>PR_CR_10_Liq_3_inCRDRAFT_1000009_pt1 | contig 65831 bp, 53 predicted proteins | sample PRCRCaboRojoPR_2_FD_10240 | JGI IMG/M metagenome (IMG submission 10240)
CTGCTTCCAGCAGTGATTCCAGCTTCGCTATTTGCTCAGCTTGTTGCGCTATGATCTCGTCCTTGTTCACCTGTGCTAGTTCGCTATTTTCTCGCTACTTTGCAAATTGACCTAAATAGTTACGATGACTTTATCATTTCCCTGCGGGTAGCCATGCAGGGCTACACCATTCAGCACAATCCCAATGCCTACGCTATTGAGACGGCTTCCGCCAACGTTAAGGAGGAACTCAAGCGCAAAGTCCGGATCTCAGCGGGCGGCATTCAGTCGGTCATCCGCCTATGGCCGCTGCTGAATATTTTCAAATATGGAAGATTGTCCTTCCAGTATATTTCTCACCGGGTCCTCCGGTGGACGCTTACGCCTTTGTTGCTGCTGCTGTTGATTCCGGTCAACCTGGCACTCGCACTGCAGGAAGGGCTTTTTGATTTTGGTTTGTACAGCCTGCTCTTCTGGGCGCAGGTCCTCTTTTACGCAGCAGCACTGCTGGGCTGGTTCCTGGAAGACCGCAAGCTCAAAGTGAAGGTCCTCTTTGTGCCCTACTACTTTTTCATCATGAACCTTTCGGTATTTCTCGGCCTGCGCCGTTACCTCAAAGTTCAGCAAAGTGTAAACTGGGAGAGGGCCGTGCGCGGTGCCTGATCAACTTTTCCCGTTGGTATGCGTAATTGCAAAGGGTGGTTATTCGTTTTGGACAAGGTGGACTGCCTCATAAATTACGCGAATCTATGAATACGGTTTTTCTATACTTATTCTTGCTGTTTTCAAATGCGCCTGCACTGGAAGCCCACGACTTTCATGTCAGCAAATGCCTGATAGAGTATGATGAAGAAGCACAGTCGCTGCAAATGAGTATGCATATTTTCCTGGATGACCTGGAGCTGGCGCTGGAGCAACAAGGGCACGACGATCTGTTCCTCTGCACCCCAAGGGAAGCCGTTGAAGCCGAGCAACACCTCGAAGCCTACCTGCGCGAGCACTTCAAGCTAATCGTCAATGGCAAGCCACAGGAATTCAAATACTGGGGCAAGGAAATCTCCGATGATCTCTCAGCCGTTTGGTGCTATATGGAAGTCGAAAACCTGGAAAAGCCGGAGTCCCTGCAGTTGACCTACCGTGTACTCTTCGATACCTACCGCGACCAGAAGAACCTGGTCAGCATCGTCCTGCCCGGACAGGAACCGGGGATGCTGTTTTTTCAGGTTGGGGATGAGACTAAGGGGATTTGATGGCTGATTTAGAAAAGATACCTAAGGTTGCTTCAACCGGGACAGGTCCAAAGTAAACCCAGGCATCACGCCTTCACCAGATAAAGACTGCTTGAAACCGTTTACCTGATCAACCCGTCCATCCTCCCGGTAAATCCAGGCTTGTTCATTTTTAGGATCCAACAGCCAGGCTAAGCGCACTCCGTTGCTGATCCACTCCTCCATCTTATCCTGAATAGTACTTAATGAATCGGTCGATGAGCGAATTTCAACGATAAAATCAGGGACAACTGGCGGAAACTTTTGTTTCTGTTGATCTGAAAGCACCGACCATCGTTCTTCACTTACCCAACAGGCATCAGGTGACCGCATCGCACCATTTGGCAACAGAAAACCCGTGGAGGAACTAAAGGAATAGCCTTTCTGCGTCCGCCTCACCCAGGATTCCACTTCGAAGATCAGGTCCTTTTCAAAGAAACCGGAATGCCCGCCTACCGGTGCCATAATTATAATATTTTGGTCTTTATCCCGCTCGATATGCAATCCTCTGTTGAGTGCACAGAAGTCATAGAGCTCATCATCTGTGAGCTCCTCCGGGTTCTTATTAATATGGATTTTATAGCCTTCTACGATGAGCATGCAGCTTGAATGATTATGGAGTATACTCCTTACAATATACAACTTTAGACCTAAAAAATCACCCCTCCACCGGTCGAATCAGCCCCTCCTGAACGGTCGAGGCCACCAAAACACCCTCCTGATTAAAAATACTGCCCCGCGTAAAGCCCCTGGCGTTAGAACCACTTGGGCTGTCGATGGCATAGAGCAGCCATTCATCGGCCCGGAAGGGACGGTGGAACCACATGGCGTGATCCAGGCTGGCCATTTGAATTTTGGTTTTCGACACCTGATCGCCGTGGGGCAACAGAGCGGTAGTCAGCAGATTGTAATCAGAAGCGTAAGCCAGTACCGCTTGATGTGCCGTAACCTGATCGGGCATCGCCCCCTTCGACTTCATCCATACGTGGCGAATGGGCTGCTGCTTGCCACTTAGCATGGGGTGCACCCGCTCCACGGGCCGGAATTCAATGGGATGGGAGATTTCCAGAAATTTACGGATCCCCTCCGGCAGCCGGTCGCCCATCTGCTCCAAAAGGTCGTCCCAGTTCATCAGTGCATCGGGCGGCTGTACATTGGGCATGCTGATTTGGTGGTCAAATCCTTCCTGCTGCTTTTGGAAAGAGGCCGACATGTTAAAAATCGCCCGCCCTTTCTGAATGGCTTTGATACGCCGGGTGGTAAAACTGCCCCCGTCACGGATGCGGTCCACTTCAAAAATGATCGGCTGTGCCACATCGCCCGGCAGGATAAAATAAGCGTGGAGAGAATGTACAAACCGGTCTTCCGGCACCGTGCGGATAGCCGACTGCAAAGCCTGCGCCAGTACCTGTCCGCCGAATACCCGCTTGCTGCCGATACTGGCACTTTGCCCGCGGAAAATATGCGCTTCGATGGGTTCCAGGTCGAGTAGTTGAAGGAGGGCTTGGATATCTTTCATAGGATGGTTCCTTTTTGGCAAAGATAAGCACCTATTCGATATCGTCTTCACTGATACTTCGCATTGCATTCAGATCCCCTTCCCACTCTACCTGACCTTTTTGCAACTTCCTAATACGGTGTGATTGAACTGATTCTTCCTCCGGATAATTCCTATCTTAACAAAAAAGCTCTATTTTACCTCGGACAACAAACTGCAGACACCACTGACCATGGGAAAAAGGACGCCTGAGCGCCAAACCAAAAGCCAGCCTGCCACTGCCCCGAAAGGGTACCCGGCCTGGTTTGCCAATTCGAAACTCCACCTCTGGGGCTTGTTTGCCCTAAGCTTTTTACTGTATGCCAATACCCTCGGGCACGGTTATGCTCTGGATGATGCTATTGTCATTTACGACAACATGTTTGTCAAGGAAGGCATCAGCGGCATACCTGGCATTCTGAGCAAGGACACCTTCTTCGGCTTCTTTAAGGAGGAAGGTAAGGCTGCGCTTGTGGCGGGGGGGCGTTACCGGCCCTTGTCACTCATCCTGTTTGCCATTGAGGTGCAGTTTTTTGGGGAAAGTCCCTTCGTGGGGCACCTGTTCAACGGGCTCTACTACGGCGCCACTACCATGCTGCTGTACCTGGTATTGTTGCAGCTGTTCCGCCCGCAGCAGGGGCAGGTGAAGGCGTACTTCATTGCCCTGGCGGCAAGTCTGTTGTTTGCCGTCCACCCCATACATACCGAGGTGGTAGCGAATGTCAAGGGGCGGGACGAAATTCTCACCCTGCTGGGCAGCCTTGGGGCGCTTTACCTCTCCCTTCGTGCCTTTCACGAAAGGAAACCACTTTACAATATATTCGCCGGGCTGGTCTTCTTCCTGGCGCTGATGGCGAAGGAAAATGCCATCATGTTTTTATTTGTAGTACCACTGGCGTACTACTTTTTTACCTCCGCAAAGACTGCCGAAATCATCAAACAGGCCCTGCCCTTTGCTATCGCTGCCGGTGCCTTTCTGGCCATTCGGTTCTCGGTGCTGGGCTTTGGGCTGAGCGATCCGCCCATGGAGATGATGAATAATCCTTTTGTCAAAGTACAGGGCAATGGCTATATAGCCTTCACGGCACAGGAACGATTTGCCACGGTGATATACTCCCTGGGAAAATACCTGCAGTTGCTTTTTGTGCCCGTCACCCTCACGCACGACTACTACCCCCGGGCGATTGGCGTGATGACCTTTGGGGACTGGGAGACCATGCTCAGCCTGCTGCTCTACCTGGCGCTGGGTGCCTACGCCCTGTGGCGGCTCCCCAAACGCGACCCCATGAGCTTTGCCATCCTGTTCTACCTGATTACCCTGGCTATTGTCTCCAACCTTTTCTTTCCGGTAGGCACGCACATGGCGGAGCGCCTGCTGTTTATGCCTTCTGTAGGGTTCAGCCTGGCGCTGGCACTGCTGGGCTATCGCTGGGCGGTAAAGGGAGCGCCTGCTGGCAAAATTCCAGCCTTCCGCCGCTTCAAACCGGTGCCGGGCGTTGTAGCAGGCATTGCGCTTTTGTTTGGAGTGAGAACGCTGCTCCGCAACCCGGTCTGGGCAGACAACTACACCCTTTTCACCACCGATATTCAATATTCGCCCAACAGCGCCAAACTACGCAATGCCGTAGGCGGCGAGCTCGTCACCCAATCCGTCAAACCGGAGAATGCCACCCGAAAGGAAGCCATGCTGCGCAAAGCCATCGGGCATCTGGAAGAAGCCGTGCGCATCCACCCCAACTACAAAAATGCCTACCTCCTCATGGGCAACGCCTACAACTACCTGCAGGCTTACGATCAATCCATTGCCGCCTACCAAAATGCCCTGTCAATTGATCCCAACTACCGGGATGCCAACCGCAACCTGGGTATTACCTATAAGGATGCCGGCAAATACTACGGCGAGCAGCTCGGGCAGGTGGACAAGGCCATCACCTACCTGAACCAGGCCTACGAAATCATGCCGGACGAGTACGAAGTCATCCGCCTGCTGGGCGTAGCCCATGGCATACGAGGCAACACCCCAAAAGCCATTGAATACTTTACCAAAGCGACCGAAGTTGCGCCCCAAAACCCCAGTGCCTGGTTTGACCTGGGCACCGCCTACTACAACGCCGGCGATCAGCAACGGGGACAACAGTACCGTAATAAAGCACTGGAACTCGACCCTGGTTTCCTTGAAAAAATGCAGTCAAACAATTAAAACAAGCGACCTGAAATGATCCGACTACTGACTCTATGCTGCCTGCTCCTGATGGGGTACGGGCTACACGCGCAAACTGATCCGGCAACCGCCTGGGCTGACTCCGTGTACAATACCATGACTGAAACCGAGCGCCTGGGGCAGCTCTTTATGATCCGTGCCCATTCTGACCTTGGCCCGGAACACATCCAGTCTGTAGAAACACAAATCAAAAAGTATAAGGTCGGTGGCTTATGCTTTTTCCAGGGCACGCCGGAGCGGCAGGTAGAGCTCATCAATCAGTACCAGAAGCTGGCGGAGCCCGTTCCACTTATGATGGCCATTGACGGCGAATGGGGGCTGGGCATGCGCATGAAATCCAGCACCATCAGCTTCCCGCGGCAGCTTACCCTGGGTGCCATACAGGACAACAGCCTGATTTATGAAATGGGGGCCGAGATTGCCCGGCAGATGAAGCTGGCCGGCATCCACGTCAACTTCGCTCCGGTAGCTGACGTCAATAACAACGCCGCCAACCCGGTCATCAACAACCGCTCCTTCGGCGAGAACCGGATGAATGTAGCGGCAAAAAGCTGGCGGTACGCTCAGGGCATGCAGGATAACGGGGTGATGGCCTGCGCCAAGCACTTCCCGGGGCATGGCGACACCGATGTGGATTCTCACTACGACCTCCCGGTAATCCGGCACGACTATGACCGGCTCGACAGCATCGAGCTCTTCCCCTTCCGGCAACTGGCCAAACAGGGCATCGGCAGCATGATGGTGGCCCACCTCAATGTGCCGGCTTTGGACGAGCGGGAGAAACGCCCCACTACCCTATCCTATAATACCATCACCAACCTCCTCAAGGAAGGGCTGGAGTACAAAGGCATCGTCTTCACCGATGCACTGGAGATGAAGGGCGTAACCAAACACTTCGAAAGCGGAGAAGTGGAAGCCGAAGCGCTGGTAGCCGGCAACGATATCCTGCTGCTTCCCGAAGATATGGAGGCTGCCTACCGGGAAATCCGCAACTACATCAAAGCCGGGAAGCTAAGCTGGGAAGAGCTGGCGCCCCGGGTTAAAAAAGTACTCCGCGCGAAATATGAGTTGGGGCTGCAGCAATTTGAGCCCCTGCGCACCGACAGCCTTCGGGAGCGCCTGAACACAGATGACGCTCTGGTGCTTAAGCGCAAACTCCTGGCCAACGCCCTCACGCTGGTCCGCAACCCCAACGACCTCCTCCCCTTCCGGCAACTGGAAGGCATCAAGATGGCAAGCCTGAGCATTAACGCCAGCAAAGCCACCCCTTTCCAGGACCGGCTGCAGGAGTATAAGAAAATGCCAGCCCTGCAATGCGGACAGGCACCATCGGAACGGGAGCAGGCCCGCATTATTGCTGAACTGAGTAAAGCCGATATCGCCATCGTTGGCCTGCATGATATGAGCAGCCGGGCTTCCAATGACTTTGGCATTTCAGAAGCAGCCCGGCGTTTGCTGCAACAACTCCAGCAAAAGACCAAAGTGGTGCTTGTCGTATTCGGCAACCCGTACAGCCTGAAGTTTTTTGACGAGCAGGAATGGGTACTGGAAGCCTACGAAGACAGCCCGATGATGCAGCACCTCGCTGCTGAAGCCCTGTTTGGTGCCCGCGCCATAAAAGGTCGGCTGCCCATCACCGCCTCTCCAAAAAGTGCATTCGGAGATGGTGTGATCACTGGCAAGCTTGCCCGCTTTGGATTTGCACCGCCGGCAGCGGTAGGGATGGATGCGGCGACGCTTGCTAAAATTGATGAAATCGCCACCGGAGCCATTGAGGCCAGGGCGACCCCGGGCTGCGTGGTATTGGTTGCTAAAGACCAGCAAATTGTTTACAAAAAGGCATTCGGCCACCACACCTACTCTGGTGCGCAGCCTGTACATGCCGATGACATCTACGATCTGGCCTCAGTTACTAAAATTGCTGCGGCCACACTGGCAGTCATGTGGCTGCAGGAAGCCAACCAAATCCACCTCGACACACCAATCGTGCATTACCTGCCAGAGTTGGAGGGTACTAATAAAGCGCAATTACGTTTAAGAGATATCATGGCGCACCAGGCTGGTTTGGAAGATTGGATCCCTTTTTACAAGCAAACCCTGGTACGTTCCCGTAAAGGCCGGATACTGCACAGCCGCGATTTCTTTCGCCGGATGCCGGAGCCAGGTTTTAGTACAGAAGTCGCTCCGGACATGTACCTTAGAGATGATTTTAAGGCCAGCCTGTTCCAGCAGATTTTTGATTCCAGTGTAGAAGACAATCCACGCTATAAGTATAGCGACCTTGGTTTTTACCTGATCGCTGAGATGGTAGACCGCCTTACAGGTATGCCTTTAGATGAATTTACGCGCCGCCTGTTTTACAAGCCTATGGGACTACAATCCGCTACCTACCGTCCCCTGGAGCGTTTTGAACCCTTAGATATAGCGCCTACCGAAATTGACAATTACTTCCGCAAGCAGGCCCTGCGGGGCTACGTGCACGATATGGGCTCAGCTATGCTGGGCGGGGTGAGCGGTCACGCCGGCCTGTTTTCCAATGCCCAGGACCTCGCTGCTATCATGCAAATGCTACTCAACGGAGGGCTATACAGCGATAAGCAGCTGCTCAATGCGAAAACCATTGAAGCTTTCACCCAACGGCACCCCAAGTCTACCCGCCGTGGCATAGGCTTCGACATGCGCCAACTGGATCCCAGCAAGTGGATCAACCTGCCTGCCGATGCCTCCGATGCAACATTTGGGCATACCGGATTTACCGGCACTTGTGCCTGGGCGGACCCGGAGGCAAACCTGGTCTTCGTTTTCCTTTCCAACCGTACTTTCCCGGATATGAACAACTACCGGCTCAATAAACTTCGTACCCGCCACCGTATCCTTAGCACGGTATACGAAGCTATTGAGCAGTACGAGTACCTGACGAATGCCAATACCACGCAGCACCCACAAGGCATAGTAGTTCGTTAAGCCCTCTTATTGCTTAATTACCCGGCGCACGAGTGAACGCTCTCCATTGCTGACCCGCACCAGGTAAAGCCCTGCTGCCCAAGCCGACATATCTATTGGCAGTGTCGCAGCACCATTGACCTGCAGCTTTTGAGCAGAAAGCACCTGGCCTTGTATCGTCATTAGTTCTACCTGATAGTCGCCTGCGTCCGCTTCGCTGATGCGCAAGTTTGCCGCTTCACCTGCGGGATTAGGGAATACCTCGACTGCAGCCTCAAGGGCCAGACGGTCTGCTGTATTGCTGGTCGCATCCTCAGTGATCACGACCGGGGCATCCAGCGAAGCTACCCCATCACCACCGGAACCATTGCCGTTGTTGGCTGCCAGAATGGAGCTGTAGAAACGCACCTCACCGGTGCCCGCCTCCGGAGCCACCCATTCTATCTCAAAAGCACTGTCCTGACTGCGTGAGCTATGCTCGGGATACTCCCGGCCATTCAGTTCAGTGATCTGTACGCCAGAGGGCGCATTCTGAAAATCGCCAGCCTGTGCATTATTGTTTCCAGCCAATGCAACCGCCTGAAAGCCAAAAACCGAAGGGCTGCCTGAAAATCCCGCTGAGACCCGCATGGTATATACTTCTCCGGGAATATACGCCTCTACGGCTTCCCCATCTTTCAGGATTTCCAATTCGATGGTAGGCGAGAAATTATTGCCCCCATGGCAGGCACCACAGGTGGCGCTGCTCAGCGGTGAGCCGGTACGATCCTGGCCCTGTACTGCCCCGGCACCTGAGCTGTTGCCAAGGAATAGAAAAGCGCCGCCCGCCAGCACAAATAGCGTGTAGAGTAATTTAAACTTCATCGTTGGTGGTTTATGAGTGTACATGATGAAGTTTAAGACAGAAAGCGTTACAAAAGGTTTATCTGCACCTCGGAGAAAGCCGGGTCTAATCTGCAGCGAGGTCGTGCTCGCGACGGTAACCGTAGCCTTGCTCCGGATTTTTGCCGGGCGTGCCGACAAAAAAAGCATCAATAAGAGAGAAGTCCAATTCCTTATTGCCAGTGGGTTGGAAAGGCGCACTGATCGTAATGCACTTTTTTTGCCAATCGAAGCGCGTCATGACAATGGGGACCTGAGCACCCAAAGCGATATAGTAGAACCCGGACTTCAGCTTGTCCACCCGGCTTCGTGTACCTTCAGGAGCTATGCATATGGCAAAGGCCTCTTTTTCATTAAAGATATCCACCACTGCATTCACATAGCCGGTACTCCGGCTGCGGTCCACAGGATAGCCACCCAGCCAGCGGAAAAGCCAGCCCAGTGGCGGGCGGAACAGACTGGCTTTGCCCACATACTTGATATCGAGCCCCAGTGCAGAGCGAGCCAGCAAGCCAACCGGAAAATCCCAGTTCGAAGTATGCGGCACGGCAATGAGGACGTACTTAGGCGGCAGTGCCTTGTACTCTGTGACCATACGCCAACCCATCCAACTCAAAAGCATTGTGCTGATGTACCTTCCCATGTTTTAAAGTCGCTTAACTTTGGTTAAAGGCTACTAAAATAATCAAATTTGCACAATGTAACTTATCGCTCCCGCTTTGCGTAAGAAGGAATGGACAATGCGAGTGGCAGCACTTGACAAAAATGCGTAATTTGCGGCTTACTGCCCAAAACCGATTAAACACACGAGCACCTTGAAGCGACTGATATCCCTTTTTTCCCTGCTTGGCCTGACGTACTGCCTGCCTGCACAGGAAGCGGCATCGCCTCCGCCACCCGAGATCATACTATCTGTTCCGGCTGGTTATTACCCGGAAGCCGTTTCTATTGATATCCAGTGCCCGGGCGGAAAAGTCTATTTTACACTTGACGGTTCAACGCCAACCCAACGATCCGCTCGTTATCAAACGGCCATTACTATTCAGGAAACCACGGTGCTTCGGCTCCTCGCCACCTATGAAGACGGACGCGAGGATTTACGGGAAGGGCACACCTATTTCATTGGAGAGCCCGAGACGGATTTCGCCACGATTTCTATTGGGATAGACCCACCTACCCTTTTCCACCCCTTCCATGGTCTGTTCATGCTGGGCGCCAATGCGGTAGATACCCTTTGGAAAAAGCCAGGCGCCAACTTCTGGAGCAAACGGGAGATCACCTGCAATCTGGAAATCTTTGAAAACAACGGGCAGTGCGTGTACCGAAGCCCTTCCGGCTTCCGGCTATTTGGAGGTATGAGCCGCCTTTTTCCACAAAAATCCATAGCCCTCGTTGCCAGGGATGAATACGGGGAACACCGCATTGACCACGAAATTTTTGGAAAGCCCGGCAAGAAGAAGTTCAAGTTTCTGGTATTGCGTAATTCGGGCAGTGATTTTGGGAAAAGCCACTTCCGGGATGCCCTCATGACCAGCCTGGTGGATGACTGGGACCTGGAGACCCAGGACAACCGCCCCGCTCATGTCTACATCAACGGGCGATACTGGGGTATTTACAACATCCGCGAAAAGATTAATCGTTTTTTTATCGACAGTCACTTTAAGGAAGTGGAAAACGACAGCGTAGACATCATGGAGCACCGGTACACGGTCAAAAGAGGCAGTGCCCGGCATTACCGTTCTCTGCTTCGCTATCTGGAAGAAAACGACTTGAGCGAGCCCGAGCATTTCAACCACGTAGCTGCCCAGATGGAAATTGACAACTTCCTGGACTACCAAATTGCCCAGATTTACTTTGACAATCAGGACGCAGGCGGTAACATCCGCTACTGGCGCCCCCAGACTCAGCGGGGACGCTGGCGCTGGATTCTCTACGATACGGACTGGGGCTTTGGGCTGCACGAGCCGGATGCTTACGAACATAATAGCCTCGCTTTCCATACTACACCCGATGGCCCGACCTGGCCTAATCCGCCCTGGAGTACTTTCCTTTTGCGCAAACTACTGGAGAATGAGGACTGCCGCCGCCGTTTCGTCAACCGCTTTGCCGATCGCCTGAATACCTCTTTTGAGCCTCAGCGGGTGCTGGATAAAGTCAACTTCTTTTACGAACGGCTGAAGCCCGAAATCCCCCGCCACCTCGAACGATGGAAGCTCAGCCGTACCGACTGGAATTTCCACGTCAACGTCATGCGCACCTTTGCACAGGAACGCTCCCGTTTCGTACGCATGCACCTGATGGAATATTTTCAGACCGGAGCACAGCGCAAGGTCGCTGTGGGCAGTACAAAGGGGGGACAGGTCGTCCTCAATGAAAACCTGACCATCACGTCTGACACCCTTCAGGGAACCTACTTTGAGCGGTTCCCGATATCTCTGCGTGTAGTAGCCCACCATGGCTACCGGTTCTCCCACTGGGAAGGGGGCATTGCCGGGGATGAACGCCGGGAACTGTCCCTTTCGCTGGCAGCAGGAGATATAGAGGTTTACGCCGTCTTCGAGCCTTACATCCACCCGCTGGAGAGCAAGCTCGTCATCAACGAGATTTCTCCCAAAAGTGGTAATGCGGGCGACTGGCTGGAATTGTACAATGGTTCGAAAGAGCGGCTCAAACTGGCCAAGTGGACCTTAAGTGACCTTAAGCATAACACCTTCACCTTCCCCGCAGTCACAATTGAGCCTAATGACTACCTCGTCATCGCAGAGGATTCTGTAGACTTCAGAGCTACGCACCCTAAAGCCTATAATGTCATTGGTGGTTTGAACTTCGGGCTGAACAAACGGCAGGAATCCATCGCCCTGTATTCTATTCTGGGCGCTATGGTAGACAGCATCAGCTACGAAGCGCCTCCGGTAGATTCGGCATTCGTACTGAGCCTACTGTTGCCGGACCTCAACAACTCAGACCCTCAAAACTGGGCATTCCGGCCGGGTACCGGCACACCCAACGCTGCCAATCCGTACTATGTGGAAAGCCGGGTACGGGCACAGCAGACCCTGTGGATGCAAGCCGGGTTGGCCGGAGGTGTATTTGTCTTAAGCCTTATTTTATTGATTTTACGGCAGCGAAAGGTGCTATAGCCACCACAATAGCAAAAACAACCCGATGAGTTTGCGCAGTGCTTTCAGCCCGGCGGAAGCCACATTTCGCACCGACTGATAATTGATTTCCAGCACCTCTGCAATAGTATGATAATCCATATACTGAAAATACTTAAGATAGAGGACTTCCTGTTGCCGCTTACTGAGCTGCTTCATCGCCTCTTTCAGCCGGGCGCTTCGTAGTTCCTGACTTTCTGCTTCGATAATTTCGGCATCAATGGAGGTTACCGTTTCTTCTTCAAGAGTTGTCTCATCCAGCTCCCCGGTAATACGGCGTAATCGGGTATTTCGGCGGATGAGGTCACGGCGCAACGCTACGAAGAGATACCTTCGAATAGAGTCGGTAGCCCCCAGTCCATCCCTGCGCCGCCACAGGCCAATGAATAGGTCCTGAATGACATCCTCCACGAGCGCCTCGTCATCAATAATTCGGCGCCCATAACGGAACAGGTCTACCACCTCCCGCCGGTAGATGGCCTCCAATGCGGACTTCTCGCCCTGCCGAAGGGCATCCCAAAGCTGCATGTCATTCATATGGACTGTTATTTCTGCCTTAAAGATAGGGGTTAGACGGCAGAAGTTGTATAGGGATTAATGGCTGGACAGAAATCCTTTATGAAAAATCTCCCCCGCAGTGGCCTGGCTTTATTCTTTTGTGAAAAGTACTGACAATAGATTTTAACAAAAATCCACTATTTTCGTTAGCCAAACGATCAACGCTTTTTGTTATGACCCGAATTGCCTGCTACTGCCTTGGAATGTTACTGCTATCCGCATTCCTTTCCGCCTGTCAACCTGCCACAGCCTCTGAACCCGATCAGGGTGAAGCGCTTAACCTCGATGAAATAACCATTGCCGGGCTACAGGAAAAGTATGCATCCGGCACGCTTTCCGCTGCCGCTGTAGTGCAGTACTACCTCAACCGAATCGCTGCAATCGACCAATCCGGCCCGGGCCTGAATTCCGTCCTAACCATTAATCCCGATGCCCTGGACATTGCCCGCAGGCTGGATGAGGAACGAGCCAACGGGCGGGTACGCGGCCCCCTGCACGGTATTCCGGTGCTCCTAAAAGACAATATTGATACCGGCGACCAAATGCCGACCACTGCCGGCAGCCGGGCGCTCGAAGGGTCTGTCGCACCCGATGATGCGTTTATTGTCAAACAATTGCGGGAGGCTGGGGCAATTATTCTCGGCAAAACCAACCTCAGTGAATGGGCGAACTTCCGAAGCTCTCATTCGAGCAGCGGCTGGAGCGGGCTCGGTGGCCAAACGCACAACCCCTACCGACTCGACTGTAATCCATGCGGGTCAAGTTCGGGTTCCGGAGTAGCAGTTGCCGCCAACCTTTGCGTGGTGGCGCTGGGTACGGAGACCAATGGCTCCATCGTATGCCCTTCCTCTGCCAACGGGATCGTGGGCATTAAGCCTACCGTGGGGCTGCTGAGCCGCGATGGCATCATTCCCATTTCCTTTACGCAGGATACGCCCGGCCCTATGGCACGCACCGTCACAGATGCCGCTATCGCACTGGGTGTGATGACTGGCTTAGATGAGACCGATGCCAAAACCACTGCAAGTGAAGGGCAGTTCAAAACCGACTACACGGCCTATCTCGACAGTACAGCCCTGAAGGGCAAGCGGATTGGCTACTACACCGCCCCCAAAGGCACTCACTACAAAGTAGACACCCTCATGGAAAGCGCCATGCAGACGCTGCGCGAACAAGGGGCAGAAGTGATTGCCATTGAGGACCGCCTGCCTTCCCAAACCGGCAGCCTGAGCTATCAGGTGATGCTCTATGAATTCAAAGACGGGCTCAATCAATACTTTGGCAGCCTGGGCCCTGATGCTCCGGTGAAATCAGTCGGGGAACTCATCGCTTTCAATCAGGCCGACGAGGTAGAGCTCCGGCATTTCCATCAGGATATTTTAGAACAAGCCGCGCAAATGGGCCCGCTGGATAGCGATGATTACCGCAGTACCGTATCAGAAATGCAGCGCCTGGCCCGGGCTGAAGGTATTGATAAAATCATGGCCACCTACGAACTGGACGCCCTGATCGCCCCCACCGGTGCCCCGGCCTGGAAAACTGATCATGTCAATGGTGACCACTATACCCTGGGCAGTTCCTCCCCTGCTGCCTGGGCCGGTTATCCCAATATCAGCGTACCTATGGGCTTTATCGAAGGGCTGCCGGTAGGCTTGTCTTTTTATGGGAGCGCATGGAGCGAACCGGTGCTGATCGGGCTGGCGTATGATTTTGAGCAGGCGCGGGGGGCGCGGCGGGCGCCGGAGTTGTAGAGCGTCCTAATCTTTTTTAGTGCTTCCAAATTGATGCTCAAGTCATTCAACCCAGGGGTAGAGTTTTGCCTTAATGAGTAGATGTCTTTCTGTAATTCGCTCAGGTTGGTTCAATTTGAGAACTTTTATCGTTGCCGCACCAACTGAAGATTTCGCAATAAGCATACCTTCTCGATCCCATTCAAAGTGGTCCTTCCATTGATCTGCCCGAGGATGAAATAATCTTATCGGGTTTCTATCAGGCAGGAAGACAGTAGCGACATCTGACCCTTTGTAAAAATTACAAATAGCACACGAGTAAGCGAGGTTTTCCAACTCACTACCACCACCATGTTTAATTGGAATGATGTGATCTACTTCGAAACCGATAACTGAGAAGGCTTCATTTATCAAACAGTATTCACAGGAATCTTCCGCTCTATTCTTAACCTTAACCCTTGTACTTTTTGCAATATATCTATTTGCCATGGAGCAATTGATAAGCTTTAATTTTTGCCATACGCATCAAATGCTCCAAGAGCAAATACTGCTCAAGTTCTTTTTGTTCTTCCTGAGGAAGCTCGCCATTTTTGGACGCTTCTATCAAAGAAAAAACCCTTTGCTTTGTCAGAGGCGATACTTTGAATTCCATCACTTTTTGGGGGTTCTCGTGAGCAATGAAATCAATGATTTCGGTAGTCGCAGATGTTTCTATCATTTAAGCATCATTTTATCTTTCCGTTTTTCGAAAGTGGCTGTAATACAATCGTATAAGTAAACATCAACCTCAATATGCGGGTTTTTCTCCCTTTATGCAACAATCATTATCCTGCATCCTCTATTTACGCTACTGGCATGCCTACTGCCATTCGCATATTTTGAGCTACTTTTACCACCGCTATCCTTACTAAAATGATCCGAAATGCGAAACTCGCTGCTACTGCCTTTGTTGCTGGCCCTAATCCCATTAGCGAAGTTGTCTGCCCAACAGCCGCAGGCCCTTACCGCCCCCTTCGAACTGGACAGCAATACCACTGCGACCTACCAACAAACGATTGCATTTTACAAGACGCTAAGCCTGGCTTATCCACAGCTGCACCTGCAGGCACATGGGCATACTGACGCAGGCTTCCCCCTGCATACGGCCGTGCTCGCCACCGGCGGAGCCTGGCAACCGGAAGCGGCAATAGCGCAGGGCAAAACGATCATCTTTATCAATAATGCCATTCACCCCGGAGAGCCCTGCGGGGTGGATGCCACGATGCTGCTCCTGCGCAACTGGCTGCAAAGCCCGGATAAAATGGCGCTGCTCGACCGCCTTGTGGTGGTAGCTATTCCGTTTTACAATATCGGTGGCGGGCTCAACCGCGGGCCGCACAGCCGCGCCAATCAGGACGGGCCTGAGGCACATGGCTTCCGGGGCAATGCCCGCAACCTCGACCTCAACCGGGACTTCATCAAAGCTGATTCCCGCAATGCGCAGACGTTTAATCAAATTTTCGCTGACTGGCAGCCGGACCTGTTCGTTGATAATCATACGTCAAATGGGGCCGACTATCAATATACCATGACCCTCATTCCCACCCAAAGCGACAAACTCGATCCCCACCTGTCTGATTACCTGGACAACCGCCTGCTCCCCCGCCTGTACACCGACATGGAAGCCGATGGATGGGAAATGACGCCCTACGTTTACGCCCGCAGCACACCGGATGAAGGCATTGCGGCTTTTCTCGACCTGCCCCGCTATTCTACCGGCTATGCGGCATTGCACAATACCATCGGATTCATGCCCGAGACGCATATGCTGAAGCCTTTCAAAGACCGGGTAAAAAGCACTTACACGTTTATGGACAACCTGCTACAGGCTGCCTGGGACGACCACGAAGCCATTCAGCATGCCCGAAAGCAAGCCCGTACCCATACTATCCAAAAGGACACCTTTGCCCTAAACTGGGCACTCGATATGGAGCGTCAGGTACCTCAAACTTTCAAAGGCTATACAGCCAAATACAAGCCAAGCGAGGTTTCCGGGCTGCAACGGCTCTACTACGACCGGGAGGCGCCCTACACCAAAGAAATTCCCTATTACAAGTTTTACAACACCACTATATCGGTGCAAAAGCCTGTGGCCTACATCATTCCACAGGCTTATCAGGAGGTTATCGAACGGTTGCGGTGGAATAATGTCACGCTGCACCGCCTTACGGAAGACCAAACCCTGCAAGTAGAGCAATACCGCATCGAAGATTACAAAGACCGCGCCGCCTACGAAGGGCACTACCTCCACTACGGCACAACCGTAACCACCGAAGACCGCCAACAGCCCTACCACCGGGGCGACTACGTGGTCCTGACCAATCAGCCCCTCAACCGTTACATTGTGGAAACGCTGGAGCCTCAGGCGCCGGACGCCTTCTTCGCCTGGAATTTTTTCGATGGTATACTGATGCAGAAGGAGTATTTCTCAGCCTACGTATTTGAAGACAAAGCAGCCGCTATGCTGGCAGCAGACCCCGAACTAAAGGCAGCACTTGAAGCCAAAAGGGCGGCAGATCCGGAGTTTGCCAAGTCCGCCCGGGCTCAGCTCAACTTCATCTACGAGCGCTCTCCCCACTATGAGCCTACCTACCGGCTTTATCCCGTGGGCCGGCTGATGGATCTGCAGGATATCCGCTTCCAACCCGAAACAGAGTAGGCCATGCTGTTGCTTTTCATCGGTGGCTATCTGCTGCTGACCCTCGGTATAGGCTGGTGGGCTTCCCGCCGGGTGCACTCCACAAAAGACTTTGTTATTGCCGGGCGTAACCTGCCTATGGTGGTGGCGGCTTCTGCTCTTTTCGCGACCTGGTTTGGTTCTGAAACCATTATGGGCGCCAGCTCAGAATTCGTGGAGCACGGGCTGATCGGGGTGATCGAAGACCCCTTTGGTGCTGCGCTTTGCCTGGTGCTTGTAGGGGCGTTTTTTGCCCGCCCGCTGTACAAGCTGAACATTATCACCTTCAATGATTTTTTCCGGATACGCTTCAGCCGGCAGGCCGAGGTCATCTCCGCCCTGTTCATGATCCCTTCCTACTTCGGATGGATTGCGGCACAGCTCGTGGCTATGGCGATCATTCTTAATACTATCGCTGGGCTCACCCTGCTTCAGGGCATACTGCTCTGTGCGCTGATCGTGGTCTTTTACACCTACATCGGCGGCATGTGGGCGGTTTCCATCACAGATTTTTTGCAGACCATCATGATCATCATCGGGCTGCTGATCATTGCATGGCAATTATCGGAGCAGGTGGGAGGCGTACAAAAGGTGGCCGCTTCGGTGCCGGAAGGGTTTTTCCGGTTTTGGCCGGAGGGCGACTTCCACAGCGTCGTGCACTATATCGCAGCCTGGATCACGATTGGGCTGGGGTCTATCCCACAACAGGATGTCTTTCAGCGGGTGATGTCAGCACGGTCGGCAAAAACAGCAGTGACGGCCTCCTACCTTTCGGGCTTTATGTACCTGACTATTGGGTCGATCCCCCTCTTCATCGGCCTTTGCGGAAAGATGCTCTACCCGGAGCTGCAAATGGTGGACGACACGCAGATGGTCCTGCCCTTTATGGTGCTGGAACACAGTAGCATGTGGGTGCAAATCCTCTTTTTCGGAGCGTTGCTGTCGGCCATCCTCAGTACGACCTCCGGCGCTATGCTTGCCCCGGCTACCGTCATTGGGGAAAACCTGGTACGCCCCTACTTTCCCGACATGTCCGATCAGCGGTTGCTGTTGGTGATGCGGCTGTCGGTTGTGGGGGTTGCCATTTGTTCTGCCCTGCTTGCCGCAAGCACTCAGAACATCTACGAGCTCGTTGGGCAGTCTTCCGCCCTAAGCCTCGTGAGCCTGTTTGTGCCACTAACGGCAGGGCTGTACTGGAAGCGCGCTTCGAACATTGGTGCCCTTGCGGCCATTATCATCGGTATGGCGGTTTGGCTAATTTGCGAATGGCAGGCCACTGCAATCCCAAGCCTGATCTACGGCGGGCTGAGCAGTTTGCTGGGCATGCTATTGGGCAGCTGGCTATGGCCAAACATTCCGAAAAAACTACTATCCAATGAAGACACGATTTAACATCCTGATTTTAAGCCTGCTCCTGTGGGGGTGCGCCACCAAGCCTTCGGGCACTTTCTCTACCACGACCAAGCCGATGGCACCGGATTACAGTCAGGCAGACGCCTGGGCAGCCCTGCCCTCCAAAACCGATCCTGCTGATCGGGCACCTGACGGGCTGGAAGATCAACAGGATAGTGCAGCCGCCGATGTGTTTTTCCTACACCCTACCACCTACACCGGTAAGCGGGGCGACCGGCTCTGGAACGGGCCGGTTGGGAAAGCTGATTTGCAGGAGCGTACGCTGGAAGGACCGATCTTATTCCAGGCGAGCGCCTTCAATGCCGCGGGCAAGGTGTATGCGCCATTTTACCGGCAGGCGCACCTCGAAGCCTATTTCACCAGAGATACTGCAAGCGCCAAACAGGCCTTTGACCTGGCGTATAGCGATATCCGGCGAGCATTTGAATACTACCTGGAGCACTACAATGACGGGCGGCCGATCGTCATCGCTGCTCATAGTCAGGGGACTACCCATGCCAAACAATTGCTGCGGGAGTTTTTTGATGGAAAGCCGCTGCAATCACAACTCGTAGCCGCCTATATTATTGGTATTCCGGTACGCCAAACAGATTTTGAAAACCTACCGCCATGCACCGACAGCCTTGACACCGGCTGCTATGTTTCCTGGCGGACCTTCCGGCGGGGCACCAAAAAGGAGCCTGAACCGGCTGTCGTCGTGACCAACCCACTGCTTTGGGATACCACCAAGGCGTTTGCGCCCCGTACGCTCAATGATGGTGCTGTCCTGACTCCCTTCGAGAAGGTGCGCCCCGATAACGTTAGTGCAGAGGTGCGCGGACCCGTACTGTGGAGCAGCAAACCTCAGTTTCCAGGCAGCTTCCTGATGCTGCGCCGCAATTATCATGTAGGCGACCTTAATTTATTTTATGTGGATATCCGGAAGAATGCGGTGCAGCGGGTGGAGCGGTTTAAGAAATAAATTACAGTATTGGTATCTAATTTCTTTTTACCGCCAGCGCTCAAACAGCGTCACCACGCCAAACATCAGCAGGAAGCCGTAGACGGAATCATCCAACGGTACAGAAGTGATGCGAATGCCCAGGTATTCTTCGGGGTTGTAAATGACTACCGGCTGCTCGGTATAGCCGCCGGTCAGCACGCCATTCACCATCAAAAACGGGATAAGGGCAACCAGGTAGGACAGGTAGAAACGGCTGCGGTAGGTGCCGTCCAGAAAGAGCCAGTGATAGAGGATAAAGCCGCCGGTGAGCAGAAAGGTTGTGGTGGTATACAAATGCCCCCAGTACAGCAGTCCTGTGAGCAGGAAACCGAAGCCCATAAGCGGCGTCAACCAGGATTCTGCGCGCGCGAGCAGGTCTTTATTGATATAAAAATTCAGGCATTCATAGATGAATACACAGGCGAAAGGCACTGTAAAGAAAAACAGCCACTCTTCCACAGGCAGGTGGAGAAAGCGGATATTGGCAAAGTAACGCTCATTGAAATTCCAGACGCCCTGAGCGGTGAAGAACACATCCCACGCGATAAAGAGCCCGCCGACAATCACGATAGCCGGAATCAATGGCTTCCACTTGCGGTAGTAGTGCACGTTTTTGTCGAAACTCAAGAGAAAGACCGGTACGAATGTAAAAATATGCAGGTAGAAATACGCCCACTTTGTTTCCAGCCAGGGCAAACGGGTTACCTCCGGCACCTGCATCAGGTAATTGTCGGGGAGGACCGGGTCTGTAGCCCACTGCCAGCCTACAAGCAGCAGAGGGACCAACACCACAATAGCCTGCAAAACGGGACGCACCCGAGCCTGAACCCGGGAAGGCTGAGAAACAACTGAATCCATAATCTACAATAAGTTCAGGCTGTTGCGCAGGGCCGAACTGAACAAAAGGACGGCTTTGCGCCGGTTAGGTACGCGTATACGCTCCTGCGTAACCCGGTCAGCCGGTGCCGAACGGATTTTCTTAAATAGATTAGTGTAGTAAATGTAAGCCAGGTAGACTCCAAACCTGGCACCTTCCGGAAGCTGCACAATGCCTTTGTAGGCATCATCGAAGTCTTTCTTGATATCCGCTTCGATTTCGAGCTTGTCCTGCTGACAGAACCGCGTGTAGTCCACACCCGGGAAGTACACCCGCCCGCGCTCATCAAAATCGCTTTTCATATCCCGCAGGAAGTTGATCTTCTGGAAAGCAGAGCCCAGGCTGCAGGCCGGTGCCTTGAGGCGTTCGTACTGTTCGTCGTCGCCCTCCACAAAGACCCGCAGGCACATCAGCCCCACCACCTCAGCAGAGCCATAAATGTACTTTTTATAAAGGCTGTCGTGGTAACGGTCAAAGTGCAGGTCCATCTCCATGCTATCCAGGAAGGCATCAATCAGTTCCCGCTCAATCTGATACTGATGTACAGTTTCCTGAAAGGCATGCAGCACCGGATTGAGGCTGATGCGCTCTTCGATAGCCCGGTAGGTATCCTCCCGGAAACGGTCGAGGAGTGCCTTCTTGGGAAAATCGTGGAAGGTGTCCACAATTTCATCCGCAAAGCGCACAAAGCCATACACGGCATAAATAGGTGACCGGAACCGCTTGTCAAAGACGCGGATACCCATGGAAAAGGAGGTGCTGTAGCGGTTTGTGATGTGCTTGCTACACTCCCGGCAAACCTTGTTGTACAATTCCATCATAACGTTATCGGTTTTGCAATCCGGTGCGTAGGCTGATAAGCTCTTTTCCCATTTGCCAGCGGGTGTAGCTTAAGGTTTAGCATACGCACACATTGATTGCTAAGGTTTCACAGCTTTAAATATTTCATTGGCTACCACGCTACCTGAAATCAGGGAGGGCGGCACGCCAGGGCCTGGTGTAGTCAACTGCCCGGTATAGTAAAGGTTGCGGACCTTCTTGCTCTTGAGCTTTGGCTTCAGGAAGGCGGTTTGGAACAACGTATTCGCCAGCCCGTACGCATTGCCCTTGTAAGCGTGGTAGTCCTTTTCAAAGTCCCGGTGGGCAAAAGCCCGCTTGTAGACAATATGCTTACGAATTTCCTGCCCGGTCAGATCTTCCAGGCGGTCCATTACAATATTAAAATAAGTTTCGCGCTTCTCATCTGTATCTTCCAGGTTGGGCGCAAGAGGGATGAGCACAAATAAATTCTCTTTGCCCTCGGGCGCTACGCTGGGGTCGGTAACTGATGGCGCACAGACGTAAAACAGCGGATCGCTCGGCCACTGTGGCTGATCGTAAATTTCCACAGCGTGCTTCTTGAAGTCAGCATCGAAGAAGAGGTTGTGGTGGTGCAAACCTTCGATCTTTTTATCAATCCCCAGATAGAACAACAAAGAAGAAGGCGCCATCGTGCGCTTGTCCCAGTACTGCTCGCTGTACATCCGGTGCTCAGGCTGCAATAGATTTTGCTCCACATGATGGTAGTCGGCACCACCCACTACGATATCGGCTTCATACTCGCCGTTTTGGGTAATGACCTTGGTGGCATGCCCGTTCGGAACGTAAATCTGCCGGACTTCCTCGTTGAGCTTAATTTGCACGCCCAGCTCTTCCGCTACGCTCACCATGCCCTCCACAATCTTGTGCATACCGCCCATAGGGTACCAGGTACCCAGAGCCATGTCGGCGTAGTTCATCATACTGTAAAGTGCCGGGGTATTCTCTGGTGTAGCGCCCAGAAAAAGTACGGGAAACTCCAGTAGCTGAATCAGTTGCTCGTGCTTGAATAGCTTGCGGATATGTTTGGAAATAGAGGTAAACATCTGCAGGCGGAAGAGGCTCATCAGTATGCGGGTGTCCGCAAATTCCATGATGGAATGAGAAGGTTTGTGCACAAACTCGTTCATGCCCACCTCGTATTTGTACTGTGCTTCTTTGAGGAACTGCCGGAGTTTTTGACTGCTGCCCGGCTCGTAATGCTCGAACATAGCTTCCAGCTCTTCCATTTTGGCGGGGACTTCCATGCTGTCGCCCTTACCAAAGACCACCTCGTAGGAAGGGTCAAGGCGCACCAATTCATAATAATCGGAAGGTTTCTTACCGAACTGCGCGAAATATTGCTCGAATACATCCGGCATCCAGTACCAGCTCGGTCCCATATCAAACACGAAGCCGTCCTGCTCAAATTTACGGGCGCGGCCACCCGGAATACTGTTTTTTTCTAAAATAGTAACCTTATACCCTTTTTGGGCAAGATGGGAGGCTGCAGAGAGCCCTGCAAACCCTGATCCTATAACGATGACTTTTTTTGCCAAGACTGCTTTTTGTTTGGTGACAAGGGAGAAACAGCAACCCCGTTTTTTTGTTTAAGCATTTTTGACAGAAAGCTTACTTAACTTTAACAAAAGTACGCTTCTCCGATCCGCTATTGCTCCCGCTGACCGGTAATCACTTCCAAATCCCGCCTGCCCAGCAGTGCCTGATGCAGATCGGTTTTCATCGTCAGCTTATCCTCCTCAAAGGTAAAGGTGTAATTGACCCGGGCGGGAGAATGGTAAAGGTATACCCTGGCTTCATAAGCAGCCGGACTGACCCAGCCCCCATGAGCGGCGACCTCCGTCTCCAGGTTTTCGGTATAGGGCAGAGGGTGTGCAACCGTACCTTTCCGGTAAGTCTCTTTACCCACCCATAGGGTATCAGTGCCCGCCCCGGTTTCGAACACCAGATAAGGTTCTGCATGCTGCAAACGGAAACGGACTGCCTTCAGGCCGGCATTATTGTCTTTTAGCCGGTAGGTACCATCTTCAACGCCGGCTTTGCCCCCCCCGGAAGCCAGCAGGGGTAATCGTAGGCCTTTGAGGCGCTCCCGGAGCGCCGCGTCCTTTTCCGGCTTCGGAGGCAGCGGCTTATCTTTCATGCCAGGCAGTAAAGTTTCCCAAACCACCTCCAACAGGCGGTGCATATCCGGTGTGCCGGAAGTCATGGCGATCACCGCATCCTGCTCCGGCATCACAATACAGTACTGCCCGCAGGCACCGTCTCCACGGTAGGCATTGTGCCGGCATTGCCAGAATTGAAAACCATAGCCCTGAGCCCAGTCGTTATTAGGGTTACTACCGTTGGATACCTGCTTCGAGGTAGCCATTTCCACCCAGTCTTTGGATAAGAGCTGCTCGCCTTCCCACTTCCCTTTTTGCAAGTAGAACTGCCCGAACTTCGCAATGTCTTCCGTACGTACCTGCAGGCCCCAGCCGCCGGTATTGACGCCATCGGGGCAGGTCTTCCAGTCTGGCTTGGGAATGCCGAGTGGCTGAAACAGACGTGGCTCCAGATAGTCCACCAGCTTTTCGCCTGTGGCGCGCTGTAAGATGGCAGAGAGCATGTAGGTGGCCATGCTGTTGTAGCGGAAATGGGTACCGGGCATGAAGTCCAGCTCGGAGCCCAGAAAGAACTGCGCCCAATCCTCCGTTGTGGCATCCGGCCAGCGTTCTTCTGCATGGCCGGTATTCATCGTCAGCAGATCGCGGATGCGCAGTTGGTTCCAGTACTTATCTGGCTTACCGATGGTTTTGTCCGGAAAGAAGGAAATCACCAAATCGTCCAGCGTCAATACTTCTTCCTGAACAGCAAAACCAATAGCGGTAGAAGTGAAGCTTTTGCTGAGCGAATGCATGATGTGGGGCGCCTCCTGTTCGTAGGGTGCCCACCAGCCTTCGGCTACCGAATAGCCATTCCGGATAACCATGAAGCTGTGCACCACGTCAAACTCCGTTTCCACCCGGTCAATGAAGGACAGGATGGAATCCGAAACCACGCTTTGCGCTTCGGGGGCACTCTTTGGGAAATAGGCGTTGGGCTGAGCCAGAATAGACAGGCTCCAGACCAGCAGCAATAGGAAAAGCGTACAGCGTTTTGCCATGAATCAAAGCTTTTTGGTGAAGTTAGCGCCTAACGGACAATGAGCAGCGGTTGCCCCTCAATACTCTGTGCAAGCCGCTCCGTCACAGAACCGAACAGGAATGTCTCAAAGGGGGTATGCCCCTTTGCGCCTATCACTACAAGCGAATCCTTGTGGTCATCAGCGTAGCGGAGGATGTGAGTCGCCAGGTTGTTGCGGCTGTTTTCCTGAAACACATCCACGATATCGTCATCGGCAATCCCCTGCGCATCCCGGAATTTGCCAGCTGTCAGACGGGCGGACTCCATCAGCAGGCCCAGGTAGCCACGGTCGGGGGAAGAGCGGTTGTAGTACTGCCCCGGCGGCAAATCAACGATATGCAGGCTGTGTACGGGTTGCCCCTTCATCGCCCGGCTGAAAGACAAAGCGGCATGCAAGGCACGGGCAGCATTTTCAGAGAAGTCATTAGGCACAACCAGATTGGCAATTTCGGCACCCGTACCATCGGGCACCAGCAATACAGCAGAATGCACATTGCGGGCCACACGCTTGGCGGTAATCCCGCTGCCTTCACTCAGGCGTTTTTTGCCCATGATCAGCAGGTCCACTTCTTTTATCTTAGTCCAATGCAACAATTTCTCGTAAGGCTTACCCTCCCGGACTTCAATATCGATGTCCAGCCCGTGCGCTTCACCGAAGACTTCTTCCACACGAGCTTTAATCGCCGACTCCACCCGCTCATCTACCGGAGATTCCGGAGCAAAGCGTTTCTGAAAGTCCAGATCGGGGTGGGATGGCTCCGTGAAATCAGGCATAATGTGCAGCGCATACAGTTTTTGAATACCCAGTGCTTCGTAATGCCGTGCCAAGAACTGTAGTAGTTCCAGATCCATTTCCGAAAGGTCTAAGGCCACAAGGGCGCGCTTGAATGCTAGCATATCGTTGGTTTTAGTTAGGTCCCCGGTTCCTAAAGATACAGCAGGATACCACAATTTCATAATAGGTTTTCAAGGCCCAGACCGCAATGAATATTAACAATCAGGCCGTTGATAATGATCACCTGCAAAAGGCTCCTAACAGAAAGCGCCCGGCATGGGCAAAGCCAGCCAGGCACTTTCAGGTTTAGAGTCTTAGATATTCCCAATAGTGTGGGTAAAAGACGGTGTTTATTCTAGCCTACAGTGGCGTCTGCCTCCTCGTACAGGGAGAATTGCGCCATGAAGGTATTGACTTCCTGCCGGATTTCCGCAATCAGGCTGTCGTTTTCCGGGTTGGTAATGACCGTATCAATCCATCCCACCACTTTTTCGCAATCGGCCTCCTTAAGACCGCGGGTGGTCACCGCTGCAGTACCTACCCGTATGCCGGAAGTGACAAATGGCGACTGCGTGTCGAAAGGCACCATATTCTTGTTCACGGTGATATCTGCTTCTCCCAGTTTCTGCTCTGCCACCTTACCGGTCACCCCTTTGGAGCGCAGATCAATCAACATAAGGTGGTTGTCAGTTCCACCGGAAATCAGTTTGTAGCCTTTCTCCACAAAGACCCGGGCCATGGCCTGCGCATTCTTGACAACCTGCTCCGTGTATGCTTTGAAGCCGGGCTGGAGTGCTTCACCGAAAGCCACTGCTTTGGCAGCAATGATGTGCTCCAGCGGGCCACCCTGCATACCCGGGAAAACCCCACTGTTCAGGATAGCTGACATTTTGATCGGATTGCCCTTTTTCGTTGTACGCCCCCAGGGGTTGTCAAAGTTTTCACCCATCATAATGATGCCACCGCGTGGCCCGCGCAGGGTTTTGTGGGTGGTTGAAGTTACGATGTGGCAGTGGGGCATGGGGTTATTGAGCAAACCCGTTGCAATCAGCCCGGCCGGGTGGGCGATATCCGCCAGCAACAAAGCGCCTACCTTATCTGCAATGGTACGGAAACGGGCATAATCCCAGTCACGGCTGTAGGCCGAGGCACCACAGATTATCAGCTTAGGCTTTACTTTCAGCGCTTTCGCCTCTACCTTGTCCATATCAATCAGGCCGGTATCTTCTTCCACACCGTAGAAATGCGGGCGGTACACCTTACCGGAAAAGTTGACGGGAGAGCCGTGGGACAAATGGCCACCGTGCGCCAGGTCAAAGCCCAAAATCGCGTCACCGGGTTGCAGAATAGCCAGAAATACGGCTGCATTGGCCTGTGCACCGGAGTGGGGCTGCACGTTGGCGTAGGCTGCTCCGAAGAGTTCCTTCAGCCGGTCGATGGCCAGCTGCTCGATCTCATCCACCACTTCGCAACCACCGTAGTAGCGCTTACCGGGATAGCCTTCCGCATATTTATTAGTCAGTACGCTCCCGGCGGCTTCCATCACCTGCGGGCTCGTAAAGTTTTCGGAAGCAATCAGCTCAATACCGTGCTGCTGACGGCGCAGCTCTTTTTCTATGAGGTTAAAAACGGTTGTATCTTTCATGATTTCGCTATACGGTTTTGAAAATCAGCGGCTGCTGGTTTGGCATTCTGCCGCAAAGGTAAGCCCTTTGCAAATAAGAATAAAATCAAAGCCTGTTTTTGACCGGATCGTGTTTTTCCCGGCTTACGATCCCTAATCACGGCAGAAGACCTGTCCTTCGGGAGCGTTCTTATCCCCTTTTTGAAAAATCAGGTGGTTTTGAAAATGCGCCCCGCTCAGCACCCGGTTGATGAAATCTGCCACCCGTTCCTGATCTTTATAAAAATAAGCTCCTGCAAAGCCATGCCTGCCTCCACAAAAGGAGTGCAGTTCGACATCTGCACCAATATCGCTGTAACGTTCATAAATCGAATAGGAACCAAAGAGCATAAGCCATCCGGTGGCGTCTGTTTTACAGTAATGGTGGGCAGCGGTACCGTAAGGCACGAGTGGGTCGACAGTGCCATGAAAAAGCATAGCCGGAATGGCTGTTTTTGGCGTTATCCCACTCATATCCATGATCGCACCAGCACCGCCAATCAAACCAGCATATTGAAAACGCTCAGGCAAAGGGTCACCATAGAGCTGCATGACCGACCGGTCCCAAAAGGCCGCATGAAGTACGGTCTCCGCCCCGGCACTGCTCCCGGCAATAAAAATTTTGGACGGGTCGATACCATACTTATCCGCCTGCCCGGTCAAAAAGGCAGTGGCCTGCCAAAGCTGATTGGCTGCCAGGCGTATCGCCTGAATCTTTTCCGAAAGGATACCATCGCAGCTAAAGCTTTTGTCTTTCATGTAAAGCGTGTAGGTGATCGTTGCCGCAGCGATGCCCTTTTCCGAAAGGTAGGTGCACAACTTATGCCCGCCGGCCCGGTCTCCACCCGAAAAGCCACCGCCATGCACATAAATCAGTAAGGGTTTTAGAGCGGGCGAGGGGGTTTCCGGCAGGAACAGGTCAAGCTCCAGCGAAAAAGAATCCGTCTCAAAATAAGTAAGCGTGGAGTAACGCTGCTGGGCTTGTACCAGTAGCACCAGGCAAGTCAGAAGTAAGGTAAGTTGATATCTCATAACTGAATTTTAATTGACGATCCCGAAATGTAAGCCTTTGTGACCAATCTGCCGAAAGATTACGTGCTAAACGGGGCTGCAGAAGAGACAAAGCAGCCCAGCAAAACCCACTTTTAATGCCTATGCTGGCATTTTTCCATCGTCTCTCATCATTTTTTGCAACTGAAAACCGTTACAGCAGTATAAACAATAACGGTGCTGGCCGGATTTATTACCTGGATCAGCCCAATGCCAATACCTTTGGCGCAAAATATACTTTTCCAGAGCGACTGAAAAAATCAACCATAGATGCGTGTAACCCATCATCTGCCTTACTTATTGCTATTGACTTTCGGATTATCCGCGGCTACTGAGCTGATGGGGCTGACTGCCCGCTACCGTTGTATGTGGCGGGAAGACCCGGCCACCACGATGGTTATTGGCTGGGATCAGGTCTCCGGCACTAATCCGGTTCTGCATTTTGATGAAATCGACTATGGCGGGCAGGCCAATGCCTACCGTTACCGCAAAGCCCCGGACCGCTTTATCAGGGCAAAGGGCATGCAAAACCAATTTGTACGCCTGACCGGGTTGAAGCCTAATACGGTGTACTATTTTGTCATTCAGGATAGTGAAGGGATGAGCAGGCGCATGTCTTTTAAGACTACGCCCAACAACCCGAATCAGCCCTTGTCCATTATTGCCGGAGGAGACTCCCGAAACAACCGGCAGGCGAGGGTAACCGCCAACCGCCTCGTCAGTAAACTCCGCCCTCACTTCGTCATTTTTAATGGGGACATGACCGGCGGGGATACCAACGAAAACTGGCGCGACTGGTTTGACGACTGGCAGGAAACCATCGGTAGTGATGGGCGGCTATTCCCCATCGTAGCCTCCCGGGGCAATCACGAGCGGGAAAATGCGTCAATTACAGAGCTTTTCGACGTTCCCAGCATTGATGTGTACTATGCGCTTACCTTCGGTGGAGACCTTTTCCGCCTCTACACCCTCAACTCCATGATTGCACCCGCCGGCAGTCAGGCCATCTGGCTGGAAGGGGATTTGGATGCCAATCAGCATATAAGGTGGAAAATGGCCCAATACCATCACGGTATGCGGCCACACACGAGGGGAAAGCCCGAAAAAGATGAGCTCTACAACAACTGGGCCCGGCTGTTCTACAGTTACGAAGTAGACCTGGTCCTGGAATCTGATGCACACGTGGTCAAAACGACCTACCCACTCCGGCCATTTCGTGGCGCAGGCAGTGATCAGGGATTCATTAGAGACGATGAGCGCGGAACCGTATACATTGGGGAAGGCTGCTGGGGTGCCCCCCTCCGGAATGCCGACGATGCCAAGCAATGGACCCGGGCACATGGCAGCTTCAATCAATTCAAGTGGCTATTCGTTATGCCGGACCGAATGGAGGTCCGAACTGTTATGACGGATAAATCTATAGGTGTGGCGGAAGTCAGCCATAACAACCTGTTCGAAATTCCACTCGGATTAATACTCTGGACCCCACCTACCGGGGATGTACTTTACATTCAAAATGACAAGGTCGCTCAAACTTCCCGTCAACCGGTACGGGATGCCGTACGCGAACGCATTCAGGACCGCCGGGAGGACCGGCTGGCAGACAACAACCCTGCTCCACCCGAAACCGTTGCTCCGCCACCACCTGCCCAAACCGAGCCTTCAGACCCTAATGACTGGTCTTCCTACACCAAGGTGATGCCTGATGCCCAAAACTTTGTTACGGTTAAGTTTACCATGCCCAGGCCCGGTCCGGTTGCCGCACAGCTTATCGATAGAGAATACGCTATCCGTGACCGCTTCAATATACCTGCGGAAAAACCTGGTGAGCGCGTTAAGAAATTTCCTATTAATGCTGCGTTGCCAAAAGGTGAGTATTTGCTTATCATTCGGAGTGGCAAGGAGGTACTCCGGAAATATCAGGTGGTCAAACGATGAAGTTTTGTAGTTTTGGGCAGCAAAACAAAGTCCATGGGCACATCCTTAGAAGCGATAAAACAACCGATTGAAGAAGAGCTGAACCACTTTGAAGTGCGCTTCCGGGAAGCTATGCGTAGCCCGGTTTCCCTGCTCGACAAAATCACCTACTACATCGTTCGCCGAAAGGGTAAGCAGGTCAGGCCTATGTTTGTCTTCCTTTCTGCCAAAGTTTGCGGCACCGTGGGCGACTCCACCTACCATGCGGCCTCCCTCGTAGAACTCCTGCACACCGCAACACTCGTCCACGATGATGTGGTGGACGACTCCTTTGAACGCCGGGGCTTCTTCTCCGTCAATGCGCTTTGGAAAAACAAAATCGCCGTCCTTGTAGGCGACTATTTCCTTTCGCAGGGACTGCTGCTTGCCCTGAAGAACAAAGAATACCGACTGTTAGAAATCGTCTCCAACGCCGTCAAAGCCATGAGTGAGGGGGAGCTGCTGCAGATTGAGAAAGCCCGCCGGTTGGATATCAAAGAGGAAATCTACTACGATATCATCCGCCAAAAAACGGCTTCCCTGATTGCTGCTGCCTGCAGCGCTGGAGCTTCCTCCACGGTGCAGGATGATGAACAAATTGAAAAAATGCGCCTCTTCGGAGAGAAGATTGGCATTGCGTTCCAAATCCGCGACGACCTCTTTGATTATGGCACGGATGATGTAGGCAAACCCCTTGGCATAGACATCAAGGAAAAGAAAATGACCCTGCCCCTGATTTATGCCCTGGATCAGGCGCCCAAAAAGGACCGCAAGCACATCATCAGCACCATAAAGCGGTACAGCGACCAACCGGAAAAGGTGAAGGAGGTCGTCGACTTTGTACGCCAAAGTGGTGGCCTCGATTACGCAAAGGAAGCCATGCTTCGCTATCGCTCAGAAGCGTTTGAGCTGCTGCGGACCTTCCCGGAAACGCCTTCCCGGCAGTCGCTGGAGGACCTGGTGACTTTCGTTACGGAGCGGAAGCGATAAAAAAAGCCCACGCCGAAGCGCAGGCTCGAAACCACTCTCTTGCCGGGCTTTCCGAAGAAAGCCTGACACTATGAAAACTGTTACATCTTAGCTGTCTTCCCCGGGGAAATTATCTGAAGTATCGTACTCCGGCAACATCCGCTCCGGATCAAGGGTAAAATGTCCGCTCCCGTCATTAAAGAAAATCAGGTTTTCCAGTGCCTCCCCTGCCAGGACGAGATCCAGGTCACCATCTCCATCCAGGTCGGCGCTTTCCACATCCATCGTTGCGCCGCTGGTAAATGCGGCAGGCATCTGATTCGTGGCATCCACATAATTTTGGGCAAACAAGCCCATCGGCATCAGCAAAGTGATACTTAGTAGTGGGGCAAAACCAGTTATTTTATTTTTCGAGAAGCCCTTAGATAAATACGCATCATGTTGTTGCTTTTCAGTTAGCGGGTTTTCCTAATACGCCGTTCATCCAGTTAAACAGGCCATCGGCAAACTGATCATTAAAGTTGTTTTGGTAGTACGCTGCCCGGACTTCGCTCTGCCCGGTGGTAAAATCCAGCTGCGCTTCAAAATTGTCCATTTTGAGCAGGGAGTGATTGGTCTTTTCGATGAGCTGAAACGTACCATTGCCAGGGTGCTCCCGGTTGATCAGGGCGAACAGTTGCTTAGCGCCCCGGTCATCAATCGCAGCCAGGTCGTATTCTCCGTACATGGCCAGCACCGGGCAGTTCACCTTTTGCCATTCGGCAGGCAGGTTTTTCCGATCCAGGGTTTGCCAGAACGAGTAATGCCTTCCAAAACAATGGTCCTGACCATCATAGGACATCAAACCGGCAAAAGCAGCCCGGTCTTCATCGGTCTTCAGGAACTCAGCAGGAGCTAACTCATCATCAAAGTAAGCATTCAGCAGGTGCCGGCCAGACTGCAAATCTGCCATTGCCTGCCCGGGGTCTTCGCCCATGCGTATACGCTGATCCCAGTGGATGTCAAACATATAGTCCTTCCATGGCTTAAGCACGAAACCGTAAGCCATTACGCCGGCAGGTTGGAACTCAGCCGCAAGGAAGGGCGCCACTACTCCGCCCAGGGAGTGCCCGTATAGGAATAGTTGTTCCGTATCAATGCCGTCCTGCTTCAGCAAAGCCTTATATCCGGCTTTAAATGCTAACAGCTCAGCATCAAAATCTATGCTTTCACAGTCCGGTGTGCCTGCGCTATCCCCCACCCCGGGCTTTTCCACCCGGAATACAGCATAGCCATTGGACACCCATTGGTTAAATAACTTTCGCATCGGACTGTGGGGACTGGTGTGCTCTACGGTTTGGCAGGTGTAGCCCTGCAGGAAATAGATGACTGGAAATGGGCCCTCTCCTTCCGGCTTTTCGAGGAAAGACCGCAGGTGCCCGCCACCATAGGGCACCTCACCGAAGTCGATAGTAGCCCCCGGAGCCAGCGGCAGCGGACGGGCGCCCATAAGGCCTGTTTGTGTCAGCTTACGGCCGTCTCTGATGGTAGTCAGGACAACTTCCTCCCCGGCGCTGAGTTCACCTAGCTGAGCTACAATGCCAGCCGGGCTTTCCACCGCTTCTCCATTGACCTCAAGGACCAGGTCGCCTTCTGCTATTCCAATTGCTTCGGCGGCAGACCCCGGCATCATCTTTGCCACTTTAATCCCCTTTGGAGCATCCATGCCCGCCTTAAGCGCTTCCGTTGCGCTTAGGGCTGCAGGATAAATGCCCAACGTACCAGAACGTTTGAGGTGCTGTGCCTGCAATACTGTAACACTCAGGACGAGCGCACACCATAGTAACCCTATTCTCATGACTTCCTTTTTCAACAAAGGTAGCCGCTCAACCAAAGCCGGGGTTGCACTAAATTGCTAATTAGAACGCACGTAGTCTTTTATGGCAAGTACCAGGCGGTCCAGGTCTTCCGCGAGCGTGTAGACATTGGGCGTGATGCGCACTCCGTTGATGCCTTCCCATTTGATGGCGACGGTGTGGATTTTGTATTTCTTGAAAAGATGGTCATAGAGTTCCCCGGCATCACGGTTTCCAAACCCGACATTAGCAATCGCACCCGCCAGGTCCGGGTTTTCGGGCGTGTAACTTCGGAAGCCCGGCAGGTCCCGTACCTGATCCAGCCAGTAGGTGCGCAGGTACTTCAGCCGGGCCTCTTTACGGGCGCTGCCAATGAGTTTATGAAACTGCACCGCCTGCCCGATCGCCTGCTCAATGGCAAAGGAACGGGTGCCCAGATGTTCGAACTTGCGGATATCACGGCTGTCCGGCTCAGGGGCTGCGAATAAGGGATAGATGGCCTCAATTTTAGGTTGGCGCACATAGAGCAGCCCGCTACCAAAGGGGGCACAGAGCCATTTGTGCAAACTGGTGCCCAGGTAATCACACTGTAGTTCTTCCACCTTAAAATCGAGGTGCACGAAGGAGTGAGCAGCATCTACCATAACGTCGATATCCCTTGCCCGGGCCTGCTCCGCGATGGTACGCACCGGCAACACCTGCCCGTTCCAGTTGATCATATGTGTCAGGTGGACAACACGGGTTTTATCCGTAAATTGACTGATGTAACGGTCGGCGATGGCGCTTTCCTCTTCCATTGGCAGGTCCAGATCGACCCATTTGAGTACGACCCCATCCCGGTGAGCCCGCTGTTTCCAGGCATTCATCATATTAGGATAGTCGTACTTGCTCAGCACCACTTCATCCCCTGCCTTCAGCTGTAGTCCAAAAATGACGGTCTCAAGGGCTTCTGAGGCGTTCCGGTTGATGGCCACTTCCTCCGGGCTACTGCCCAGCAAGCCAGCCAGCTGAGCCCTCAGGGGTTCCCTGCCTTTATCGAGAATGCGCCACATATAATAGGAGGGCGCTTCGTTGCTAAGCCGGTTGTAGCGTTCCACGGCTTCCTGTACTACTTTTGGTGAAGGGCTGACGCCGCCGTTGTTGAGGTTAAGAATCGTGGGAGATACGGTATAGGCTTGCTGGATCAGCCGCCAAAAGTCTTCATCGGTGGTACCCGGTTGCCGGGCAAGAGCTTCCAACAAAGCCTTTCCGGAATCAGACTGAAAGAAAGGCAGCGTAGCCAAAGTACCAGCGATGGTGCCCATATGAGAGAAGAACTTCCTTCGGGAGTGCATAGTATACCGGGATTTTCAGACAATATACACAAGAAGATGAAAATCATTGGTATTGTGCCCGAAAACGAGAGGGGGGTTCGCCAGTAAGGCGTTTAAAGGTCCGGCTAAAATACTGAAGGTCGCTAAAACCGCACTGAGTCGCAATATCAGTTATACTAAGGTGAGGCTTACGGAGCAGCACCTTGGCCTGACGAATACGCTCCCGCTGCATAAACTGATTGGGGGAAAGCCCGAACGCCTGCCGGAATGTCCGGATAAAATGGAACTCCGATAGAGCCGCCTCCCGGGCCACTTCACTGACCAGCATGGGCTGGCTGAGGTTGTCCAGCATGTAAGCCTTTGCAATAGTCAGCCGCTGATGCAGTTCCTCACGGGTGGCACGGCGCTTGGCAGGAATCGCAAAAACTTCTTTTGCGACCTGATATTCTTTGCGGACCACCGCAATGGCCAGTTGCTCGAACAGGGCATCATTATTTTGGTACAAAGCATGAGGGCCCTGAATCAAATTCCGGACGATGGATTCGATAGGAGAATGCCGGACAGAATAAGTCCGCTGCCGCACCTCAAAGGTCCTTGCCGGTGCCTGTCTCTCCAGCAGTTCCTCAGCAGACTGCCCGAGTAAGGATTGTGCATAATTGACCTGTTCCGGATCGATGTACAGGCAAAGCCCCTTTACGGTTTTGCGGGACCGCACAAAAGCCGTAACCTCTTGCTGATGGTTAACCATTAGGAATTGACCAGCTTTCACATGGTACAACTGCCCATCCACTTCGTACTGTTCTTCTCCTTCCTGCACATACTTAATTCCAATGCCCTGACTTGCCCGGCGAGAAACCCAATCCTGCAGGTCTGAGTAAACCACCCTGTTGAGGGAGTTGTAGCCCGTTTTGAATGCTTTAAAGCCCTCTGCTCTTACAAACTGTGGATCTAACTTCATCTTGTTTCCTTGATCACTTTTGCTTAAAGACACTGATTCCTTGAGCCACCCTGCCTGCTATCGGCTTAAAAAATGCCCGCTATTAGACAAAACGATAGGAATTCATGAGAATGGTTCGTGGACCGGCCCCATTTCTGGCGGCTTAAATATTCTTATCTTGTGGCAACAAAGCTAATCTATGAACCCATTTTCAATGGACACGATTATTTTCGATCTTGGGGGCGTTCTTATCGACTGGAATCCCCGCCACCTATTTCGAAAGCTCTTTGAGGAGGAGCAGGAGATGGAGTATTTTCTGGAGCATGTTTGCACAGGCGACTGGAATGAGCAACAGGACGGCGGGCGCCCGTTTGCCGAAGCAATAGCCTTGAAAACGGCTGAATTTCCGGAATACGAGCCTCAGATCAAAGCCTTCTTCGAACGGTGGCCGGAGATGCTCGGCGGGCCGATTGAGGGCACGGTCTCTATCCTTGAGCAAATCCACCGAGAAAAGCGTTACCGCCTGCTAGCCTTAACCAACTGGAGCCATGAGACCTGGCCGGTCGCCTGGGAGCGCTATGGTTTTTTGCAGTACTTTGAAGACATCCTGGTATCCGGAAAGGAAAAGCTCAAAAAACCCGACCCCAAAATCTATCACCTGCTGCTGGAACGCAACGGTCTCCGCCCCGGACAAGCCCTTTTTATCGATGACAGCCACCGGAATGTATTGGCTGCCCGACAGGAAGGCATCCGCACCATCCACTTTACCAACCCAACGGCCCTGCGCACAACTTTACAGCATTTCGGGGTGATCCATTGACTTCGTGCAACATTTCCAGGTTATTACACGTAGAAATCAGGCATAGCGGCAAGCTTTACAGTGGAAAACACATCATTAATGACTTCTATGCTTATATTTAGCCGCAAACACTAGCAAAAGCCGGGCCTGGCTCAGCTTTTGGACAACATTCAGCATACTTTGAGAAGGTAGTGCCAACCATGGTAGCCACCTAAGCACTGCCGAAAAAACACATACGGTGAGAAAACGATCTACGGGAAAGCGTGCCCTTACCCCCCATAGTCCTTTCATAACTAAACGCATAGGTATGAAACAGTTCCTGGTATGGGCCACGCTAATTTTCCTATCCGCACAAGCCTTAGCACAGCCTCAACAACTCGTCCGGCAAAAGCTGCTGGAGGGCCTGTCCTGGCGCAACATTGGTCCCTACAGAGGTGGCCGCTGTGTGGCCGTTACCGGTGTACCCAGTTACCCCCTGCTCTTTTATATGGGCACTACAGGCGGTGGCATCTGGAAGACAGAAGATGCCGGGCAGAGCTGGGACAACTGCTCCGATGGCTTCTTTGGCACCGGCTCGATCGGCGCCATAGCCGTAGCGCCGTCTGACCACAACACCATATATGCAGGTACGGGTGAGCACCCGGTCCGGGGCGTAATGACCAGTGCCGGAGATGGTGTGTATAAATCTCAGGATGGAGGCCGCTCCTGGCAATACCTGGGGCTGAGGTATGCCCGACATATTTCTGCAATCGTGGTCCATCCGAGGTATCCAAACATTGTTTACGTGGCCGTACAAGGTGCCGTACATGGCCCCTCTGAGACCCGCGGCGTATACCGGAGTATGGATGGGGGCATGTCCTGGCAGAAAACGCTTTTCATCAACGAAACAACCGGGGCGTCCAGCCTGAGTATTGACCCTTCCAACCCCAGAATACTGTATGCCGGCATGTGGGACCACCTGCGCTCGCCCTGGAGCATCCGGAGCGGGGGCGAAGGCTCAGGGCTGTACCGCTCCACCGATGGCGGGCTGAACTGGGAAAAACTAGGCGAAGGCCTGCCTGAAGAAATGGGTAAAGTAGGTGTGTGTGTCGCACCTTCCAACCCGGCAAAAGTCTACGCTGTGATAGAGGCAGATAATGGCGGAGTGTACCGCTCTGAAGACCGGGGGGAGCACTGGGAACTCGTCAACAATCAGCGGGTCACCGTGGCCCGCGCCTGGTACTATACTAAGATCGCAGTGGACCCCACTGACGAAGAAACCCTGTATGTCCTCAATGCTCCGTTACTGAAATCCAACAACGGTGGAAAAGACTTCACCAGTATTCCCAATCCGCATACGGACCAGCATTCCCTGTGGATTAACCCGCGCAATCCGGAAATCATGGTGCTGGGCAATGATGGTGGCGCAACAGTAACCCTGAATGGCGGCAAAACCTGGTCTTCCCAATACAATCAACCCACCGCTCAGCTCTACCGAATCGCAACGGACAACCGCTTCCCTTACTACATTTATTCGGGGCAGCAGGACAATACCACGATTGCCATTCCCAGCCGGACAGCCGATGCGGGTATTTCAGACCGCCACTGGTACCCGGTTGCAGGGGGCGAAAGCGCATTCATCGCCCTTGATCCCGACAATCCCAAACGAGTCTACGGCGGCAGCTATCAGGGCAACCTTTCGGTTTATGACCAGGAAACAAAACTGACGAACGACATCATGGCTTACCCGGCCCTGCGCCTCGGCAAAGCGCCCAAAGACATGAAGTACCGCTTCAACTGGAATGCCCCGCTGCTGGTGCAACCCAAAAAACCAAATGTACTGCTGCATGGTGCCAATGTGGTACTGCGTAGTGAAGATGGCGGGCTTTCCTGGACAGAAATCAGCCCTGACCTTACCCGTAACGAGCCTGAGAAACAGGGACAAGGCGGTGGTCCCTACACCAACGAGGGTGCCGGGGGCGAAAACTACAATACCCTCAGCTACCTGGCTTACTCCCCACATGAAGCGGAAGTCATATGGGCAGGTAGTGATGACGGCCTGTTGCACCTGACTACCGATGACGGTGAAAACTGGGTAGATGTCACTCCGCCCAATCTCGGAGAGGCTTACATCAACTGCATCGAAGTGTCTCCTCACGACCCCGACCGGGTCTATGTAGTGGCGATGAAGTATAAATTTAACAACTTCGAGCCCCTGGTATATCTGTCTGAGGATAAGGGAGCAACCTGGCGAAAAATCACCAGAGGCATAGACGCGGAACACTTTATTAGAGTGGTTCGGGAAGACCCTGTTCGTCCCGGCCTGCTCTATGGCGGGAGCGAAAGAGGCTTCTACATTTCTTTTGACAACGGGCTGCGCTGGCAGTCCTTTCAGCTCAACCTGCCCGTGTGCCCGATTACGGATTTGAAAGTGCAGGGCAATGACCTCATCGCTGCGACTTCGGGCCGTTCGTTTTGGATTCTTGACGGGCTATCCCCCCTGCGGCAAATTGAAGACAATATCATACAGCGCGCCCACCTTTTCGGGCCGGAGCCTGCCATCCGCTACCTTGCCGACCTCCCGGATGAACCGGTGTATGGCCTTGGAGAAAACCCTCCCAATGGCATGCAAATTGCTTATTACCTACCTGAAGCCCTGGACAGCTTCCGGTTACAGCTGGAGGTACTCGATGCTTTTGGCAATACGCTTCGGACCTTCACCAATGAAGTACCTGAAACCGCAGATACCTACGAAGGCGGGCCCAAACCAGAACCCATACTGCCCGCCTGCCGGGGGCTCAATGTTTTCCACTGGGACCTCCGGCGGGAGCCTATGCCTGGTGTGCCCAATGTTTTTATCCTTGGGGACTACAAGGGAAGCCTGGTCCCGCCCGGACAGTACCGTATCCGGCTGACCACTCCCTATGGTGTGCTGAAAAGCGATGCTGTCCTGCGTGCAGACCCCCGGCTGAATGCCCCACAGGAGGCTTACCTGGCCCAACAGGAACTGCTGCTGAGCATAGAATCGGCGGTCCGCGAGGTCCATCAGTCGATACAGCACATGCGCAACGTTAAGCAACAGGTTAAACAACTGCATGCCAACCTCAAGCAAATAGACTGCACCCAGGAAATTCTGGATGCCGGCGAGCACCTTATCAACCGGATTACGGCCTGGGAAGACAATCTTATTCAGCCGAAGCAAGAAACCCATCAGGACGTCATTAACTACCCCAATCGCCTGAGTGCAGAACTGATGGACCTTAAAGCCCGGATCGACCATCCTAAACCGGTGGTAACGAAAGGAGCCCTGCTGCGGCTGGAGCACCTTTTGCAACAGTGGGCTGGCATGAAAAAAGAAATGCGGAAAATCACAGGGGAGGATATTTCCGCTTTCAACGAGCTGTACAAGACTTATCAGATACCTGCCATTATGCTGCCACTCGGTTCGGAATAGAAAAGCTGGCGGCTGTCATCTCGCAAGCGCCGGCTCTGTCCTCTTTGATTGCAACTAACAACGGGCCATCGCCAGCGTACCCATTGTGTAGTTTATGGTCTTTCCATTATAAACCGCTGGTTGTTGCCCACGCCCATGTCTTTCTAATTCCAGCTTTTGATCCCCAAGCGTATACAGGTAATTGATCTCTATGCCATTCAGGTCTACCATGATCATCGTGTCGTCTCTGGTATAGGTTACTTCATTGAAAAGCAGCCCTTTTTCAATCGTAAGGGTTCCCTCTTCCGTAAACTCATAAGTAGTTCCTTCGTTTGCATCCGCAAAATCTCCGAAGGCTTCGGTGCTGATCCACTTGCCAAAGAAAGGATCAGCAGAGGTGCCCAATGCTTGAGGTCAAAAACCCGTAAAATGTACCATAACTCCGGGAAAATAGTCAAAACTACAATGTGGTGCATGGGTTTTCTTTGTAAGTAAGGAAACAAACTATCCGCAACCAACGGCACGCTGGCAGTTGTGCCACAGTTGCAGTCGTAAATCAAGCCTGAAATGAAAACCGTAACACCCGGTAACGCTACTGTTACCTCTGATCAAGCTATGTCCGCAGATACCGGGCATCATGGAGACAAGTTCCAATCGAATTTCATCACCAAATACATCTTCAGCCAGGATCATAAAATGATCGCCCGGCAGTACCTGATCACGGGTATCGTATGGGCAATCATCGCTGCATTGATGTCAATAGTCTTTCGTCTTCAGCTGGGCTTCCCGGAGGAGAACTACGCCTGGCTGAAACCCATTCTCGGTAAGTGGATTGTGGTGAATGATGCTGGCATTGGCTCACTGGCGCCTGATTTTTACTACGCAATGGTTACCCTGCACGGGACCATCATGATCTTCTTTGTACTAACGGGGAGCCTGAGCGGCACCTTCAGTAATTTGCTGATTCCCCTGCAGGTAGGGGCCCGGGATATGGCTTCCCCCTTTATGAATATGCTCTCCTACTGGCTGTTTCTGCTCTCTACGCTGGTGATGGGCTCTTCCCTTTTCCTGAGCACCGGTGCCTTTGGCGGAGGCTGGACCCACTACCCACCCCTCAGTGCACTACCGCAGGCTATGAGTGGCTCGGGTGCCGGCATGACGCTATGGATCATCAGTATTATGCTCTTTATTGCCTCGGTGCTGCTCGGTGGCATCAATTATATCGCCACTATACTAAACATGCGCACAAAAGGCATGAGCCTCTGGCGTATGCCGCTAACCACCTGGTCTTTTTTCGTGACCGCCATTATTGGGTTCTCTCTTTTCCGGTTCTACTGGCTGCTTTGGCACTGCTCACCTTCGACCGGGGCATGGGCACAAGCTTCTTTCTGAGCGAAATCTTCATTGGGGGCAGGCACTTGACCACGTAGGCGGCAGCGCTATCCTCTATCAGCATCTGTTCTGGTTCCTGGGTCATCCGGAAGTATACATCGTTATCCTGCCAGCTATGGGCATCGTATCCGAAATCATGTCCGTCAATGCCCGAAAGCCCATTTTCGGATACCGGGCTATGGTGTTTTCCATTATGGCCATTGGGTTCCTGTCCTTCGTGGTGTGGGCCCACCATATGTTCATGTCTGGAATGAACCCATTCCTGTCCAACTTCTTTGTTATTGCCACGCTGATTATCGCCGTGCCATCGGCTGTAAAGGTTTTCAACTGGATCGCAACGCTTTTCCGGGGCAATATCCGGTTCAATACCCCCATGCTGTTTGCAATTGGTTTTGTGTCCATTTTTATTTCCGGTGGCCTGACCGGCATTTTTTTGGGCAATTCGGCCATTGACATACAGCTGCACGATACTTATTTCGTTGTGGCACACTTCCACATCATTATGGGTGTGGCGGCTTTTTTTGGCACCTTTGCCGGCGTGTACCACTGGTTCCCTAAAATGTTTGGCCGGTTCATGAACGAAACCCTGGGCAAAATCCACTTTTGGGGAACGATGATTGGCGCCTATGTCATCTTCTGGCCCATGCACTATATTGGTATGGCAGGGGTGCCACGCCGCTACTACCGATTCGACTCTTTCCAGGCCTTCGGGCAGTTTGAGACCATCAATCAGGTGATCACGATTGCGACGATCATCACTTTTGGGCTTCAACTGCTTTTCGTTCTGAATTTTTTCTACAGCATCTGGAAAGGCCGCAGGGCGACAAGCCTTAATCCCTGGAAGTCTAATACCCTGGAATGGACGACACCGATTCAGCCTGGTCACGGTAACTGGGAAGGGGATATCCCGGAAGTACACCGCTGGCCCTACGACTATAGTTCCGCAGAAGCTCAGGAGGCAGATTTTATACCACAGACTGCCCCCCCCCAATCCAGACTATCAGCGAGAAGCCAAAGCGCATTAAAGAGGTTAAGCTTTTCATTTTAATATCGGGAAGCCGTCAGTTTTCAAAAGCTGGCGGCTCTTTCCAACCGTTGCTGGCGAAAAAAGCTATTTTAGCAACGTTGAAAATGATGGAGACCTATTCACCATGTCAGAACCCAGGAGCTTTAATATTGACGAACTGCGTTGTAACGCCTTTATGCGGGCAGGCAAACATTTTGACCTGGCCCGGCACGAGGTCTTCATGGCTGAAACGGATGGCTTTGCCTACCCCCACCGACACAACTACTACATGCTGCTGCTCGCTACTTCCGGCAACGGCAGTCAGCTGATCGACTTCAAGGCCTATGATGTGAAGCCGGGGCGCCTCTTCCTGATGTCACCGGGAATGATACATGCCTGGGAACGGGATGAGGGGCTGAAAGGATATGTGCTGTTCTTTACAGCCGACTTTTTCACACAGCGCTACAACATGAATAAGCTGTATGAATTCCCATTCTACACCTCCAGCTATGAGCATCCGTTTGTGGATTTGGATGAGCGGAACCACGAAGCCTGCTGCACCCTGCTCGAACAGATGCTGGCGGTTTATCACGAAAACAAGACCGGGATGATGAGCATGCTGCGCTCTTATGTGAATGTCATCCTTTGCCGGGCACAACAGGTGTACGAAGCACAGTTTAAGGCCAATCCAAGCGAAACACCGCAACTAAGGGATATCATACAGCGGTTTGAGCAACTGATTGATCTGCATTACAGCGAGACGAGGCTGGTGAAAGACTATGCAAGGCTGCTGCACCTAACGCCTAACTATTTAAATGCGGTTGTGAAGGAGAAGACAGGGCAATCGGCCGGCCACCTCATCCGCCACCGGGTGATGCTGGAAGCTAAGCGCATGCTGGCTCACGAAAACCGGACGGTCGGTGAGATCAGCGATGCGCTTAACTTTAAGGATGCAGCTTATTTCTGCCGCTTTTTCAAGAAGTACGAAGCCACCACTCCGGAGCGCTTCCGTAAACAACTTTTCTCCAGAGCCGGGCATCGGTAAGTGAAGGCTTAAGCCTTAATGCCACAGCCCACCGCTTTGGTCACAGGCGGGTGGGGCGTTTCATTTTTCATCAGAGCATTGATGGCATTCTCCAGGTATTGCTCCTCTACGCCTTCAGGGTCGCGCACACTGTCATCAATAGCGCCGTGGTACTTCACGTAGCGGTCAGCATCCAACAGAAACACCTCAGGCGTTTTAGTCGCGCCATAGACGGGGTACACCTTCTGCTCTTCGTCAAAGAGGTAAACGAAAGGGTAATCCATTTCCTCTGCCCGCTCCTGCATCGCCTCGAAACTGTCGCCCGGCTGAATGGCAGGGTCGTTGGGCTGAATGGCTACCACCGGATAGCCCTGTGCGGCATACTTGTTGTGCAGGTCAATAATGCGCTGCTCGCTCGCTACTGCGAAGGGGCAGGTATTGCAGGTAAAAATCACGACATAACCCTTTGGAGCAATGCCATTCGCATCTTTGATATCGGCAAGGCTGTAGGTCTTACCGTCTACATTTTTGAGCTCGAAGTCAGGTGCCTGTTCGCCAACGGCAATGCCTTCAGCACGCTGAGATACCGTTTTGGCTTCAGGTTTGGTCTCGGTGGCCTCCGTCGTTTCGGTGTTGGTGGCTTGCTCTTTTCCGGCTTCGGTGGCATTGCCGCAAGCGGTTAGTAAAAGCCCAAGCAACAGGGCAGTCATCAGGTGTTTCATGGTCAAAGTGTTATGGTTGATAAATGGTATTGAGTTCCTGTTCCAGCTCTTCCAGGCTGTGCACCGCTTCCCCAACGAAGTGGCGGTCATCGCCCCGGTAAAAAAGGGTAGCCGGTATGGCGCCACTCCATTCCGGGGAAACCCGGTCGATCCAGTCATTGTACTTGCCATCCAGCAGTACGGCTACCATTGGCTTAATCTCCCGCTCTTCAACGAAGGGGACGAGGCGGGATTGCAGCTGAGCCGGGAAATCAAGGCTGATTAGCAATATCCGAACCGGTTGGCTGGCGTATTTCCTGCTCAGTTCCACAAAGTAGGGCAGTTCCTTAACACAGGGCTTGCACCAGGTAGCCCAGAAATTCACGATGTAGGTAGTGTCATTATTCAGCGCCAGTAAGGGCGCGATATCGTCAAACTTTGGATAGACAGGGATGCCCGCCAAAAGGCTGTCTGCCTCGGGATAGTCCTCGTAGGCTGCCGCCTCTTCATGCTGAACAGAGGGGGTGGTGCTGCTTGTTTGTTGTTGCTCTGAGGCGCCACAGCCACCGGTTAGCAGCAATATCGCGAGCATCAGTCCTGTTTTCATGATTGTTGTTTTTCCATACTTACACCTAGTGGATTGAGCCGTAAATATTTGACAGTTAAAGACCAGGCACTACAGAAGGCTTAAGCGTGAAAATACTATCAAATAATTCGGTCTAGTCGTACTAGGGAAAACGGTAGGGGGCGTAAAGGGTTCAAAAAAAGGGTGCCGCATACACGACACCCTTCCAAAATAGTAATTAGTATGAAATCGCTTGGTTCTTACAACCTTAGTTCTTGAGTGTGCTTTGCACCGCCCCCGGCTGCTGCGGGTCCATCAACATGGGCATATCCCCGTCGGTGATAATAACCTTGGTGTTGGGCGATTTTGCCAGCTCAAGGAATGCTTCGATGGACTTGAACTGCAGCACGTTGGGGTCGAGCCCCTGCGAGATGATGTTTTGTGCATCCCGGATACCTTCGGCTTCGATACGGCGGCGCTGCGCTTCCTGCTGTGCTTCCTACAGGACGAACTCCATTCGAAGGGCACGCTGCTCGGCTTCCAGTTTTTCCTCGATAGCCCGGGCCAGGTTGGCAGGCAACTGAATGCTCTTGATCAGCACCGCTTCGATGAGGATCCCGCGTTCTTCAAGTAAGCCCGCCATCTGATCGCGGATCGCCACCTCGATGGTTGCACGCTCCCCGGTGTGCATGTCTTTGGCAAAGTAGCGGGCGGTCACATCGGAAACCGTGGACCGGAAGACCGGAAGGATGACGTTGTTTTCATAATTCCGCCCAATTTCCCGAAGCAGATCGGGCGCTTTGTTTGCTTTTAGGTTATACAGGATAGAAATGTCGGCCCGGATGTTGAGCCCTTCTTTGGAAGGCAGGTTGAGGCTGACCTCCATATTTTCGGTTTGGACCGGCACTTTGACTACCGTAGTGGTGAAAGGGTTGAATACCCGAAGCCCTTCGGTATATGGCCGGTCAGCATACTTCCCAAAAGTGCGCTTGACGCCGACCTCTCCTTGCTTTACTACGGTACAGCTAGTCGTAAGCGCGGACAGCGCCAAGCACATCATTAAAAACAGGAAATTTTTCATAGCCATTAATTTTAAGGTGATCAATAAACCATGAGATGGATGATTTGATACCACAGGACGCGTTTCGTGAGCCCAAACGAAAGCTATACTTTTCAGCAAAACTAGCTTTTTTGATAGCTTTACTATAAAGACAAAGCAAACCTAGCTTGGTTCGTGAAAAAGCTATTTTTTTAATAGCAAGAAAATGTTTGGCAACTCTTCGGGAAGCTAGTTTAAAGAAAAGACTATAGCATTACTACCAGGCAAAGAGAAGGCAAAAAAAGCGGGCAGCAGGAATCCGGGGGGAAGCGCTACTGCCCTTGTGTTTCAACGTGCATGGCTAAAGTAAGGATAAATGTGATACAGCGCAAGAGGCAGACTTTATTTATTCGCTCCTGCCAAAGTCAATGGAAATGTAGAAAAGCATTGTTTCACCCATTTTAGCGATCAATTATACCGACGACGAAGTAGTTTGGGACCAACTATGACTTCGTGTCGGCATATACTCGTGCGTCGGGTTTGTGCCTTGCGCCCAAACCTCTCCGTTCCGAGTATATTTGAGTTTCTATCGTAATTTTCACGGGTTAAACCAAACACACTGAACAATGCTAAAAGAATTCAAGGCCTTCATCATGAAAGGCAACGTACTGGAACTGGCCGTAGCCGTAATTATTGCGGGTGCATTCGGAGCCATTGTCAAGTCGCTCACGGCTGATGTCATTATGCCGCCGATTGGCCTCGCGCTGGGCGGGGTAGACTTCTCCAGCCTCGCTATTGTGCTTCAGGAGGGCGTGTCCAATGACGCGGGCGAGCTCGTGCAGGAGGAGGTTGCCATCCGCTATGGTATTTTTATACAGCGGATTTTAGACTTTGTAATTATCGCCTTCATTGTTTTTATGATCATCCGGTCTTACAACCGCCTGACGGAAAAGAAAGAGGCAGAGGAGGCTCCACCTGCACCTAAGGGTCCTTCGCAGGAAGAACTGCTGGCTGAAATCCGGGACTTGCTTAAGAAGTAAAGAGGGCAGAGGAGGAGGTGGAAGGCACTTCAGAAGTGGCTTCCTCCTCCTCATATACCGTTCCAAAATTATTGAAATATACATTAGCTACCTCAATAGCATCACACCTCCGGAGACCTTTTTTACCAGACCATCGCGAACATCACGGTACAACAACTGATAAGTATAAAGCCCTGCAGTGGCTGGCTCCCCTCCGGAAATGCCATCCCAACGTGCAGCAATACCTTCACCTTTATATAGCAAACCGCCCCAGCGGTCATAAACTTCTAACCTAAGGGTTTCATGATAAGGCCCCAGCGGCTCAAAAAAGTCATTGCGCCCGTCATCATTAGGGGAGAAAGCCGTAGGCAAATAGATGTTATCCGGCACTTCGACTTCCACAAAATAGCGGCAAGTCACCGCACAATTGCCGCCATTGCTTACCAAGAGCTGCAAAGTATCGTTGCCAATCGCTTCCAGCTCCGGGTTTGGGCAATCGCGGCAGGAAAGCGGGTAGCTGGACTGCCAGGCGTAGAATTGCCCATCGGCACAGGGCGACAAGCGCAGACGCTCTCCAAACTGCAAGCGGTAGGGCACTGGAGCAGTAGTGGAAGCTTCCGGCTGAGGCAAGACCACGATGGTGTCCACAGCAGTGAGGGTATCAAGTGCAGTGCATACCTGCAGGCTGATTTCGTATTGGCCAGGCTCGTCAAAACAAACTTCCTGCGGCTCCAGCCCGCTTGCCTGGGCTGGGGTTGCCGACTCAAACGACCAAAAAGCTAGCCCAATGGCTGAGTTGGTGCCGGTGTACTCCACTACCGCACATTGCCCGCTACAGAGGGTATCCTGAGATATAGCAAACCGCGGGTCCGGCTGCTCGAAAACTTCCACCTCGTAGGTGCAGCTTTGGGCGCACTGCCCGGCGTTCCAAACTTGTACGGTATACGTTATATCCTCCTGCGGCGTAGCCAGGGGGTTGGTGCAATCGGTGCAGCTCAGCCCCTGGCTGGGTTCCCATTGGTAGGTGTCGCCCGTAGCACAAGCTTGTAACAGCACTGTATCCCCCGCAGTGACTTGCAGCTGCTGCAAAGTATCAGCGGTGAGCGTGGGCTGCGGCACTACCGTCACAGCCCCTTCCAGCAGCAGGGTGTCTTGTCCGGCACAATGGGCCATGACTACCTCTATGTCGAATACGCCGGGCTCGTCGTAGCAGATTTGCTGGGGCGCGATCTCCTGAGAAACACTTGGGGAAGCGCCGGCAAACTGCCAGTTGTAGTCTCCGCCTATACGGTTGGCGATGTTGATGCAGCTCCCTGCGCATATCGTCGTATCAAAATTGAGCAGGTGCTCGAAGCTGAACTTAAACACCCCAACATCGTCAAAGTAGGAATAATTGGATTTCTCAATAGCAGTATTGGGGTCCCAGATAAAATCGGTCTCCTGATCGGCATTGAAATTGCCCAGGGTGATGTAGCGCTCGCCCCCCTGCGCCGTGAAGCAGCCTGAAATTTTGGTATACTGCGTCGTATCGGTGATGATGTCTCCCACGTACTCAATGGTCGGTTCCATGTTGAGCACGCCATCGAAAGGCAATGTGGAGTCGATAGGCTCAAGAGTTACGATCATTTCATATTTATTGATGAAGCCTCGATCAGAATCAGGCAGGATATGAAATTCAGCGTAATAAAACTGTCTTTTTCAAGAGGCTCTGATAACTGACCGTGCAAATAATCGTGAGCCGAAAAAGTATTGGTAACGATGTTGTAAAGATAGGCCGCCGTAAACCCATTCCCGATTCTTGGGAATGCTCCTAGGTCGGTGTATCCACACTCGTTCAGGTATTCCGGGCTGCCAAAGTAAAAAGTCCAATCCAACAAGTACCCCGAGAAAAAATCTGCTCCTGTTGGGCAATTTTCATATTCTTCAAAGCCCGGATTAATAACCAGATTCTGTTGGGCGTTTGTCAATATCGGTGTTAGAAGAAATAAGTAATGTAGGTACCTGTTCATAGCCGGACTGGTACAATGGGCAGGGCGACAGATAACTTACCACCGCCCTGCAATTTAATTATTCTATAATCACCTTACGGCTGATCCGCTGCTCTTCAACGGATCTAAAGAAACTCTTATTACCGGATAGGTTGAAGGCACTTCGGAAGTGCCTTCAACCTACCCGAAGTTAATTCAACACATACTCCACCCCAATTTTCTCCAGCTCCGCAATAAAGCCATTCGCGGCATTCACTTTCCGCTGCTTGGCTTTCATCTTCAGCTTCAGGCGCTTGGAGCGGTCGATGATCTCCATGCGGAGGCTGTGCGGGCCGGCGTGCTCGACGCAGGCTTTGTCCACAGCTTCGATGAGCTCCATGGTCAGCCCTTCCACCGGGATTTTCAGGGTGATGGCGTCGGTCATGTTTTCCGCAATGCCGTCCAGAAGCTTGATTTCTTTCACCTTGATTTCCAGGCTTTCATCGCGCCAGCTCTTCTGCCAGCCCAAGTTGAGGTAGAGGGCTTTCCCGATTTCCAGCAGGTGCTTGAACTTCTGGTAGTCCTCCCCGAACAGCTTGAACTCCAGAGAGCCGTTGTAATCCTGCAACTCGAAGATGCCCCAGCCATTGCCATTTTTGCTGATGAGGTGGCGGGCATTGATCACCATGCCGGCTACGTTGAGGGAGGGCCGGTTTTTGCTGTCCTCCACCTGGTCCAGCGGGCAGTTGGTGAAGTTTTCCACTTCTACTTTGTAGTCATCCAGCGGATGCCCGCTGATGAAGATACCGGTGACGTTTTTCTCATTGTTGAGCTGTTCGATGAGGGGCCAGGGCTCGCACTCGGGCACCTCGGGCTCGGGGATCAGAACTTCATCTGAATCTCCGAAAAGAGAATTCACCGCCTGTGCCTTTTGCGCCTGATAGGCATTGCCGTAGCGCAGGGCATGCTCCAGGAGGCTGTCGAATTTATCGGAGGGGGTAAAATACTGTGCCCGGTGGGTGTCCTCAAAGCAATCGAAGCCACCGCCCATTGCCAGGCTTTCCATCACCTTTTTATTGACAGAGCGGAGGTTGAGCCGGCGCATCATGTCGAAGATGCTCTCAAACTTCCCATTTTCATCCCGCTCCTCCACAATGGCTTCCACGGGCCCCTCTCCTACCCCACGCAGGGCGGTCAGGCCAAAGCGGATATTCCCGCTTTTGTCTACCGAGAAGTCGGCAACCGATTCATTCACACTTGGGCCAAGTACATTCAGCCCCATGCGCTTGCATTCCTGCAGGAAGAAGGTCACCTTGCTGATGTCGTTCTTGTTGTTGGTCAGCACGCTAGCCATGAATTCCGCCGGGTAATGCGCCTTAAGGTAGGCGGTTTGGAAGGCGACGAAGGCATAGCAAGTCGAGTGCGACTTGTTAAAGGCGTAAGAGGCGAAAGCTTCCCAGTCCTTCCAGACTTTCTCCAGCTTGTCCTTATCATGACCGCGCTCCACCCCTCCTTCGATAAACTTAGGGTGCAGTTCGTCAATGATCTTCTTTTTCTTCTTACCCATGCCCTTCCGCAGCATATCCGCCTGCCCTTTGGTAAAGCCGGCCAGCTTTTGCGAAAGCAACATCACCTGCTCCTGATAGACCGTAATACCGTAAGTTTCCTCCAGGTACTCCTGCATATCGGGCAAGTCGTAAGTCACCGGTTTGCGCCCGTGCTTACGGTCGATAAATTCCGGGATGTACTCCAGCGGGCCGGGGCGGTAGAGGGCGTTCATGGCGATGAGGTCCTCAAAGGCGGTGGGCTTGAGCTCCTTCATGTATTTCTGCATGCCTGCGGACTCGTACTGGAAAATGCCAACCGTCTCCCCGCGCTGGAAGAGCTCGTAGGTCTTTGGGTCATCCAGCGGGATCATGTCCATATCGAGCTTGACATCGTGGTTTTGCTCTGCCATGGCCACCGCCTTCTTGATGATGGTCAGGGTCTTCAGCCCGAGGAAGTCCATCTTGAGCAGGCCGGCATCTTCCGCCACGCTGTTGTCAAACTGAGAGACGAGCATGCCGGTGTCCTTGTCCGCAGTCACCGGTACGTAGCGGGTGATGTCATCCGGTGTGATGACCACTCCACAGGCGTGTATGCCCGTATTCCGGACGGAGCCTTCAAGTTTGCGGGCCGTTTGGATCATCTGCCCGATTTTGTCGTCGGCCTCGGCCAGTTGCCGGAACTGATAGGCTTTTTCGCGCTCTTCGCTGTTGAGGGCGCCTTTGAGCTTATCGTCGATATCGCCATCCTTCAGCACTTTGGCGAGGCTGGCTTTGAGGTGGTTGGGGAAGGTTTTGGCCACCCGGTCCACTTCGGAAAGCGGCACGTCCATAACCCGGCCTACATCGCGCAGGCTGGATTTGGCAGCCATCGTACCGTAGGTGACAATTTGGGCGACTTGGTTTTGCCCGTATTTGTCGATGACATAGTCGATGACCTTCTGCCGGCCCTCATCATCAAAGTCAATATCAATATCCGGCATGGAAATCCGCTCCGGGTTGAGAAATCGCTCAAACAGGAGGTCGTACTTGATCGGATCGACATTTGTAATACCGATACAATAGGCCACTGCCGAACCCGCCGCCGAGCCCCGCCCGGGGCCAACAGAAACGCCCATCTTCCGGGCCGTGGTGGTGAAGTCCTGCACGATAAGGAAGTAGCCGGGATAGCCGGAGTTTTCAATGACAGAAAGCTCGAAGTCGAGGCGTTCTTTGATCTCAGGCGTGATGGTGCCATACCGTTTTTTAGCGCCTTCGTAGGTCAGGTGGCGCAGGTAATCGTCCTGCGTGGCAAATTGCTCCGGCATGGGGAAAGCCGGCAGGAGAATATCCCGGGCCAGCGTGAGCTTATCAATCTTGTCGTAAATCTCAATGGTATTCGCCAGTGCCTCTTCGTGGTCGTGGAAGAGCTCTGACATCTGCTGCTGTGTCTTGAAGTAGAAGTCAGAACTCGGGAACTTGAAACGGGTGCTCTCTTCCAGCAAACTGCCGGTATTGATGCAGAGCAGGATATCGTGGGGCATCCAATCGTCCTCCTCCACGTAGTGAGAATCATTGGTGGCAATGACCTTGACGTTGTGCTTTTGGGCCAGCTTCAGCAGCTTTTGGTTGACGGCTTCCTGACTGAGATTGGAGTAGATTGGATTGCCTTTGCTGTCTTTGCCCACGTCGATATTGTCCAGCCCGCGGTGGCGCTGTAGCTCAATGTAGTAATCATCCCCGAAAATATTCAGCCACCATTTCAACTCTTGTTCTGCTTCCTCATCTTTACCCGCCAGAAAAAGCTGCGGGATGATGGCACCAATGCAACAGGAAGTAACAACCAGGCCTTCGTGGTACTTCTCAATTAATTCCTTGTCGATACGGGGGTACTTGCTGTAGGTGCCCTCGATGAAGCCCAGGGAGCAAAGCTTGCTCAGGTTTTCGTACCCTTTCTGGTTTTTGGCCAGCATAAGTTGGTGGTAGCGGCGGTCTCTTTCCCCTTTGGCTCTGGAAAAGGCTTTCTTATGCCGGTCCTCCACGACATAAAATTCACAGCCAATGATAGGCTTGAGGTCACGCCTTTCGGCTTCCGCTACAAACTTGAAAGCGCCAAACATATTGCCGTGGTCTGTCAGGGCAACGCCTTTTTGACCGTCTTTGGCGGCTTTGTCCATCATGGCCCCAATCTCGGAGGCGCCATCGAGCAGTGAATATTGAGTATGACAGTGCAGGTGTACGAATTCCGGCATGGTATTATCGGTTTCGGCTGAAAAAGAGAAGGCTTTTCGAGCTGTTATTGACAGTTTCTACGATAACACCGAAAATAGGGCTTTCGGTTGAAGCAAAAAATTAAATTGGGAAAGAGTTTTCCACATCGGCTGCGGACCTTAGGGACAGAAAGGGAATGCCAGGAAACAGGACAAGTGCTCTCTGTAGACAGGGAACACTTGCTGTTATGTTTTTGCGGTATAAGCCAAACCTTGTACTTGTGTTGAAAGAAGATTCCGACATGCTAACAAAGCGGCCTTTTATCAAGTAGTTTGACGGGCCTGCCTACTCGGCCGTAGCCGCACGGTCAGGCAGGAAAAAACGATCCAATTTTTTCTCCGTCCCTAAGCGGCATACTTCATCAGGTAATTCGTTGCGTCCTCCACGGTTTCAATGGCATCATATTCCTCAGCAGAAAGGTAAGCGTTGAAGCGGCTTTCCAGCTCTGCGATTAGCAGCATCAGGTCGATAGCATCCAGATAGAGGTCTTCCTGAAGGCGGCTGTAAGGGTGAATATTGTCAACCGGCATATTCAAACGCCAGCTGATCAGGTCAATGACGCGGTTTTGAATCGTGTGGGTAGCAGCGGGGGATTCTACAGTTATTTGATTTGTCATAGCGGGTATTGCGTTACTTTTCGAGGTAGATAACGAACACCATCGCCAATTGGTTGCCTGACGTTTTTCAATTTTGTCGAAAAAAAAGACCGATTGGTCTTTTCCAGTCATTTCTTCGTCTTTGGAGCATCTATTCTGAGCTGCTCAGCCTGGAAGCACCAATATGCTTTTGGTAAAATCTCCATACCTCCTGTGCCACATCACGGCCCAGTTCCAGGCCCGCAACATTCTCACTTTGAATGTGATAGCCTCCCAGCACTCTTGAAATCCCAGCCATCTCTGCCGTTTCTGTAAAGGTTGGGAACTCAAGCACCACTGTATCACCAAGGTTATCCGGCTCCGTCAGTGCCCCGGCAACCAGTTGCTGGCTTTCGCCAAATTGGTCGCTTCCGGTAAAAAGACGCAGGGCTTCCGCACAGCCACCGCTGATTGTACTGTGGCCGGAGACGTAACTTGGGAAAGGCGGACAGAGGAATTCTGCTGGGGAATAAGGGCGCCATTCTTCGCCTTTCATCTTCACGAAGCCTTTGCCCGGGCCCGCCCAGCCAGTGATCTCTTTGCCGCGGTAATGATCATGGACCAGCGCGTAGGGGCGCGCAAAATCGTAGTGCATTTTGGAATCCCAGGATGCGATGAAAGCATCCATTGCGGTGACCTGATTGAGGAAGTACATCTTCACGTCTTCATCCAGGGTATGCTTATCGCGCCGGGAGACATCCTGAGCAAACTTAAGCCAGTGCCCGGCCTGCTGCACCGATTGAGGTCCATCACGCATAAACTCGACGAGGGCTTTTTCCGCATCGGTCAGGTTGGCTTGCATTTCCACTACTTCTTCCACTTCTTTGGCCAGTTGTTCTGAGCCTTTCATCGGAGGCGGCCCCGGGCGGAACTGATCAGCAGATTGGATACCGATTGTTTTGACCAACTGCCAGTAGGGCGTCAGGCAGCCTGGCGCGTAGCGTTGCCCATCCTTCGTGACGAAATACTTAGGCTGCCAGCGGTTGATGTCTACATTTTCTTCCGGTGTATTCACCGGCAGGTAACCGGTGTAATCTGCATAAGGCATGCCCTTAGCCCCTTCAGCCTCACCGTACTGATTGGCCCCATCTCCTTTTCTGGCTTCGATTACAGCTGCCGCTGCCAGGTTACCGATACCAGCGGGAGTAGCGGGATCAACCGACTGATTGTCCGGGTCATAGCCCAATTCCACCATAAACGACCTGAACAACAAGCTATCGGTGTAGTAGTACTCGCACAGGGTACGGTAGGCCGAATAGCTAATGGCTTCTTCCTTGTTATCCAGCGTTTGTGCGGAGGTGGGCTGACGCTCTATATCGCTGAGATAAACCGGCGAAGCCTGCTCATCGTAACGCGACCAGGCAATCAAATATGGCCACAAAGATGAGCCCGAGGTAGCGGGAAGTCACCGTGGGGCGGGGGTTGAAACGCTCCGTGTCATTGGCGGTAGCCTGTAGCGCCATTTCTCCCCATTTGTAGGCAATATTTTCTGCGCCCATGGGTTCTGCAGTTACCTGAGTAGCAGCCTTATCCATTTGTTCAGATGGCGCACAACCAAGCAGCAACAGCGCCCATACAAGCGGTAAAATGTAAAGAAATCTCTTCATAACGGTGTTCGTTTATTTATAGCTTGTTTTCAGCTCCGGTACCATATCGGTACGCCAAAGCATATGCCCTTTAAGAATTGAATACACTGACAATAAGGGAGGGGGGAAATGGCGGATAAGGAACAGGTAGCACGCTTTAAACAGGGCGACCCTGTAAAAGCTAGCCCAACTGGAATCCAGCCGACAATTAAAGGTAAAAATATATTTGATGAATAGAAAATAAACCCAGCATAAAGGGCTGACTGAAGAGAGAAGAAAGAGCCTTGGCAGGCGCTTCAAAGTGAAGTATGGTGGCAGTGCGGAATAGGTTTTGCCTAAACTGAACCGGGCGGTCTAAAGAAGAGGAGCCGCCCGGTACTGTATTCTTTTTCAGCTTAAAGCTCGTAGTTCGGGCTTAACTCTTCGCCCTTATCTGCATAGAACTGATCAATGATGGCAACGACTTCTTCAGGGTCGTCGACGACCGGCATCAGGTCCAGATCATCAGGATTAATATTATGGTGTTCTTCGAGCATCACCTGCTTGATCCATTCCTTCATCCCTCCCCAGAATTCAGTCCCGACCAGAATGATTGGGACCTGGGTTATTTTCTTGGTTTGAACCAGCGTCAACACTTCAAACAGCTCATCCATGGTGCCAAAGCCACCAGGCAGGGCAACGAAAGCCTGGGCATACTTCACAAACATGACCTTACGGACGAAGAAGTACCGGAAATTAAGGTTGGCATCGTGGTCTACGTATTGGTTGGAGCCCTGCTCAAAGGGCAGGTCAATATTGAGCCCTACAGAGCGGCCGCCGTACAAGTGCGCGCCTTTGTTGCCAGCCTCCATAATACCCGGGCCACCTCCCGTGATCACACCGTAGCCCGCTTCCGTAAGGATACGCGCGATGTCAACGGCTTTCTTGTAATTAGGGTGGTCTGGCTTGGTGCGGGCAGAGCCAAAAATGGACACGCAGGGCCCCATTTTATTAAGGGTTTCAAACCCATCTACGAACTCGGAGATGACCTTGAACATGGTCCAGGAATTCTCTCCTTTCATGGCGCGGCCCCACTGCCGCATTTCGTGCTTTTTCACTTGATTACTGGTCATAGGCTATTCTTTTATTCAGGATAGTTGGTTCCTCCCTTATGCCCGAACAATCGAACGGCTGCCTTTTCCAAGCAGAAAGGGCAGCCGTGGCAAAGGGGCATATAAAGACAACTGAACCGGGCGTTTAGTTCAATTCAGGCCTTTTGATAGACGGCAAATTGCTCGTCAATGAAGTCCAGCAACGCCTCCTTGCTCTCGAAGCGGGCGAAAATGTCCTTCAGTTTATGGCTGGGCGCAGCGCTGGTAGGCAGTACATAATGCTCCACATCGCCTTCGCTAATCCGGTCTTTGCTAAGGATGACCAGCCGTTCTATGGCATTGCGCAGCTCTCGGATGTTGCCGGTCCAGTTGACGTCTTTCAGGCGTTCCAGCGCGCTGGGGGCTATGGGTTTTGCGGGGACGCCGTATTCCTGGCAGACCTGCTTCACAAAGTGCCTGGCCAGGGTGGGAATATCATCTTTGCGGTCATTTAGGGAGGGTACCCGGATGATGATCACAGCCAAACGGTGGTAGAGGTCCTCTCTGAAGCGGCCTTCTTCAATTTCTTTGCGCAGGTCTTTGTTGGTAGCTGCTACTACTCGGACATCGACGCTGATCTCCTTGTCCCCGCCTACGCGCGTGATCCGGCTTTCCTGTAGTGCCCGAAGTACTTTAGCCTGAGCGGAAAGGCTCATATCGCCGATTTCATCCAGGAAGAGGGTGCCGCCATTGGCTTGCTCAAATTTGCCGATGCGCTGCTTGTGAGCGGAAGTAAACGCGCCTTTCTCATGGCCAAACAACTCGCTTTCAATCAGCTCAGCCGGTATGGCCGCACAGTTGACTTCTATGATGGGCTGATCCGAGCGGGCGCTCTTTTCGTGCAGCCAGCGGGCTACAAGCTCCTTGCCGGTCCCGTTTGGTCCAAGGATGAGCACCCGGGCATCGGTTGGCCCTACCTGATCGATGGTTTTTTTGACTTCCTGTACGCCTTCCGATTCCCCAATGATTTCCTGTACTTTAGACTTAGAGACCTTACGCTTAAGCAGCTTGGTTTCAGTAACCAGGCTCGATTTGTCCATCGCATTCCGGATAGTAATCAATAGGCGGTTGAGGTCCGGTGGTTTGGAAATAAAGTCGAAAGCACCTTTTTTTACGGCTTCCACTGCTGTGTCGATGTTAGCATGCCCGGAGATCATGACGACGGGCGTGTCCGGTACCAATATTTGAACGCGCTCGAGTGCTTCCATGCCGTCCATTTTGGGCATCTTGATGTCCATAATTACCACATCATACTGCGTACGCTTTAGCTTTACCAGGCACTCCATACCATCCGAAGCTTCTTCCACTTCGTACTTTTCAAATTCCAGGATGTCCCGCAGGGTTCGGCGAATGCTTTTTTCGTCGTCAACGATGAGAACTTTGGCCATGCTTCAAATCGGTTTTGCTGCCACCAGCCTTCACCCCGGGAGAGGTGGCACTAGTATCAGGTTGTTTGTATTGGATTTATCTAACCGGCTAATTAGTAAATGGGTATACGCTGCAAGCTCCTGAAGGTTTCAGTAGCGCATCAGCTTTTCCCAAATATAAAAATTTGACGAATATCAAATCAGTGCAAGCCAACTATTTGCAGCGCATTTCATTATATAGTAAGCCGCAGAGCATCTATACCTGGTATGCCGACGTAAAATAGTTGTAATAATCAGCTCTGTTGCAGAAATAGTGCATACCGACATCTAAAATAGCGTATATTTGCAAGCTATGAAGCAGATCAGAAACTTTTGTGTAATCGCCCATATCGATCATGGGAAGAGTACCCTCTCCGACCGGCTTTTGGAGTATACCAAAACGATTGCCGACCGGGAGATGCAAGATCAGGCCCTGGACAACATGGACCTGGAGCGGGAGCGTGGCATTACCATTAAGAGCCACGCCATACAGATGTACTATGAACGTCCGAGCGACGGGAAACAATATACCTTCAACCTTATCGATACGCCGGGTCACGTAGACTTTAGCTACGAGGTTTCCCGCTCTATTGCCGCCTGCGAAGGCGCGCTCCTGCTTGTGGATGCCTCTCAGGGTATTCAGGCGCAGACTATTTCCAACCTCTATCTGGCGATTGACCATGACCTTGAGATCATCCCGATTCTCAATAAGGTAGATATGGAAAGTGCTATGATCGATGAAGTCTCTGATCAGATCATTGACCTCATCGGTTGTGAAAAGGAAGACATTGTTCTGGCCAGCGGCAAGACCGGGCTGGGCGTACCTGACATTATGGAAGCCATTGTGGAGCGCATCCCGGCACCGGAGGGTGATCCAGATGCCCCACTGCAGGCATTGATTTTTGATTCCGTTTTTAATGCCTACCGCGGTGTCATCGCTTACTTCCGGATACTCAACGGCACAATGCGCAAAGGCGACCTTGTCCGGTTTGTGAATACAGGTAAGGAGTACGAAGCAGACGAGATTGGCGTGCTCAAAATGACACAGCATCCCAAAGATAAACTGGAGGCGGGCAACGTTGGCTACATCATCACCGGCATCAAGGAGTCTAAAGAAATTAAGGTTGGCGATACGATCACTACGGTGGAGCGCCCCTGCGAAAAAGCGATTCAGGGTTTCGAGGATGTCAAGCCCATGGTCTTTGCCGGGATTTTCCCGCTCGACAACGATGACTTCGAAGACCTTCGCGACAGCCTGGAAAAGCTGCAACTCAACGATGCCTCCCTGGTATTTGAGCCGGAAACTTCCGCTGCACTGGGCTTCGGTTTCCGCTGTGGATTTCTGGGTATGCTACACCTGGAAATTGTACAGGAACGCCTTTACCGGGAGTTTGATATGGATGTCATTACGACCGTCCCCAACGTTTCTTATAACCTCATGGACAAGTCCGGAGAGGAATACACCGTACGGACACCATCGGAATTGCCCGAGCAGCATACTATTGAAGTGGTGGAAGAGCCCTACATCACGGCTCAAATTATCACTAAGCCCGAATTTATTGGGACCATCATGACGCTCTGTATGGAGAAACGGGGCGTCCTAACGAAGCAGCACTACCTTACGCCTGAGCGGGTGGAATTGTCCTTTGACCTGCCACTGGCGGAGATTGTATTCGACTTTTACGACCGCCTCAAGTCGGTCTCCCGGGGCTACGCGAGCTTCGACTATCAGCCAATAGAGTACCGGGAAACGGACCTGGTCAAACTGGATATCCGCCTAAACGGTGAGCCGGTGGATGCCCTCTCCGCGCTGGTACACCGGTCCAAGGCAGAAGCTTTTGGCCGGCAAATTTGCAAAAAGCTTAAGGAACTGCTACCCCGTCAACAGTTTGTTATTGCCATACAAGCGGCAGTGGGCGCCAAGGTCATTGCACGGGAAACCATCTCCGCCCTGCGCAAGGATGTAACCGCCAAGTGTTACGGTGGTGATATTACGCGGAAGCGGAAACTGCTCGAAAAGCAAAAGGCTGGCAAGCGCCGTATGCGGCAGTTTGGAAAAGTCGAGGTGCCCCAAAAGGCATTCCTTGACGTGCTGAAGCTTTAAGAAAACAACAGCCGAAAACAGGCACCCTGCATGCGGGGTTTCCTCCAAAAAGCAGAAGGCACTGTCTTACCCGATGGGTAGGCAGTGCCTTTGCTGTTTTAAGCATTGAGCTGTTGTTGGTTCGTTTTTCGTTTTGTTTTGACAGCTCATGCCATAAAAGCTACTGCCCCTCCGAACCTGTAAACAGGCTGGAAGGGACAACAACTGTGCTTTAGGTGTTTAGCACTACGCTGTAGTCAGCCGAACGAAACCGCCTGGCATGAATGGCAACTGTAATGCAGCATCGCACCATATAGATTAGACAAGGCTAATGAAAGCCCCGTCACCAATAAGTTCATGGGAAAGTATCAGAAGCCGAAGGGCTCCGTTACTGCTTGCCATCACTGAAGCAGTGAATGACGAATGCAGTGAGTACAGTAATGTGTTTGATTTTGATTGGGGTGTGTGCCATAGCTTACTAATGCAGGGAGGAGCTTTGGCTATCCTCCGTTTTTAACAGGTAGGGGGGGGGATCAAATCAATCAATAATAACGGCTGCGTGTTTTTTGAGCCATAAGATTTGAAAAGAACACTAACCCTCCACCTACAACAAATGCACCTGAGGCAATGTATAGGATCAACATAGGCCGATTGGATTTAAAAATTAAACAATAAATTTTTGGACTATTAGGGTGGATATGTTCTGAGGGCGCTACCAAAATGGGACTTTTTTGACAGTCTACATAATTATTTCCCATATTTTTTAATAAAAACAGACACTGTTGTGTGGCAAATGGGCTGAAACTACACTTCCCCATTTACAATGAGCTGCTCGACAGTAGGTTTTTCACTCCCACCTTCAGGTTCTACAGTAATGTTAAGGCTTTCTGCGTGGTCGATGTAAGATACGGCCTGTAATCCCTTGCTTTGCTTATCCAGAACTCCCATGTTGATCATTTCCCCTTCAACATCCGCCCACAACTGATAAGTTTTTCCGGTAGGTAATTCTGGTAGCAGCCCGGTGTTGATGTAAGCTACTTTTTCCAACCCGTTAAGGTAGGCAACAGCCTTGGCATTCGCCTGCAGCCCGGTAGGGTGAAGACGTACAGGAACAGTAGCCTCGTGCATGAGGGTAGCATACACCTGCTGTTCCTGTTGCAGCGCAGCTTTCTGCCGCTCGCATTCTGCCTGAAAGGTCATGTACTGACTTTCCAGTGAGGCCAAATCACGCTCTGCAGCAGCCTTGCCTCTGTATAAAAACAAGGAAGCACCGATCAGGAGTGTGAGTAAAACAGCGCCCATCCAGTTAGCGCCCGACGACGGGGCAGGACCTGGTTGACCTGTGTTTTCATCAGAACGCTGGCTGGCTTGCTCAACTCCCTGCATGACTCTGGATTTTAGCTCTTCAGGAGGCATTACAGCATACTGCTTCGCGTACTGGTCCAGTGCTTCCCGCATCTGGTCAATTTCTGACTGAACTTCCGGAAAGGTATCTGCATATTGTTGAACCACAGCAGTTTCCTCTTCATCTGTTAAGCCAAGTACATATTGCTCCAGTAATCCAGTCTGTAAAAATTTATCTTTATTCATGGCATATTCTTAAACGACAAACCACCATACCGACAGGCAAAAAGCTGCGATTAACAGGTGGGTTAAGCCTGGCTCTGAAAAGATTTTCCTTAACTCACGGAGCCCAATGCGAACTCTCGATTTCACGGTACCGATTGGCAACTGCAAATGCTCGGCAATTTCCTGCTGAGTATAACCCCGGAAGTAAGCCAGTTCAATAATTTCCCGGTATTTATCCTCCAACTGATCAACAAAGGACCTCAAGCCAATTTGATCCGTATTCTGAGCCGTACTCAGTTGATGGTTATTCTTCAAATACTCATCTACAGGTACAGCCTGCCGCCTTCGCCGGAATGCTGCAGAACGAGTCTTGTCAATCGCCCCATTTCGGGTAATGTTGAGCAGCCAGGTAAAAAGTGTCCCCTTCTTCGTATCATAAGCTGCAGCGTTTTTCCAGACCTTGATGAAAGTTTCCTGTACCACATCCTGAGCAATAGCTTCTGACTTCACGATATGCAGCGCGATGCCGTACAGGGATGGCGCATAGGAATCATAGATTTCTTCAATTGCTGATTTATCCTTCGCCTGAAGGCGGCGCACCAGTTTGTCCTCGTTTAATTTTGCGGCCATAATCAGCGTTTGAATTCCGGAAGTACGGTTAGATAAACTTTCAGGGCAAGTTTTCAAAGGCGGAACAGAGCCCTATGACTTTTGTTCACCGTTTAGGTAGGGATATTTGGCCAGGTAGCTAAAGCCTGGGAAAAAGTGCCTTCTACCCTGATGAGAGGAAGGGGCTACTGCTATTCCAGTACTCTGATTTTCACTTCCACACGTCGGTTAAGGGCTTTTGTGGTTTCGTCTTTCACCTCGCCCTTGCCCTCCATATAGATGTGGTCTACCTCCAGCCCGTTGTCCATGATGACCAGTGCAATTTGTTTGGCGCGTTCTTCGGAAAGCCGAAGGTTGTAGTCATCTGTCCCTATGTCGTCAGAGAATCCAACAATACGAATATCCTGGGCATCTTTTTGCTGCAGCGGTTTCAGGAAAGCTAATAGTTTTCCCCGCTCTTCTATTTCCATTTTGTCTTCATCAAAAGGGAAGAAAACAGTATGCGTGTACTCTACAAATTTCTTACGTGGCAATGGCTCGGCAATGGCCTGTAGCGTGTCCTGCTCAATAGCCTGAACAGCATCAGGTATATCAAAGGTGGAATGAAGCAACAGCTCAATGGTATAGAACTGACGGTTGTTCCACCGTGGGATGATAAAGGCATTTTCGTAGGGATGGAAAAACTTTTTGGTGACCTTTGTAAATAAGGTATCACCTGCGGGGACACAAAGGAAAAAGCGCCCGTCCCGCCCGACCTGAATGTCCTGCCTCCCTTCGATGGAAACCGTAGCGCTTACCGTCATCTCCAAAGAACTGTCGATGACCAAACCTTCCACAAAGGTAATCGGACGGCTGTACAGCTGGGTATCCAGCCGGAAGCGGAAGATATCCAGCCCGCCGGCACTTACCTCCGGCCGGTCGGAGGCAAAATAGCCGGTTTGGCCATCTGCAGTAAGGAAAAAGCCCAATTCCCGAAAAGCAGAGTTCACTGGCGGCCCCAAGTTGATGGGCACCGACCACTCGCCGTCGTTGTTCTTCCAGCTCATGAAAATATCCTGATCGCCCATTCCGGGATGGCCATTGGAGGAGAAGTACAGAGTCTGCCCATCGTTGGTGATGAAGGGGGCTTCTTCGTCCAGTTTCGAGTTGATACCTGCTCCCAGGTTGACGGCCTCTCCCCACGAGCCATCCGGCTGCCGCTCACAAACATACAGGTCTGTCCCTCCTACCCCACCGGGGCGGTTACTGGCAAAATAGAGGGTCTGCCCATCGCAGCTGATTGCCGCCTGAGATTCCCATCCTCCGGAATTGGCAAAACCTTCCAAAGGTGCCATGGCGGTTACCTCCCGGTTTTGGTCCATTTCCACCTGCCAAATGTCGCAACCACCGAGCACGCCTTCCCGGCCGCAAACGGTGTAAAACAATACCCGTCCATCCCGGACAAAGGTGCTCATGCCCTCGTCTTTGCTGGTATTCAGGTCGCGGACGGGGCGCCCTCTGGACCACTGCCCGTTAGTGAATTCGCTTTCATAGAGGTCTTCGTCCCCCTTATCCGTTTTACGGGTGAAATACAACAGCTTCTGGTCGTTGGTCAGAAAAGGGAAATAATCGTCCGCTTTGGTATTCACTTGCCCTCCAAGCGGCTCTACGGTAGTGATGTTGATAAATTTGATGGAATCGAGGGAGACCTCGCAGGCACGGATATTGCCCGGCAACCGCCGCAGGTACTCCTCTTCCATTTCAAGCTCCCGTTCTGTGTTGAGGCTAAAAGTATCAACGCCCCATTTCTGAAGCGCTTCATACTGAGAAAAGTACCCGAGAGCTTCCTCCGGTTTGCCAGCTTTGTAAAACGCTTCTCCGGCCTGGAAATACATAGCCCGCGAAAAGAGAGAATCCTGGTCAAGAATCTCTGCATACTCCAGGGCAGCAGCTTCATAGTCCCGCTGCAGCTCCAGGCAAAGTGCCAGTCCGCGCCGGGCGGCATTAAAGTCTGGTTTAGCTTTCACTGCTTTTTTAAACAGGCGAAAGGCTTGTTCCTGCTTACCCGCCAGTAGCGCTTCTTCCCCGGCTTTATAGTAGTCCAGGGCATCACCTGGGTTCACCACCTGAGCGGCAGTCGTAAAGGAACAGCAAATCAGGAACAGCCCGAAGAAGATACGTACCATTAGGAATCAGTTTTTGGAATAGCTAGCAGGGCTTACTGCTTAAATCAGCTCAAAACTAATAGTTTTTTTTATAATGTTTTCAATCTGTAGCTGGTAAAACAAACCCTTTCCCAGCTTCGTTTCTCTTTACAGCTATTGCATTATTCAGGACCTGATTTAAATAAAAACCTGCCCACATGCGAGTTCCCTTTTTATTCCTGCTTGTGTTGCTACAGCAGACTCTGGCTTCTGCTCAAATGGTTGATTTACCTCAAAAAAGCCCGGCGGCAAGTACTTCGCTTACTATCGGCTATACCGATATTTCTATAAACTACAGCGCTCCTTCCGTACTGGACCGGGAAATCTGGGGCGGGCTCGTACCTTATGACACCCTCTGGCGCGCCGGTGCGAATGCGGCTACTACAATTGGATTCAGTACCGATGCCAAGGTTAATGGACAGCCTTTGAAAGCCGGTAAGTATGCTTTGCTGGTCCTGCCCAGAAAAGACAGCACCTGGACCGTGATTTTCAATCAGAACACCGAACTCCGTGGTACGAATGGCTACGACCCCGAACAGGATGCGCTTAGAGTGGACATCCGTCCCAAGTTTGCACGTACCCGCCATCAGGAAATGCTGCAGTACGAAATCGTACGGCAAAATATTGAGAACGGCTACCTACTACTCAGCTGGGAAAAGCTACGGCTCTACCTGCCAATCAAAGTGGAAACTATGGACCGGGCCATTGCGGAAATAGAAGAAACCCTGGCCGCTACGCCGGAGGAAGGGGAATGGGAAGTTTACCTTCAGGCTGCGGATTTCCTATTTTGGTCGGGGGCTATCAACCCTGCCCGGACTTACGCCCAAAAATCTATCGATCACAGGCCAACAGCACAAGGTTACTGGCTACTGGCCCGTATTAACGGCAAACAGGAAGCCTACCAGGCTGCCCTCGAAGCAACATCTGAAGCGCTGAAGCTGGCGGACGACGACTTCAAAGCCCGGTACGGGAAAACTGTCCAGGCAAAACAGACGGTCTGGAAGGAAGAACGGCAGTGATGCTGTCAGAAAAGGACATACCCTATATTCAGGTACAACATGCCCGCGACCTGTATATCGGCAGTATTAATTGCATAATCCGGATCAAAGGCCCCACTGAAGATACTCGTCCGCCGAAGGGAGCCATAATCAGGTATATCGCTGAAAGAATTGTCTTGCCCGGTTAGGCCCAGCCCCATGCCTAACTCAACTAACAGGCGCTCATTAAAACTGTGGTCAAACAAGCCGACATTAAGGAATGCTGATAACTTTCGGCTGTCCACTGAGTAATTAACCAAGCGGTTGTAGGCGGGCTCGTTTGGTGGGGCAATCCAAAACTCGCCATCTATATCCATTGATACCTGACGGTATACCAGCAAAAATTCCAAAAAATACCGGTTGCGCTGTTCCTGGTAATAGAAGCGGACAGCTGGCCGTAGCCGAAAGCCACTTTTGTCGCCAGTCCTCAGTTCATCCACCTGATCGTCAAGATTAAGGATCAGGCCCGCCTCCATCTGCCCGTACCAAGGCCCACTGATCTGAAACTCTCCTGCCAGATTAAAGGAAGGCAAAACGGGGTCGACCAGGCTCAGTGCGCCGAGTTTGACGGTCAACTTAGGCGTCGGAGCTACGGACTGAGCCCTTAGAATACCGGCAATACCAAGGAGCAACAAGACAATCGCTGCAGAATGCTTCATCTAAGCGCCTATTGAAATTTCAGAAATCACCTGAATGTTATTGATATCGGTGTAGTCTAATTGAATAAGCGCATCCGTGCCAACCACAAGTAACGTTCCTCCAAGGGGGATGACATCGATGGCATTAATATCATTCAGGTAGCGGATTTCCTCCGGCGACTCCGGGTTGTCAAGGTTAAAAACACGTAGCCCGTTCGACCCTTCACACACAAAAAGGACATTCCCGTCCAGCCCTAATCCGTAGGGGCCATCCAGAGACAACGAGTTGACCAGTTCAGGGTTTTCGATATTGCTGATGTCGATCACATCCAGCGTATTGGCTGCGCCAGCGGCTGCCTCCCGGCATTCAGATACGCGCAGGGTTACATAAGCGTAATTTTGATTGGCCACTACCGGGTCGCAACTGACCACATGCTGATATTCAGACACGTAAGCCGGCAGCCCGTTATCGCTGACACGGTAGATATACATCCCGTTTTGCGTACCCAGCAGTAAGTGGTCCTTGAGGGGGAAGATGGTCTCGACGCCCTGGGTGACGACAGTTTCGTCTATCTTTTCAGGTGCTTCCGGCGCACTGATATCGAATGTAGCCAGTGTTGTATGGTCTACTGTGTATAGATAATCGCCAATAATGGTAAAACGGGCCAGTGAACCGCCAACGCCTGTCCCGCTGGAAGCAGCCGCACTAATATCAGCGCTATCTTCTGCGCAGCTCAGGACAAAGAAGGCAAGCAGGCCAAGAAGGAAAGTAGGTATCTTAGTCATAGTCGTATTCAGTTTGGAGGTTAGCGCCAGCATTCCGGCGATTGCAAGGTCTTTTCGGTCCAGCCCACGATAGTCCCGAGGGCAGGGTCCGGGCATTCAAAGAAACCAAAGTAGCCCTGGGGCAGGGTTGCACCGCTCTGCGGAAAAGCACCTTCTACCCGGCTCACCAGTTCCACGTTGTTGATGTCACTGATATTAAGGACCACCAGATCAGCAAGATTATTGGCATATAGCAAATTACCCTTGATGGAAATATCGGAATTGCCCTGAATGCTGATGAAGGCAATGCGCTCCGGTTCTGCCGAGTTGCGGTTGTCGATGACATGAATGCCTTTTTGGGCTTCGCCTACGAAGATGAGGCTGTCTTTATAATAAATTTTGTTGAGCGCTATGATGGGCTGAGGGGGTTGGCTCTCAATGACCTTCCAGTCGCCATCAGAATAGACAGGCGCCAGCCCGACCGTTTCTTCCGGAATCTCTACCGGCTCCGTATAACAGCCAGCTAAAAACGTTACGGCCAGCAGCAAGCCGGCCCAAGGGGTGATTTTCATGGCAAAGCATTTGATTGTAAGTGTATGTTTGGAGCAAACGAGAGTTGATAATCAAAGAGTTGTGGTTATGACTAAATGGAAAAATGCGCGTTTGGCGGGTCAAATAAGTATTTTTCCA
>PR_CR_10_Liq_3_inCRDRAFT_1000011_pt1 | contig 65073 bp, 54 predicted proteins | sample PRCRCaboRojoPR_2_FD_10240 | JGI IMG/M metagenome (IMG submission 10240)
TTCCCGCGCATAGCAGCGCTACGTAAGGGGTTATCCAACGAAGAGTAGCCTCAAAAGTCGCCGCAGGCAACCCCTAGTTTTAGCCTTGACAGACCACTAGTTGGAGGTTTGTCAGCGGGGCACCTTCAGGGTTTAATGCTTTCATATTCTATCCTAATTTAAGTGATTTTTAAGTTAAACTCTTATTCGCTCCATATCGTTCCCTCAGCGCACCAGGTTCAGCTCTCCGGAAAAAGTCTCCCGGGTGAAGGCGGTTTCCAGTTGTACCACGTAGACGTACACGCCAATCGGTGCGGCCTTGCCGTTGATCTGCCCGTCCCACGCCAGGTTGCTATCGGAAGACTCAAAAACCAGATTGCCCCAGCGGTCGAATATTTGCAGGGTGTATGTGGCGTTGGGGCAAACCACAAACGGGAAGAAGGTATCGTTGCGCCCATCGGCATTGGGAGAGAAGGCATTGGGCAAATAAGGCGTGCAAATGTATTCCGGCTGTATCGTGTAAATGGAGGCGCACCCAAGTGAGTCTGTCACATTCAGCTCTACAACTGCCGGGTAATTGCCCACTTCCAGCACAGCAGACATACAACTGCTGCAGCTTAAGGCTTCAGCGGGGCTCCAGGTGTAATTGAAAGCAGGGTCGCCTGATGCACTGAAGGTGTGCGCGCTCCCTTGCTGAATAGTCACCACCGTATCAATGCCTACTACCGGTGCGGGCAGCTCGGGCAGCTCCACAAATATGATGGAATCGCAGCCGTACTGATTGGTAAGCAACACTTCTGTGGAGGTCCCGGCCGGAAATGGAACTCCGCCGACCATAAACGTCTCACCCTCACATACGGGCACTTCGATGTAAGTAGTACTAACAGGCCTAAAAGATAGGTTGACCGTGACGATGGAATCACAACCGTCAACGCTTTGCAGTACCTCTTCTCCCGATGGATTGGACTCATTGTAATTGGTATTCCCGACCGTAATATTGAAGCCACTATTCTGACAGGCTTCCAGGGACAGGGTGTCGGTAAGGAATGGGACAAAATTGAGATCAATAGTGACAATAGAATCACAGCCATCAGCTGTAATCATGGCCTCCTGCCCATCGGGATTGGCTTCGTTATATATGGTTCCGTTGACCGTAATGCTATAGCCGCTGTCCTCGCAGACTTCCTGCTGAATAGTCGTACTGAGGAATTCCACAAAATTGATGTTCACATTGATCAGGGAGTCACAGCCTGAAGCATTTTGCAACAGTACGCTGCCAGATGGGCGGTCCACATCAAAGACTTCCCCATCTACCTCAATACTGTAGCCAGACTCGAAACAAGTAGTCCTGCCCAGGTTAATGGTATCCTGAGGAAGCCAGGTGATTTGGGTAAGCACGATGGAATCACAGCCATTCGCAGCGGTCAGGGTATCCAGGTATTCGCCCGGTGCGTTCGCAACTCCACCATCCGGAAGCGCGACCGGCTCCCCTTCACAAACCGTAAACGCCTGGTCCAAAGTGGAAATACCTTCAGCAATCCGGCAGCCCAATGCAAAGATATTGGCCGCCAGAATGTCGTTGTTATTAACAATGCTGTTACCCAGGGATATCTCTCCCGCCCCGTTGGAACACAGGATGCCCACGTCGCCCAGGATGATGTCGTTCGTGGCTTCGTCAAGGGCGACCGTAGGTGCGCCTGTCACATCATTGGCGAGGATTTCGAAACCCGTCGTCGGCAAACCGGTAAAAACGCCCTGATAAGAGCCCCCCTGATTGAAAAAGCTAAGGCTCCCAAAGGGCCCGTCGAAGATGGAAGAGACGGAGGTTTCCTCCTCGGGGGTATTGGGGTTGATGTTCTGATTGGCCGTGATATAGCCCCATGGGCGGGCTTCAGCCTGAGTAACGATCACAAGGTTGCTTTCACAGGCCAGAGACCAGTCTCTGATATTATTGAGTGTTTGAGTTGGGACTGCGGACTCAGTAAGATCGGGCTGCCCAAAAACATCCAGGGTGAGAAACTGCCCCACAAAGATCATATCACAGCCACAATCGTTGATAGCCTGTACACTGCTAAGGTCTGCCGGGGTAGCGCGTTTCAGCTCCAGGTCACAGGAGATGCCATTCTCACCGAACAATGCCGGGTTTTGCAGCTTGGCCACCAGCCCACCTTCAAAGAAATCGCCATCAAAGGTGTATTCGCAGTTGGCACCAAAGGCACCACAGTAGTCTTGTTTGGACAGGTAACAAACGGTAATGACTTCTTCTTCCTGACAGCCACAGTCGTCTTGCGCAAAGCCGGTAACAGTGGAGAGCAGTGCCAGAAGCAAGGTGGCCCCAAAAAGTAATCTTCTCATAAGTCAGGGGTGATTTCTCAGCAAGTTAAGTAAAATCCTTTTTCCTGCCTAGAGCAGCGTGTCCTACCCTGCCACTTTGCCATTAACGGACATCTTATTCCGTTTCGCCCCAGCGATAACTCTGCAAATCGAGGCCGGCGAGATCCAGCACCCGGTCTGTGACGGTCGCAGCCATTTCCTCAAAAGTTTGGGGACGGCTGTAGAAGGATGGGCTCGCCGGGCAGATGATGCCGCCGGCTTCCGTCACTGCTTTCATATTATTAAGGTGTATAAGGCTATAGGGGGTATCCCGGGGCACCAGGATGAGGCGGCGGCGTTCTTTAAGGGCCACATCAGCGGCACGTGTGGTGAGGTCGGTCGAAACCCCGGTGGCGATGCGCCCCAGCAGCCCCATGGAGCAAGGGCAAATGATCACCGTACCGTAACGGGCAGAGCCGGACGCAAAAGGAGCCATGAAATCCCGCTTGTCGTAAAAGGTGAAAGGATAGTTTTCGTAGCTTTTGTCCCCCAGCTCGTATTCCCAGTTGAATTTGGCGTTATCGCTCATCACAATGCCTACTGCTTCCAGTTGACCCTGTACCTGAACCAGGCGGTCCAGCAGTACTTTGGCGTAAATACTCCCGCTTGAGCCACCGATGCCGATTGCAATTTTATGCTTCATAATTGTAGGTTGGTTGAGGAATAAAGGATCGAAGGGTGTGGATTGTTTTGGGAATAAAAGGTGTTTTCTCGCCGTGCCTGTGGCTTTGGCGGGCGGTGGGTGTTTTGGGGTTTTGGGGTGTTTTGGTATTGTGGTGGGCTGGGGAGGGGCTTGGGGTTGGTATTGTGGTGGTGTGGTGGGGTGGGCGGTAAGTTTGGGGATTGGTTTTGTGGTGTTTTGGTGAGCTGGGGGTGGGTAGCACGGGTGGGGTATTGGGTAAAAGGGCAGCTTCTTTAATTTACGTCCTCACAAAGCGTAGCGACCGGTTGCTCAAATGCACAGCGCTTGTGGCCATCTGTCTTTTATTTTTCGAGGGCTTTATTGGAGAAGAATGGGAGATCGGGAGTACTTAATAGCTGCGAATGCTTTATGTTGAAACCGGGGGGCTTCACACATAAACCATGGTAAACAACTAAAATTCAATCCTTTAGAAAGTGGCTCTCCCAAACTGTCCCTTACGGGCTTACCAGGTTGATGCTGATATTGGCATAAAAGGGATTGGTGAGGGAGTTGAGCATAGCATACTCCTGATTACCGAAAAAGCCCCGGAAAAATTCATCTCCACCCGGTAAGGTGTCTGCGTTATAGCTCCAGTTAATGCGGTACCCGGCCTGGGCTTGCAGCCATATAAAGCCAGTGAGCTGCCGTTGCCACATCGCCCGCCAGCGCATTTCGCCCCGGCGTATTTCCAGGCTTTGATTGTTCAGGGTTTCAGAAACCCCGTTGATGCGGTAGCTTTGGCCTTCTAACTCAAAGCCCGCAAACAGCATATTGCGCGGGCTTAAGCTGTAGCGTACGTGTGCCCGGGCCGGCAGCAGGCATTCTACCCCCCAGGGACTGTCTTTTGCGGTCCAGTTGAGCAGGACAACCGGGATGTAATTCAGCTCCCCGACCCGGTAGGTACGCGACAATCCTACCCCCCACTGGAAGTAGTCGCTTTTCCGCCATCCAAACAGAGCTGCGGCAGAGTACCGCAGGTATTCCAGGGACTGCATATTATCGAGGGTATAGTCTCCACTCAGATCGGCACTTCCCTGAAAAAGGAGGAAACGGGTTTCATCAAGTGGCTTGAAAATGGTGGTATTTAGCCCGGCAGTGCGCAGGCCGTTCTGATTGATGGAGCGGGCCACTTCATTGCTGATTTGGTCATCAGGCTCATCAAATTGGTACCGCATATCCCATATATTGGCCCCGAGTTGAACCACCAGGCTATTGCGCGAATAGACCGGGATATTGGCGACCAGCCGTACCCCCTGCGTGGAATTGATCTGATAGGTCTCCTGAGGCACATCTGCTCCATCTTCAAAGCTACCAATTGCAGAAAAACTGGCATCATAGCTCCCCTGAAAGTCATAGCCCAGGGAAATCAGCTGCTGCGGGCTAATCCCGATAATTTTGGAGGAGCAATAGGTTTTCACTTCTACATCTCCGAAGTCAAAATCATCAAATTCGCCGAAATCCAGGTCATCTTCCTGCGCCGTGCTGTCAGGCGTCTGAGCAAAGAGCCATCCACATGACATCCATGCGAAAAGCAACAACAAGATACGATAAGACATTGCGGTAGTGCTTTTTGTAGCGTTAGAATTTCAATCAAGTGCAAAAAATATGCAGGAAACGGAGGGCTCCCTGCATATTGTGACGGGTTATTTGACCCGGGTCCATACATCTGTACGGCCCAGTGCCTTAACACCGATGTACCCTCGGATATCCAGGCTGCCATCTTTTTTCATTTTAATGGTACAGCTGTAGAGGCTACCGCTTAGCGGGTCGTAAATCGTTCCTTCGGTCCATTCATCGTCGCCAGCGTAAACGAAGTCTTTGAGCATCCGATAACCCAGGAGTGGCGTATCCCGCAAAGACTCGTCCGGATTGTTCTTATCCAGTTTGGGCTTTCCTGTTTCCGGATCATTGGGCTCTTTGAGCTTAACGATGCGGCCGTAGTATTTGCCAGCAATATTCTGAACTTTCACCAGTGCACGGCCATTACTGGGCGCCCAAACGCCGATGAGGCGGTCTGCTTCTTTTTGATCAGCTTTTTTGTCTTGCCCGAAAGCAACCCCCACTGTGAGTATAGCGAGAGAGAAGGTAAGAAATATCGATTTCATCATGATTTTAATTGGTTAAAAGTGGTAATTGGGTGAAAAAATGGGACCTCATACCAACGGGAAACTCCTTTATTTGGTATGGGTTACATCAAACGTAAAATCTCCCGAAAAGGTTATCGTGGTGTCCATCATGTCAACGGGAATATTGGCATCAATGACCCACACACATTCCCCGGAGGACAGCAATTCTGATAAGTCCGCTTCATTGGAGACCTGCAGGGTAAGGCTTGACTGGCCCTTGGGCACGGGGTTCAACACTCCCACCTGAATCATGTCGCTGGAACTTGTTACCAATTGCAACACGACATCCGAAAAGGCATCAAAGTTTTGCCCCTCCGGCGCTTTCAATACGGCGGAAGCAAGCGTTGCACTCGTTAGCTCCCCCTCCGCATTCATGGCAGGCGTAAAAGAGGCCTGTGCGGTATTAGGCCCCTGAAAAAGCGGCCCTTCCATGACAAAGGACTGGTCATTCACCGGATACTTAGAGGCCGTTTCCTGCCCACAGGAAGAAAGGAGCATCATGCCAACGACGCCTAATAAGTACGCTGTTCGGAAGAAGATAGAAAGTTTCATATTCTATTTTAGTTCACTCGTATATCCGAGTAATGTTTAGCAATAATACCACGGATAAAAGTATTACTTTTCCTAATTATTTCACAACCGGGAGGTGCTTATCCCCTGTTATTTCATTGAAAACGCACTCGCAGATAAGATAGGCCCCCAGCACAACCTTTCTTTATACATTCTCCGAGTCCTGTTTTAAGACGTGGGTTGATACCTTCAAGTCACATGCAAGGAGTATATCAAATCAACAGAACCTAATCCCCACCCAACGGCACAAAGGCCCACTCCAACCGCCCTTCCTGATACCACAACTCCAAGATGTGGTCCGGGCCAAAGTCCGTTACATAGTCCGGGGCATACTCCCTCGAAACGGTGTTATTGATGCCCGAGCCCAGCAGCCAGATGCCTTCCGGGGTTTGAAATTCGAATTGCTTGGCACGCATACCAAAATCCCCGCCGATGCACATGACCTCCACACCGCGCTGCTTCACCCGGACCAGTTCAGGGTACCAGGTGGCGGTGAGCTCCGAAAGGCTGTCGCAAGTCGTAAAAAACGGCGTAGGGTTCACATTGAAGGCCCGTAGCGTATCGCCACCCTGTGGCTCCACCATCAGATCACTGAACAGTGCGTGGTGGTGCAGAATCACCCAGTGCGTGGCCGCGCTGATGGTATCCGCCACATTCTGCACCATTTGCCACTGCGCCATTTTATCCGCACAGTTTTCCTGTGGCGGTGTGGAAGGGTAAGGCCAGAACAAGTTGGTGTTGAGCACCGTCAGGCAGAAGCCATCTTCCCATACTGTATAATAAGGTGGGGAAGGCAAGCGGCTTAGTACGTTTTCCCGTTCGCCATAGTCCCAGTCGTGATTGCCCGGAGCCCAGTGGGTGCGCTCCAGATTGAATACGGAGTCAAGGTAGTCCATCGTCGCAGGGTTCCTGGCCGTACGGGCGCAAACGTCACCACCCAGCCAAACAGCCTCATACGGCTCGTAGTCGAAAGCCTTCAGGCGGGGGTCCACCTGATCTTCTGTACCCCACTCATAGGGGTGCCCCAGGAAGAGAAAGCGGCGGGGCTCTTTTTCCGGCTTGCAACCCATGAGCAACACCCCGGCCATTAAGCTATAAACAATAGCAATGCGATAAAAAACCGTATCGGTCACAGTAATTTCGTTCAACCTAACAATATGTTTACTTACACAAAAAGCCTTCTTTTGACAATACCCTGACCGAGGGATGACAAAAATCACCCTCAGGCTTTGACTAAGGTCATCTTAGCCCCCTGCCGCCGCCTCTATCTTGCACTCAAATTGAATTAGACACAAGATATGAAAATCATTATCCTCCTGATCATACTAAGCCTTATTGTGGCTTTAGGCTTCCTTTCGGCCTTCTTTTGGGCAGTCAGGGATGGCCAGTTTGATGACGACGTCAGCCCCGCCATGCGGATACTCTTTGACGACGACCAACCGGACAACAACAAAAATACTACAACAACAAAATCGTAACCTAAAATGGCGCAAGTAGAACAATTCCAGTACGATAATGCCATTGTGCGTAAGTTTGCTTACGCGACGATGGTGTTTGGTGCGGTAGGCATCCTGGTAGGGCTTTTGGCCGCCCTGCAGCTCGTCTTCCCGGCACTGAACTTCGCTACTGCAGAGACCACCTTTGGGCGTATCCGCCCCTTGCATACCAACGCGGCGATCTTCGCTTTCGTTGGTAATGGTATTTTCATGGGTGTGTACTATTCGTTGCAGCGACTGCTGAAAACGAATATGTACAGCAAATTTCTTAACGAGTTTCACTTCTGGGGCTGGCAGGCGATTATCCTCGCTGCGGCGATTACCCTACCTCTCGGCCTGACGAGCTCTCACGAGTACGCCGAGCTGGAGTGGCCGATTGACCTTGCTATTGCAGCAGTATGGGTCGCCTTTGGTGTGAACATGTTCGGAACCATCCTCAAACGCCGGGAAAACCACCTGTACGTAGCCATCTGGTTTTACATCGCTACCTGGGTAACCGTAACGGTACTTCACATCGGCAACAACCTGGAAATCCCGGTGAGCATGTGGAAAAGCTACCCGGTATTCGCTGGTGTACAGGATGCCCTGATTCAATGGTGGTATGGCCACAATGCGGTGGCATTCTTCCTGACCACGCCTTACCTGGGCCTCATGTACTACTTCCTGCCTAAGGCAGCGAACCGCCCGGTTTACTCTTATCAGCTGTCGATCATCCACTTCTGGGCCCTGATCTTCATCTACATCTGGGCAGGCCCTCACCACTTGCTGTACACGTCTTTGCCTGACTGGGCACAGTCGCTGGGTACGGTATTCTCCATTATGCTGATCGCACCATCCTGGGGTGGTATGCTCAACGGCCTGCTGACCCTGCGGGGGGCATGGGACCGCGTTCGTCAGGACCCCATCCTGAAGTTCATGGTGGTTGCCGTTACCGCTTATGGTATGGCGACTTTTGAAGGCCCGATGCTTTCCATCAAGTCTGTAAATGCAATCAGCCACTTTACCGACTGGACCGTAGGCCACGTACACATTGGCACACTGGGCTGGAACGGCTTCCTGACCTTCGGTGTACTCTACTGGCTGATCCCAAGAATATTCCAAACGCAGCTGTATTCTCAGAAGCTGGCCAATGCGCACTTCTGGATCGGCACGCTGGGTATCATGTTCTACTCTATCCCATTGTACTGGGCAGGTTGGACACAGTCCCTGATGTGGAAGCAGTTTACTCCTGATGGCTTCCTGCAGTACGGCAACTTCCTGGAAACTGTTACGCAGATTATCCCAATGTACGCCCTGCGTGCCGTAGGTGGCACACTGTACGTTGGTGGTTACTTTGTGATGCTTTACAACCTGGTGAAGACGATCAAGTCTGGTACGTTCCAGGCTTACGAAGCGGCTGAGGCGCCTGCACGGGTCGCTACTGCCGGTGCCCACAAGGGCGAACACTGGCACCGCTGGATAGAGCGCCGCCCGGTACAATTGCTGATCGGCTCTACGATTGCGATTCTGATCGGCGGTATGGTGGAAATCTTCCCGATGGTCATGATTGGCGATCAGGTTCCTAAGATTGAATCCGTGAAGCCTTACACCGCGCTGGAACTGCAAGGCCGTGACCTTTACATCCGCGAAGGCTGTATCAGCTGCCACACTCAAATGGTGCGCCCATTCCGCTCAGAGACGGAGCGCTACGGCGAGTACTCCAAGTCTGGAGAGTTCATTTACGACCGTCCATTCCTCTGGGGCTCCAAGCGTACCGGCCCGGATTTGCACCGCCTGGGCAACAAATACCCAGACAGCTGGCACTACAACCACATGCTTGATCCAACGAGTATGTCTCCAGGCTCCATTATGCCGGTTTATCCCTGGCTGATTGAAGATGACCTGGACAACAGCCTGCTGCCTGCAAAAATTGCCGTGCTGCGCACACTTGGCACACCTTACGAAGAAGGGTATGAAGAAGAAGCCATTGCAGATGCTGAGAAGCAAGCTGCCGAGGTGGCTGCCCGCCTGCGCAAGGATGGCATTGAAGGCGACAATCTGGAGCAAAAAGAGATCATTGCCCTGATCGCTTACCTGCAGCGCCTTGGTACAGATATCAAGCCTGCGCCACAGGCCGGCAACTAAAATTAACGAACTGGTGGCGGGCCTCCTCAACGGCAGGCCTGCCCTCTTCAAATAAAAATCACCATGTTTAAATACATTCTAGAAGGTGCGGGCAACATCAACTGGATGGCGATCGCGTCCCTGTTGACCTTCATGGCCGTATTCCTTGTCAGTGCGGTAATGGCTTTCCGCAGTAAGCCTGCATTCATTGATAAGATGGCGAATATGCCACTTGATGACTCCATCCCATCTTTTAACGCTGAAAATGATCGACATGAAAAATAAAACACTTAAGGCGCTGCCCCTGATGTTGCCGCTGCTCCTGCTTACTGTCGCAGCACAGGCACAGGAAGCCGCAGATGGAGGCGCGACCCCTTACTTCTACGACAACTTCCTGTTCTGGTCGCTGGCGGCTCTGGCCGGCACAGTGATTGTGGCAGCAATAGTTGCGCTTTTCCACCTCCTCAATGTGATGGTGAAGGTCAATCAGATCCGCATCTACCAGGAGATGGGGCTGGAAGCTTACGAAAAAGAAGTGCAGAAAGCCAAAGAGCCTTTCTGGGACCGCATGTACAAGCGGTGGACCGATGCAGTGCCTGTGGAGAAAGAGCAGGACGTTATGCTCGACCACGATTACGATGGTATTAAGGAGCTGGACAACAGCCTGCCACCCTGGTGGGTCGCTATGTTCTACATTACTATTGGTTTTGCGGTAGTCTATATGACTTACTACCACTTTACCGATGCCGGTGCCGGGTCAGCTGAAGAGTACGAGATGGAAATGGAGCGTGCCGAGAAGGCGGTTCAGGCTTACCTTGCCACACAGGCCAATCTGGTTGATGAGACTAATGTAACAGCGCTGACTGATGCAGCTGGCCTGGAAACGGGTCAGAACATCTTCAATGCCAACTGTGCAGCCTGCCACGGTATGCTGGGCGAAGGCGGTGTCGGGCCGAATATGACCGACAACTACTGGATCCACGGTGGCGATATCAAGGATATCTTCAAGACCGTGAAGTATGGTGTGCCCGAAAAAGGCATGATTGCCTGGAAGTCTCAGCTGAGCGCAGCTGACATGCACAAGGTATCCAGCTACATCCTGACCCTTGTGGGCACTAACCCACCCAATGCCAAGGAGCCACAGGGCGACCTGTACGAGCCTCAGGCGGATGCGGTGGAACAACCCGCCGCAGATTCCACCAGCACTGCTGCTGAGCCGGAAGATGCCCTGGGCATGAACAAATAGATTATTAAAAGGAGCTCTGCTAAAGCGGGGCTCCTTTCCCAACTACAATTCCTCCAAAGCCAAAGTCACCCTCACGTAACCCAATAAACACCACCCAGCGCTTAACACACTTTAATCATACTACGTTATGAATACAACCGATCCGATCATAGACACTGAAGACTATCGTGACAAAATCGCGACGGTGGATGAGTCGGGCAAGCGCGTCTGGATTTATCCAAAAAAGCCTAAGGGTCGCTTCACCAATGCGCGCACTTACCTAAGCTGGGTATTGCTCGCTTTCCTGTTTGGGATGCCATTTATCAAAGTAAATGGAGACCCTTTATTGCTTTTCAATATCCTGGAGCGGAAGTTCATCCTTTTCGGCATTCAGTTTATGCCGCAGGACTTCCACCTTTTTGTACTGGCCATGTTGACGCTTATTGTCTTCATTGTGCTCTTTACCGTTGTCTGGGGAAGACTCTTCTGCGGATGGGTTTGCCCACAGACCATCTTCATGGAAATGGTTTTCCGTAAGATCGAATACGCCATAGAAGGCGACGCCAATGCTCAGAAAAGACTTAACAAAGCCCCCTGGACGACTCAGAAAATCATTAAAAAAGTCAGCAAGCAGGCCATATTTTTTGCCATCTCCGTGCTTGTTGCCAATACCTTCCTGGCTTATATCATCGGTGTCGATGAAGTGATTCAGATTGCCACCGAGCCGGTGTCACAGAACCTCTCGGGCTTCATCGCGATGATCCTGTTCTCCGGCGCTTTTTACTTCGTTTTCTCCTACCTGCGCGAACAGGTATGCGTGACGATTTGCCCCTACGGCCGCCTTCAGGGCGTTATGCTGGATCAAAACTCTATCGTCGTAGCCTACGACTTCGTGCGGGGTGAGCCCAGAGGGAAGATGAAAAGGGGGAAAAAGAAGAAACCAGCCCCAACTAACGGGAATGGCAGTACCGCCAACCCTATTGCGCAAATGCAAACAGATATTGCCACCGCAGAAGTAGCGACCGCACCCGCTGGGAGAGACTATTCGACGCCTCCCGGTGCCAATCCGGCAGAGACGATGAAAAAGGCCCTCGGCGACTGTATTGACTGCGGGCTTTGCGTCAAGGTATGCCCTACTGGTATTGATATCCGCGATGGAACGCAGCTCGAATGCGTGAACTGTACCGCCTGTATTGATGCCTGTGACGAAGTCATGGACAAGATCGACCGGCCCCGGGGGCTCATCCGCTACGACAGCTATAACGGTATTGAATCCGGCAGGAAAAAGCTCTTCACCACACGGGTCATTGCTTACACTGCTGTACTGGCCCTGCTTGTGGTCGTCAACATCGTACTGCTGATGTCCCGCACAGATGTAGAGACCTTGCTGCTGCGTACCCCGGGCACCCTTTACCAGAAAGTGGATGAGACTTACATAAGTAACCTCTACAACTATCAGGTCATCAACAAGACCGGAGAGGAGGTGCCTGTGGAGTTCAAGCTCATTGGTGACATCCCCGGCCGGATAAGGCTGGTGGGCAAGCCACCGGTAGCTGATGCAGGCAAAGTGGCCGAAGGTGCCCTGTTCATTGATTTGGACAAGTCAGCACTGGAATCCAGAAAGACAAAGGTCATCCTCGAAGTGTACTCCAACGGAGAGCTCGTGGATAAGGTCAAGACCAACTTCCTTGGCCCGGTTAAATAAAATTTGAGTTTTGGTTAATGCAGAGGGAGGGGCCTCCGGGCTCCCCCTTTTTCCAAAACCACAAGATATTTTTTGACACAAGAACCCGGTCAGAATGCTGAACGGGCAAAACATTTGAAAATTATGAAATTCAATTGGGGAACTGGCATCGCCATCTTCTTCAGCGTGTTTGTCCTCTCCCTGGTCTATCAGGTTTACCGGTCTACACAGTACGACCACAGCCTGGTTTCAGATCAGTATTACGCTGATGACCTCCGCTATCAGGAGCACTACAACAAGCTGGTCAATGCCCAACAACTTGAAGAGGACTTGAAGATTCATTCGGCAGCAGATCAGGCCGCTTTGGAGCTGCACTTTCCAAAGCAAGTCTCTGCGTTGGGTGGGGAGATTCATTTCTTCTGCCCCTCCGATCAATCCAGCGACTTCCGCCTGCCGGTGAAGCCAATGGGGGATGGCGTACAGCGCATTCCTACTGAGGAACTTCGCCGGGGCCTTTGGAAGATCAAGGTCGACTGGACCGGCGATGGAAAGGCTTATTATAAGGAACAAGATATCCGGTTGTAATATGGCGATTTGGACGGCATTCACCATAGGCCTGCTCGGCAGCCTGCACTGCGTCGGTATGTGTGGTCCGATTGCCCTGTCTCTGCCCTATCAGGGCAAACGGCGTTGGGCGGCAGCCGGTAATGTCCTTTTGTACAATATCGGCAGGGTGCTGACTTATGCCCTGCTGGGCTCTGTAATTGGCCTGGTGGGCAAAGGTTTCTTCCTGGCGGGGGCGCAGTCCTATATTTCTATCGGGCTGGGCGTCTTTTTGCTTATTGTTGCCCTGTTTTCTATTGATGTGGAAAGCCGGATCCTGCAAATTCCATTCATGCAGGGCCTCAACGGCTGGGTCAAGACTCAGCTGGGCAGGCTACTGCGCGGTGGTGGCAGAGAGCGCCTATTACTCATCGGCAGCCTGAACGGGCTACTGCCCTGTGGCCTGGTCTACGTAGCAATCGTGGGCGCGGTCAGTACAGGAGCAGTATGGAACAGTGCGCTATACATGGCAGCCTTTGGGCTGGGCACGATCCCATTGATGATGGCGACAGCACTTGCCGGGCAGTTCATCAAGCTGGAATGGCGGGTGCGCTTGCGCAAATTGCTCCCGGTCTTTCTGGTCGGCTTTGCCATCCTGTTCATCATGCGGGGGCTGAATTTTGATGTCCCGATTGAATTTCGCTTTTGGGAAGACATGCAGAATGCGCCGATGTGCCACTAAATAAGCATCTGCGTAAAATTTCCCAGGCGTAATAACAGAATCAACTAATCATGGTCAAGACAGATATCATCATTATTGGGGCAGGGCCGGTAGGCCTGTTTACTGTTTTTGAAGCCGGGCTGCTGAAGCTGCGCTGCCATATTGTGGATGCCCTTCCGCAACCGGGTGGGCAACTGGCGGAAATCTACCCCAAAAAGCCCATTTATGACATCCCCGGCTACCCTACTGTAGGCGCTAAGGAACTGGTCGACAACCTCATGGAACAGATCGAACCGTTCAAGCCAGGTTTCACCCTGGGGGAGCGGGCTGAAAAACTGGATAAGCAGGAGGATGGCAGCTTCACCATCACCACGAGCGAGGGCACCCAAATTAATGCGCCGGTAGTAGCCATTGCCGCGGGCCTTGGCAGCTTTGAGCCCCGCAAGCCACCAATCGAAAATATTGAAACTTTCGAGCACAAAGGCGTGGAATACATGGTGAAGGAGCCTGAGCACTTCCGCGATAAGCGGGTCGTGATCTCCGGTGGTGGAGATAGTGCGCTCGACTGGGCGATCCACCTTTCTGACATGGCTAAAGAACTGACCCTGGTGCACCGCCGAAAAGGGTTCCGGGGTGCCCCCGACAGCGTAGAGAAAGTTGAAAAGCTAGCCGCCGAGGGTAAGATCAACCTGGTCACGGAAGCGCAGGTCATTGGGCTGGAAGGCAACGGTAAGCTGAAAGAAGTGGTCATTCACCACAAAACGGAAGGCGACTACACCAAAGAGACTGACTTTTTCGTACCTCTCTTTGGGCTTACACCCAAAATGGGGCCTTTGCAGGACTGGGGCCTTGATATTGACCCTAAAGACGGCATCAAAGTCGACACCTTTGATTACAGCACCAACATACACGGCGTATTTGCCATTGGCGACATCAATACCTATCCGGGAAAGCTAAAGCTCATCCTGTGCGGCTTCCACGAAGCTACACTGATGTGCCAGTCTGCCTTCAAAATCGTGCACCCGGAACAAAAAGTAAGTTTCAAATACACGACCGTTAATGGCGTTAACGGGTTTTAAGAATCTTGTGTCAATTCACTTTTGCGCCCCCATTGCCTCCGCCCGGAGGCAGGGGGCGCTACTTTTTTACGCCTGCCTGAAGTTTTGAGCGCTGAGCTCAAGAACTGAAAATTAGGATATGTTGTTTCTATTTTGTATATTTGGAACTAGTGATTTCAAATATTGTTTTGAAATTAATTCACAATCCAAAATTTGTTCGCCATGACGCCCATTAACCCAGCGGTCTTTTTTTGGTAATTAGTTTACTTTGCTTTGCGCAGAGTCCTCCGCCTAACCAGCACTAAAATAGCTGATAACCTATCAAGACACCCAACGGCAGCCTTAAAGAAACCTGCCGCATCTACTAACCAAATTATTTACAGGTATGACAAAGAGGTCGATCCAACGCCGACTACTGAAAGCACGAATTTCACTCAACCATACCATTCAAAAAATTCTTGACATCAACCGGAACCGCAAAAAGCTGGAGTACTCCAGGCGGGCAGAAGACCGGGAACGACACCTTAACGAAGAACTGCGCGTGCTCAATAAGATGGCCGAATACCAAGACCGGCTCATCAAGCATTACGAACGAACACTCACCTTAAAGAAAGTACGGCACACTACTGTAGAAAGAAGAACATCGCATCACCAACAGCCCACCCTACCCTAGGCTGATTGGCATTTTTCCCTGTATCCGGTTTACAATACCGGGCACGAACGGACGTATTTGCTCCAGCAAATCGCTGAGCTGATATTGCTTGTCCTCTATCCGGTCGAGATTGTCGATAGAGGTTTGTATCAGTTCAGCGAGCTCGTCCTTCTCCATTAGCATTTCCTTATATTGCGCCACTGCATTGTACCATAGTATGGTGGGCAGATAGTTCGCATTGCGTTGGTACTGCCGTTCTTTATCGAGCAGATGGTATTTGCGCACGACCTTCAATACCTTGGGGTAGCGTTCCTGACGGAGCATAGCCTCCAGGTAAGACGAGAAGAAAATATGCCAGCGGTGCTCGAATACTTCCTTTTTGTAGGCTTGTAAAAAGGACTCCGCGTAGTTTTCCGCGTTGCGATACTGTTGATTGTAGTTCAGGCACTTGAGGTAAAAAGCTACAAAACCAATCCGGTTATGGAAACTCGGCGTATGTTTCATCTCCGGGTAAGCCGTACGCATGAGTTGCAGCGCCTCCGGATATTTCTTCTGCCGGAGCAGCACCGCGCTCAGGTTGTTGACGTAGTGGATGTAGTCACTGTTCTTATCCCGCACGGACAGATAGCCGTAGTACTCCGCCTTATCGTAATCCTGAAACTTCGTATGTAGCAGCACCCGGTTGCCATAGTAATTGAGCAGAAGGCGCCGGGAATAATACTGCCCCTTACGGAATAAGCTATCAATGTAGTCATACTTTTCCTTTAGCTTGTCAAACTGCCGGTAGTTGAAGTAGATAAAGGTAAGGCGCACGAGCGCCAGGTAGCGGTTCAGCCCATCGAGGTGCTCATCGTAGAAGACTTCCGTAAGCCAGTCTTCCCACTGCATCGACTGCGCAGAATTTTCAGAATACTGCCCCACGATATCTGTAGTTGCCTCATGCATACGCTCAAAGACCCCTTTGCAGGTATCATAACGCTCCCGGTACTTACGCAAAAAATCATCCGCGACCCGGTGGTGCGCGTACCGCATTCGGATCAGCAGGTACTGCCGGTACAATTGTACCAGCTCGTAAAATTTAGTGAAGTAAAAGTCGAGCTGCTCATAATCCCGGATCGCTTTAATAAGTTGCTTTTCTTCTTTAGGCTCAATGGCATCGGTCATGATTTGCCGCTCCATGTGGCTCATCCAGTCAAAACGCACATCGACATCAATGGACTCGAGGCGCTCATTGACCCAGTTTTTCAAATTGGAGTATTTGCGCTTATCGATCGACTTATCGTAAGGGGTGAATTGACGGATATTGGTGCAGTTGTAATTGAGCCGTTCCAGTATGCCCAGCTTGACCTCGTCCTCAAACTGCTGCGTTTCGAGCAGGTAGGTGGTTTCATGCGGCAAAAGGCTGTCTGCAAACTCTGTAAACTTCTGTAGCTTCTTTCTCATGTCCGATTTGACTTATTCCTACAACCAAGGTAAGCTTTTCCAGACAAATACAAAAATATCTAGATATTTATATGTGAGTTGTAAAACAAAATACGGTCACGATGCGGTATGCCGGCCCAAATTGCGCCAGGCATTCCAGCATATCTCCGTGTCTTTGCTGGTATTGTAGTCTTTGGCGTAGAAAAAATTAAGCCGCTGCCGGGTCGCCTGATCTAACTGACGGATACGCAACCCGTCGAGTGGGGATAAGATGCCCTTCCGGATAGCAGGCAAACTGACATCTTCTTTCTCCGTAGCCGCGTAGCCTACCCAGCTGTACCGGCCGATCAGTACCCACAGGCTGTTCCGCAACAGACCCAGTGGCCGGCGCACAAGGAGCGCTTGCAGTGGAAGCGTCAGCAACAGAAACAACGCGAAGCTGATGTCGAAAAGCCGTTTATTGCGTTGACTCATAGACTGAACGATATTATAGCGGATATCAATGGTGTAGAGCTCGCCGGCGGTATTTTTGGAGCTACTGCCGATGATGCTCATACTTTCCTGCGGCACAATTTTATAATTGACAGCGGGTCCAAGCCGTGACATCCACTGCATGACCGCCTGCGTGGGTACGTCCCGGGAGCAGAATATCACTTCCCGTATATGGTAAATGTGTACCACCTCCTCCAGTTGTTCAAGGCGGCTGAGGTAGATGGTTTGGTCATGCGGCTCATCAGTAGGCGCTACAGTGCCCACCACCGGGCGGTGGACTTCCGCCTTATGCAATAACTGCTGCACCCGTTCGCTTTCCTCAATTGTCCCTACAATCACTATGGGCATCTCCCCTTCTTCCCCGATCCGCAGGTGGCGGAGCGCAATGAAATGCATTAGCATACGAACCCCTACGGTAGCCGTAAGCGCCCAAAGTGCGCCCAGCAAAATAAGCGCCCGGGAATTGCGGTACTCTTGCTCCAGCAGTCCGTAAACAGCAAGCAGCACCAGTGTACCCAACATTACGCCTCTGACCAGCCGCCGGAGGCGGTAGCGCTCATCGTACCCTCCGTTGAAAAAGATGGAAAGCAGCCAGATGCCTACGTAAAGTGGAAAATTGACGTACAGGATAGATGAACTGTAGTAATCCGGATCCTTAAAATGATACGCTCCCCAGAAATCTTTCAGAAAAAATAATCCGGTGTAAACCACCAGGCCGTCAAGTAGTGGTAGGTACGCCCGGCTCAGGAAATTTGACACTACTGTCAGCCCGGCCCGCAGGTAGATTGCGATCTGCAACATCAGCACAAACAACGCAGCCTTATTGCCTGTGAAGTGTTTACGGGCAAAAATGATCATGGCATTATAAAAGGCTCGGACATAATTCAGGCTGCCCTTTTTGGTACTCTCGCCTTTATAATGAATAATCGAGGTCTCAGGCAGGTAGTAATTCTTGTACCCTCCCTGAATGATGCGGTAAGATAAGTCTATGTCCTCGCCGTACATAAAAAACGCTTCGTCCAGCAGCCCCACTTCCTCCAGCACGGAGCGCCGCATAAACATGAATGCCCCCGCCAGGACCTCCACTTCATTCGTCTCCATCTCATCCAGGTAGCCCAGGTGATAGCGGTTAAAAAGGTGGGATTTGGGGAATAGTCTGGATAGCCCAACCGTCTTACAAAAAGCCACCCATGGAGAGGGGAAGCCCCGCTTTGACTCCGGCAGGAAAGCACCGCTGCCGTCAATCATGCGGACGCCCAGCCCGCCGGCCTCCGGGTGGGCATCCATAAAAGTGATGCACTTTTCGAAAGTATCTTCTTCGACTACGGTATCCGGATTGAGCAGGAGGACGTACTCTCCCTTGCTTTGCCGGACCGCCTGATTGTTGGCGATGGAGAAGCCCGGATTATCTTTATTTTGAATGAGGTGCACCTCAGGAAATTTCTCCTGCACCATGCGCACAGAGTCGTCCACGGAGTTATTGTCGACCACCCAGGTTTCCACTTCCAGCCCGCGTGAGGCGCGGCGCACGGAGAGGAGGGCCTGCTCGAGGAAGTACTTGACGTTGTAGTTAACGATGATGACGGAGAGCTTCATTAAAGCTATGCTTTGTTGTAAGGCTGCCGCGCCACAATCGACCGCCCCAGGGTCAGTTCATCCGCATATTCCAGCTCGCCGCCGAAGGAAACGCCACGGGCGATGGTGCTTACCTGTACTTCCTTGCCTTCCAGCTTTTTGGAGATATAAAAGGTCGTCGTATCGCCTTCAATAGTGGGACTGATGGCCATAATTAACTCTTTGACCTCATCTTTCTCAATACGCTCCAGCAAAGGGTCAATGGTCAGGTCTTCCGGACCCACCCCCTCAATTGGGGAAATGACGCCGCCCAGAACATGGTACAGCCCCCGGTACTGCCCGGTATCCTCAATGGCCATCACGTCTCGTATGCTTTCCACCACACAGATGGTCCCTTCTTCCCGGCGTTTATCCGCGCAGATGGTGCAGAGCCGGTCATCCGACAGGTTATAGCAGCGCTCGCACTGCCGGATATTTTTCCGCATGTTGACGATCGCTTCCGCAAACTGCTCCGCAACTTCCTCGGGCTGCTGCGTAAAGTGGAGGACAAGGCGCAGGGCCGTCTTCTTGCCAATACCAGGCAGGGTAGCGAAGGCATTGACCGCTGATTCGATATGTTTGGACGAGAAATTCATGGATTCAAAATTAGCAATTACCAGGGGAAAACGCGATGCCAGGCAAACAATTCCCCCCTTCATACCTTGTCTTGAGTAACAAACTTAGTAAACATGACCCGGTCATTTGGCGAATTTGGGCAGGATAAGCCTGCTTTTTTCTATTTCTACGACGCCCTCTGCGGCTGGTGCTATGGCTTCAGCCCGGTCATCCATCAGTTGTACCAACAGTTTGAATCCAAAATGGATTTCGAGGTCATCTCCGGTGGCATGATTACCGGCGACCTGGCGGGGCGCATTGGAGAAGTGGCCGGTTACATTAGTGAAGCCTACCGGACAGTAGAAGAGCGTACCGGCGTTACTTTTGGCCCTGACTTTTTGGAAGGCACGCTTGCAAACGGCAGAGCGGTCTTCACCTCGGTACCCGCAGCGGTGGCAATGGCGATTGCCAAGGAGCAGGTACCTGACAAACAGGTGGAATTTGCTCATCTTTTGCAGCGAGCAGTTTACTTCGATGGGATACCGCCGGCTGAAGCCCAGGCTTACGCGCCCTATGCGGAGCAAATCGGGATGGACGGCCCGTCATTCACCAAGATGATGAAAGACCTGGCTTACCGGCAAAAAGCAGAAGAGGAATTCCAAATCACCGCACAAATTGGCGTTCGTGGTTTTCCCACCTGCTTTATGAAAACCGGCGATCAGTTTCACCTGATTGCTACCGGTTTCCGTCCTCTGCCCGAAATGCTGGCCGCCGTTCAAAAAGTATTGAATCTCCCCCCTGTGAACCCTAACTAAGCGGGTGGGTTTTAATTATTGAGCAATAATCATTTTCTTTGCACTTAGTGTATCAATTACACCAGGTATTAACAAAAGATCAACTACCAAAATACACAATCGTATGGCAGAAGTCATCAGAATGCCCCGAATGAGCGACACAATGGAAGAGGGCAATATTGTGAGCTGGCTCAAGGAAGAAGGTGAAGAAGTGGAAGCTGGCGAAACGCTGGCGGAAGTGGAGACCGATAAAGCTACCATGGAGCTCGACAGCTACTTTGATGGGGTACTCCTCCACATCGCAGTAAAAGAAGGTCCTGTACCGATTAACGATGTCATTGCCGTAATCGGAGAAGAAGGCGAAGACTGGAAAGCTGCCATCGAGCAATCTGCTTCCGAAAATGGAGGCGCTGATGACAGTAGCGACGATTCCGGGGACGAGGAAGCTACGGCACCAAAGGAAGAAGAGACTTCCGGCAGCCCCGCAGCCTCTGCATCTTCAGATGACAGCGGATCAGATAGCGATAAGCGAATCAAGGCTTCTCCTCTCGCCCGCAGTATGGCTAAAGAAGCGAACATCGACCTCGCTCAGGTGAATGGCTCCGGAGATGGCGGCCGTATCGTCAAAAAAGATATTGAGGAGGCGATCGAGCAACAACAAGCTGCTCCGGCTCCACAACCTGCTCCGGCTGCAGCGCCCGAGGCACCTGCAGCACCGCCTGCACCACAGCAGGAAGCTCCGGCAGCTAAAGTTCCTGAGTTTTCTATTTCTGCCAGCGGTGACAACTACGAGGATCAGCCCATCAGCCAAATGCGCAAGACCATTGCACGCCGGCTTGGTGAAAGCAAATTCTCTGCTCCGCACTTCTACCTGACCGTAGAAATCAATATGGATAATGCCATGAAGGTGCGCAAACGCCTTAATGAAGTGGCTCCAACCAAGATTTCCTTCAACGACCTGGTGGTCAAAGCCTGTGCCGTAGCACTGCGTCAGCACCCTGCGATCAACTCTTCCTGGCTGGGCGATAAGATCCGTAAGAACAAGGATGTGAATGTTGGCGTGGCTGTTGCCGTAGACGAAGGGCTGCTTGTACCGGTTATCCGCTTTGCAGACATGAAATCACTGTCGCAAATCAATACCGAAGTCAAGACCCTCGCCGGCAAAGCGAAAAACCGCAAACTGTCTACTGAAGAGATGCAAGGCAATACCTTTACCATCTCTAATCTGGGCATGTTCGGCATTGAAGAATTCACGGCCATCATCAACCCACCAGATAGCTGTATCCTTGCAGTTGGCGGCATCATTCAGAAGCCTATTGTGAAGGACGGAGAACTGGCTGTGGGCAACATGATGAAAGTAACGCTGTCCTGCGACCACCGCGTAGTGGACGGAGCGACTGGCGCCGCTTTCCTCAATACCATTAAAGATATTCTGGAAGATCCTATCCGGATTTTGGTGTAAAAACCAACCAGCTATAAATGAATGCATAAGGGTTCTGGCGAAAGCCGGGCCCTTTTTTATTTTGGAACCCAACCCACCCTTTTTTTGTATTTTTGAGTATGAGGTATCTGGACCCAAAAAATGACCTGACCTTTAAGAAGGTCTTTGGAGAGCACCCGCACCTGCTGCGCAGCTTTCTTAATGCGTTGCTGCCATTGGCGGAGGGGCAACAGATAGAGCATATCGAATACATTCCAGCTGAGCTCGTGCCTAATATCCCTCTGCTCAAAAACTCTATTGTGGATGTCCGCTGCACCGACAACCGGGGACGGCAGTTTATTGTGGAAATGCAGATGCTCTGGACCGACAGCTTCAAAAACCGAGTCCTCTTCAATGCCTCTAAAGCTTACGTGAAACAGTTAGACCGGGGGCATGAGTACAAAGGGCTGAAGCCGGTCTACGCCCTCAGCCTCGTCAATGAAGACTTTGAGCCCAATACCGGGCAGTACTATCACCACTACGCTATTGTACATACTGAATATCCGGAAAGACGCATTGACGGGCTTCAGTTTGTCTTTGTGGAGTTACCCAAATTCAAGGCACAAAACCTCACGGAAAAGAAACTCCAGATCCTCTGGCTCCGGTACCTTACCGAAATAGAAGACGGTACGGAGCAACTCCCCGCTGACCTCTTGGAAATCCCCGAAGTACGGGAAGCAATCGAGCATTTGCAGGAAAGTGCATTCACCAGGGAAGAACTGGCTACGTATGACAAGTACTGGGACAGCATCAGCAGCGAGCGCACCTTGATTGAAGACGCCTATTCGGAGGGGGAAGAAAAGAAAGCCCTTTCCATAGCCCGCAGCATGAAAACCAAAGGCTTTGATACGCCTACAATCGCTGAGCTGACAGGGCTAAGCCAGGAACTTATCGAGAGGTTGTAACAGCGGGCGGGCCTTCACACCTCGGTCGGGGATAGCGCAATCACCGTATTGCTGGCTCCCCGGGATAAAGTTTTCGGATATGGCTTAATCATGCTGATTTGTTTGTACGTAAGATATTCAATGATGATGGAATACGGTAAAAAACTCTATCTTACTCCAGGTGTTTTTATGCAAAAGAATCTCATAAGTGATGAAAAAAACTGTGGTCCTTGGTGCTTCTCCCAAACCAATACGTTATTCCTATGCAGCCGTTCAGCAGTTGGCTTCCAAAGGACACGAGGCAGTGCCTATTGGTGTAAAAGACGGTGAGATTGATGGCATCGAAATCATCAAAGGCACCCCTGAGGTGGAGGATGTCCATACTATTACACTTTACCTGAGTCCACCGCGGCAGCCACAGTACTACGATTACATTTTCAGCCTAAACCCTAAGCGGCTGATCTTTAATCCTGGCACAGAGAACCTGGAGCTTATCCAAATGGCGAAAGACAAAGGCGTAGAAGTTGAAGTGGGCTGCACCCTGGTCATGCTGTCGGTCGGAAATTATTAACTGTATTTTGCTGAACACCTCTCCCTTCTCAACAGTTAGGCAGATAAAAGATTTTGCCAACAGATACCCAATTTGCAACGGACTGGCTCGAAGAGCGCTACCGCTTTGACGTCGCCGCCCGAAACCCAAAAGTGGAAGCAGCCTGCCTGCAGTATTTCGCTCAACATCCCAGTGTCTCCATCATTGATATCGGTGCCGGCACGGGCGCTAACTTCATTTACCTTTCAGAAAAGTTCCCGCAGTCGCAGCAGTGGGCGCTTGTCGAACTCAACCCGAACCTGCTGAAACGAGCACGCGAACGCCTCAAAATCTGGGCTGCTGCCAAGGGCTATGGCGTTCAGGAAAATGGGCAAAATCTGGACTTTCGGCGTAATGATCAGCACATTCAAGTGCAGCTCCTACAGGGCTCTTTCCTCGAATTACCCCAACTATTGCAACCGGACCGGTATCACATGGTTACGGCATCAGCAGTATTTGACTTGCTCAGTGGACAAATGCTGAGCGATTTGGTACAAACCTTCCATCAAAACCGGTTGGCTTTACTGACTACCCTGAACTACGAGAGCATGGCATACCTCCCCGCTGATGCAGAAGATGACCACTGGATCAGGCTTTATGAAACGCACATGCAACGGGAACAGGACTTTGGCAAAGCGCTCGGCCCCAGGTGCAGTGACTTTTTAGAAAAGGAGTATGCGCAGCTGCCAACCGCACAAATGCTACGCGCACCAAGCCGGTGGCAAATTGAGCCGGCAGATACCTTCATGCACGGCCACATGCTACAGTTTTTAGAGCAAAGCCTTCTGGAAATGAAAAGTATGGGACACTCCGGTAAAGGGTTGGACGCATGGCTCCAACGAAAAAAAGTGCAGCTTCAGTCGCAACAGCTTCGGTTATCGGTGGCGCATTCTGACTTTTTCACTGCTCCTGTTTATGAGGGATAATACCTGGATGCGGCTACACGCAGCCCTCATGCTAGCCGCTTTAATCCTATTGGGCTGGACTGGGCTTTGGTGGCCTGTGCTGGGGGTTTCTCTGGTCACTTTTAGCTGGTTGGTAGCTACTCACGCCCCTGTACTGCGGCGGTTACGCCCCTTTGGAGGATATGCCAACTGGGTTACCCTTGCGCGGTGGGCTCTGCTCCTGTACGCAGCCTATAGCCACCACCAGTGGCCGGACTATATTGTTTTCCTACTTTTCCTGACCGTAATTATATCAGATGGCATTGACGGATACCTGGCGCGCCGTTATCAGCAGTCTACGGCTGTTGGTGGTTTGCTGGATGTAGAAACGGATGCCCTGATGAGCGCTCTACTTGCTGGGATTCATTATCAGGAAGGTCTTGTTGGCGGGTGGATGCTTCTGGCGGGTGGAATGCGTTATGGCTATGTGTGGTTGCTGTATCTGTTGGGGTGGGAAAATCATGAGGGGACAGACAACCCGAATGCCCGGTGGATTGGAGCGACTTTTATTAGTGTGTTGATGGGCCCGTTTATTGCTCCGGAATGGCTATCGGTGCCAGCATTGGTTGTTGGCAGTCTGTTGGCCACTTACTCCTTTGGGTATTCTCTGTGGGGCAAGCGCAAAGCCTGACCCACAGAAAATGCCAAAACTAGGCTGCATTTAGCCCCCCCTTGCCTGGTTCCGGCATCTTACATTCTTCGTCAGGTTTTTTGCCACAAACAGTACATTCTCCCACTTCACTTTTCAGCATGGGGTTATTGGTCGCGCAGGTTCCCCGAAACTCATTGCCAGTCATAATCTGCCGCACATTAATCAGGGCAAAACTGATACCAAATACTACAAAAATGATTCCGAGGACATACAAATACTCCATGGTTATCTTTCTTCTTTACGGTGCTAAACAAGTAGTAGCCCGGCACAGTTCATAACTCCGCAGGAAGCCCTACCTTTGCGGGTGCAAAATTACAAAAAAACCACACCATGCAACATAAACTCGATGCTTTTGCCCGATTGCTGAATATAATGGATGAGCTGCGGGAACAGTGCCCCTGGGACCGCAAGCAGACCTTTCAGAGCCTGCGCAATTTAACGATTGAGGAAACCTACGAGCTGGCAGATGCGATCCTGGACGAAGACCTGCCGGAAATCAAGGAGGAAATTGGTGATTTGCTCCTGCACATGGTGTTTTACGCCAGGATAGCTGATGAAAAGGGCGCTTTCGACATCGCGGACGCGCTGAATGCCGTTTGCGAAAAGCTCATCAAGCGCCACCCCCACATTTACGGGGACGTGCAAGCCGAGGACGAAGAGACCGTCAAGAAGAACTGGGAGCAACTCAAGCTGCAGGAAGGCAAAAAGTCCGTCCTCGCCGGTGTCCCTCGTTCCCTGCCTGCCATGGTAAAAGCCTACCGCATGCAGGAAAAGACCAAACAAGTGGGCTTTGAGTGGGAAAACAAGGCGCAGGTCTGGGATAAGGTAGTAGAGGAAATGGAGGAATTCAGAGAAGCAAGCGAGCAGGGGTTGTCACAAGAAAAAAAAGAAGAGGAGTTTGGTGATGTGTTGTTTTCACTGATCAACTACGCCCGGTTTGAAGGTATTGACCCCGAGACCGCCCTGGAGCGCGTCAATCAGAAATTCAAGCAGCGCTTTGAGTACATTGAGGCACATGCTGACCGCGCCTTGACGGAAATGAGCCTGGAAGAGATGGATGCGCTCTGGAATGAAGCTAAACGCCGATAGAATTCGCTATTTTTAAGGGAAAGCCTGCCAATTTTATTACCTTTGCGCCTCGCAAAGAGTATCTTAGCGTGCCTAAACTACCTTTTGCAGGAATTGTTCTGAAGGTATTAGGTCCTTAAACGTCATGACGCAAACCAGATGAGAAAGATAGAACTCGATATCGTTGCTTTATCTCACAGCGTAACCCAATCCCACAATTATGCGGTGGTCCTTGGAGAACAGGGAGGCTCACGCCGCCTGCCCATTGTCATCGGCAGCTTTGAGGCTCAGGCTATTGCCGTTGCGATGGAGCGTATGACTCCAAACCGCCCGCTTACCCACGACCTTTTCAAGAATACGCTGGAGACTTTCAATATCGAGCTCAAAGAGGTGGTCATCAATAACTTGCTGGACGGAATTTTTTACGCCCGCCTGATTTGCATTAAAGACGGTGAAATCATCGAAGTCGACTCCCGCACTTCCGATGCCCTCGCCATGGCGGTGCGTTTCGATTGCCCGATTTATACCTATGAGTTTATTCTTGATGCTGCCGGCGTAGTCCTGGAAGATGAGGGAGACGAAGACATGGGTGAACCTGAAGAAGCCGAGGTACCTGAGAGAAAAGCCAGCCTTTCCTCCTATTCCGTCGAAGATCTGCGCAAAATGCTGGACGAAGTGCTTAACGAGGAAAACTACGAGCGGGCAGCGGAGATTCGGGATGAGATTGACCGGCGTCAGCAGGAGTCATAGTAACCTCATACCCATTTTACCTCCCTCAAACGCCATCTGCCTACCCATGCGCGTCATTTTGATTCTATCTGCTCCAGAATAGTCAGTACCCGATCCATCATGTCCGCTGTAAAGTCCAGATGGGTCACGAAGCGGACGGTCTGAGGGCCAAATGCTGAGGCATTGATCCCTCTGCCCTTCAACTCCTCCAAAAACTTGTCAGCAGTCAAGCCTTCCACCAGGTCAAAAATCAGAATATTGGACTGTACCGGCCGAACGCTCTCCACGTAGTTCAGCCCCTGCAGCAACTCCCCTATCCGGCGGGCACGCTCATTGTCTTCCCGCAGCCGTTCCACCTGATGATCCAGCGCATAAATACAAGCTGCCGCTAAATAGCCCGCCTGCCGCATACCGCCCCCCATTACTTTGCGCAAGCGCCGGGCCTGTTGTATGAAGTTTCTTGTTCCCGTCAGGACAGATCCTACCGGGGCGCCAAGCCCTTTAGACAAGCACAGAGAAATGCTATCGAAATGTGCCCCCACTTCCTGAGTGCGTTCCCCCGTTTCCACCAGCGCATTGAACAGCCTTGCGCCATCCAGGTGCAACGCCAGGCCTTTTTCCCGGCACAGCGCTTGAATAGGGTGAATTTCGTCCAGGGTGTAGTAACTGCCCCCTCCTTTATTACAGGTATTCTCCAAAACCACCAGACGGCTGATGGGCAGCCAGTCATATCTAGGCTTAATGGCAGCGGCTACCTGTTCGGCTGTAATTTTCCCATTGGCACCTTTAATCAGGTTGATGCCCACACCGGAATTATAGGCATACCCTGCCGTCTCATATTGATAGATGTGGGAGTACTCATCACAGATCACCTCGTCCAGTGGTTGGGTATGCACTTTGATGGCAATCTGATTGGTCATTGTACCGGAAGGGCAATACAAGGCGGCTTCCTTGCCAAACATCTGTGCCACTTTTTCTTCCAGCGCATTCACGGTAGGGTCTTCCCCAAAAACATCGTCCCCCACCTCTGCCTGCATCATCGCTTCCAGCATCCCCGGGGTAGGCTTGGTGACTGTATCACTGATTAGATTGATCATCTTTTTTACGGGGAATTTAGGGATTTTTTGGGGGAAAGCCTTCAGGTCCTTACACAAAAAAGCCCCCTCCCGGCATGACCAGAAGGGGGCTTACATTTTATCCTAAGCTTCCGATTTTACTCTTCCGCTACTTCTTCTAATTGCTTGCGGCGTGCTTCGTGTGCCTCGTGTGCTTCCATGGTGGTCACAAAGAGGTCTTCGTACTCGCGCATGCCCGTACCAGCCGGGATGCGCTTACCAACGATGACGTTCTCTTTCAGGCCGTTGAGGAAGTCCATTTTGGCACCGATCGCTGCTGTGCTGAGTACCTTAGTCGTTTCCTGGAAGGAAGCGGCAGAAATCCAGCTTTCCGTACCCAGAGAAGACTTCGTAATACCCTGCAGGAGCGAGCTTGATGTCGCAGGCACTGCATCGCGGTATTGTACCAGTTCGAGGTCATTGCGGCGCAGCTGAGAATTTTCTTCCCGCAGCTGACGCAAAGTCACGAGTTGTCCCGGGCGCAGCTTGTTGGAGTCGCCAGACTCGGTAACGACTTTCTTATCGAAAATCCAGTCGTTCTGCTCCAAGAATTGGTACTTCTCAACCGCTTCGCCTTCGAGGAAGCTGGTATCACCCGGATCCTCGATTTGCACGCGGCGCATCATCTGACGCACGATCACCTCAATATGCTTGTTGTTGATGGTGATACCCTGTGCCCGGTATACTTCCTGTACCCCGTTGACCAGGTAAGACTGTACAGCAAATGGCCCTTTGATATTCAGGATGTCGCGTGGCGCAGTTGCACCGTCAGACAGTGGTGTGCCTGCGCGAACGAAGTCACCCTCCTGTACCAGGATGTGCTTGGAAAGACCGATCAGGTACTTACGCTTCTGACCATCTTTCGCTTCGACCATCACCTCGCGGTTACCGCGCTTGATCTTACCGAAGGATACCACACCGTCGATTTCAGAAACCACAGCAGGATTGGATGGATTACGAGCCTCGAAAAGCTCCGTTACCCGTGGCAGACCACCGGTGATATCGGCAATCTTACCCAGCTTCCGTGGGATCTTGGCAATCTTCTGACCGGCGCGGATCGTATCGCCCTCATCAATAGATAGGTAAGAGCCCACCGGCAGGTTATAACTCCGCAATTCCTCTCCGTCTGCACTTACGATTTTGACGGTTGGGATTTTGCGCTTGTTCTTACTTTCTACGATCACCTTCTCTGCGTAGCCCGTCTGATCGTCCCGCTCAACACGGTAAGTCACACCTTCTTCGATAGACTCGAACTTGGCTACACCAGAGAATTCAGAGATAATTACAGCGTTGAACGGATCCCAGTCCGCAATCATATCCCCTTTCTTGATCTTCTGCCCTTCCTTCACGTGCAGGTTGGCACCGTAAGGAACGTAGTGGCTCGCGAATTGCTTGCCTGACTTGGCGTCTACAATCCGGATTTCACCTGTACGGGACAGTACGATGTCCTTCTCTTCACCAGGCTCTTCTACCATTTCTGTTGTCCGGATACTATCGAATTCGATCTTACCTTCAAACTTGGAAACGATTTCGGATTCTGACTTGGAAACCGATGCGATACCACCTACGTGGAAGGTCCGCAGGGTCAGCTGCGTACCCGGCTCACCGATGGACTGTGCAGCGATGATACCCACGGCATCACCCGACTCAGCCGTACGGCCCGTTGCCAGGTTCTTACCATAGCACTTCGCACAGACACCGCGCTTGGTGTCGCACGTCAGTACGGAACGGATGGTCACTGATTCTACTTCTGCCTCTTCAATTTTAGCAGCCATCGCCTCTGTGATGTACTCTCCGGCTTTGAGCATGACCTCTTCGGTCTCCGGATGCAGGACATCATGCAGCGTGAAACGGCCTGCAATACGGGATTTCAGGTCCTCGACCACTTTGTCGTTGTCCAGAAGTGCAGTGGTTTCGATACCACGAAGCGTATTGCAATCATCCTCGTGGATGACCACGTCCTGGGCGACATCCACCAGACGACGTGTCAGGTAACCCGCATCCGCTGTCTTCAGGGCGGTATCCGCCAGACCCTTACGGGCACCGTGCGTAGAGATAAAGTACTCCAGTACGGACAGACCGTCTACGAAGTTGGACAGAATTGGGTTTTCGATAACCGCTCCGCCGGTATCACCAGATTTCCGCGGCTTCGCCATCAGTCCACGCAGACCGCAAAGCTGCTTAATTTGCTGTTTGGAACCCCGTGCTCCGGAGTCCAGCATCATGAATACGGAGTTGAAGCCCTGCTTGTGAGAAGCCAGCTCCTTCATCAGTACATCCGTGATGCGGTTATCCGCATAGGTCCACTTATCGATAATCTGGTTGTAGCGTTCGTTGTTGGTGATGAGGCCCATGTTGTAGTTGTCCCAGACTTCATCCACCTCAGCTTGCGCTTCTTCCAGCGTATTGATTTTAACAGAAGGCTCGATCAGGTCACCAAGGTTGAAGGACAGACCACCTTTGAAGGCCCAGAGGAAGCCCATTTCCTTGATCGCGTCAAGGAAGGCTGCCGTAACTGCAAAGTCAGTCCGCTCAATCACGTCACCAATGACCCGCTTCAGGTTCTTCTTCGTCAACAGTACATTGACGAAAGGTACACCTTCAGGCACATTTTGGTTAAACATCACCCGTCCTGTAGTGGTCTCAACAAGCTTGTTGACCAGCTCTCCTTCTTCATTTTCTACCTTCACGCGTACCTTAATGGAGGCGTGCAGGTCAAGCTGCTCTTCGTTGTAGGCAATCATCACCTCTTCCGGAGAATAGAAGCGACGACCTTCGCCTTTCACTTTGATCTCCTCGGTAGAGCGACGCTCCTTGGTGATATAGTATAGCCCCAGTACCATGTCCTGAGAAGGCAGGGTGACTGGCGAGCCGTTTTGCGGGTTCAGCATGTTGTGAGAAGACAACATGAGTACCTGCGCTTCCAGAATTGCAGCATGGCTCAATGGCACGTGTACCGCCATCTGGTCACCGTCAAAGTCGGCGTTAAAGGCACCACATACCAGTGGGTGCAGCTGAATCGCCTTGCCCTCAATCAGCTTCGGCTGGAAGGACTGAATGGAGAGACGGTGCAGCGTAGGTGCCCGGTTAAGCATAACCGGATGCCCTTTCAGTATATTCTCGAGGATTTCCCAGATAATGGGGTCCTTACGATCTACAAGTTTCTTAGCAGACTTAACCGTCTTAACAATGCCACGCTCGATCAGCTTACGGATCACAAATGGCTTGAACAACTCAGCAGCCATCGCCTTTGGAATACCGCATTCGTGAAGCTTGAGCGTTGGTCCTACAACGATCACCGAACGGCCGGAGTAGTCCACACGCTTACCGAGCAGGTTTTGACGGAAACGTCCCTGCTTACCTTTAAGAATATCACTCAGCGACTTCAGTGCCCGTCCGCCCTCAGCTTTGACTGCATTGGATTTACGGGAGTTGTCGAAGAGGGAATCCACGGCCTCCTGCAGCATCCGTTTCTCGTTACGCAGGATTACTTCCGGTGCTTTGATTTCGAGCAGACGCTTGAGACGGTTGTTCCGGATGATTACCCGGCGGTATAAGTCGTTCAGGTCAGAACTGGCAAAACGGCCACCATCCAACGGTACAAGCGGGCGCAGTTCAGGTGGTACAACCGGCAGGTACTGAATGATCGTCCATTCCGGACGGTTTTCAATACGAGTCAGCCCATCACGGAAAGCTTCCACTACCCGAAGGCGCTTGAGTGCCTCCGACTTACGCTGCTGCGAAGTTTCATTGGCTGCCTGATGGCGCAGAGCAAAGGACAACTGATCCAAATCAAGGCGCATCAACAGGTCACGGACAGCATCCGCTCCCATCTTAGCCATGAATTTATTCGGATCCTCATCGTCCAGCATTTGGTTGTCCTGCGGCAGGGTATCCAGAATTTCCAGGTACTCTTCTTCCGTCAGGAGGTCCATTTTGGCTACACCTTCTTCCTCTTTCACACCAGGCTGAATCACTACATAACGCTCGTAGTAAATGATGCTTTCCAGCTTCTTGGAGGAAAGCCCAAGCAAGTAGCCAATCTTGTTGGGCAGTGATTTGAAGAACCAGATGTGTACCACAGGGACCACCAGCTTGATGTGCCCCATGCGCTCACGGCGGACTTTCTTTTCCGTCACCTCTACTCCACAACGGTCACAAACGATACCCTTGTAGCGGATACGCTTGTATTTACCACAGTAGCACTCATAGTCTTTTACCGGTCCAAAGATGCGTTCGCAAAACAGACCATCACGCTCCGGTTTGTAGGAGCGGTAGTTGATCGTTTCCGGCTTCAGCACCTCACCGTAGGAACGCTCCAGAATCTCATCCGGAGAGGACAGACTAATGGTGATACTGTCGAAGTTTTGGGTCTGAATATTATTCTGTTTCTTAAAGGACATATGGTATTGTTGGTATGGGGCAGCGCCAGGGCTGCCCCAGTGAAACAATCTTATTTGTTAGGCTGCAGCAAAAGCGGGACCTAGTCAAACTTCACATCCAGTGCCAGGCCGCGAAGCTCATGCACCAGTACGTTGAATGACTCCGGAATACTTGGGTCCGGTAGTGGGTCGCCTTTCACAATCGACTCGTAAGCCTTCGCACGGCCATTGATGTCGTCCGACTTGATCGTGAGCAGTTCCTGCAGAATGTTGGATGCACCGAATGCTTCCAGTGCCCAAACCTCCATCTCACCAAAACGCTGACCACCAAACTGTGCTTTACCGCCCAGTGGCTGCTGTGTAATGAGCGAGTATGGCCCGATAGAACGTGCGTGCATCTTGTCATCCACCATGTGCGACAGCTTCAGCATGTAGATCACGCCCACTGTAGCTTGCTGATGGAAACGGTCGCCGGTCTCACCATCGTAAAGATACGTCTGACCAAGGCTTGGCAATCCGGCCTGCTGAATGTATTCATCGATCTCCTCTTTGCTGGCACCGTCGAAGATTGGCGTACCAAACTTCATATCCAGCTTCTCACCTGCCCAGCCCAGTACGGTCTCGAAAATCTGTCCGAGGTTCATACGGGAAGGTACACCCAGCGGGTTCAGCACGATGTCAACCGCTGTACCATCTTCCAGGAATGGCATATCCTCGATACGCACGATCCGGGAAACGATACCTTTGTTACCGTGGCGGCCTGCAAGTTTATCACCTACACGAAGCTTACGCTTTTTCGCCATGTAGACTTTGGCTAGCTTGAGTACGCCTGCGGGCAGCTCATCACCAATGCTGATGTTGAACTTCTCACGCTTGTAACGCCCCACTTCCTCGTTCACCTTGATGCTGTAATTGTGCAGCAACTTGGCAATAAGGCTATTGGTATCGTCATTGTCCGTCCAGCCTGTGTAGTCAACGCTAGTGTAGTCCACTTCACGTAACTGAGACTGCGTGAACTTCGTGCCTTTAGGAATGATGGGCTCATTATAGATACTCTTCACGCCCTGAGACACCTTACCCTTGATCAGGATCAGCAGCTTATCAATCAGGATCGTCTTGAGCTCGTTGAGCGCAATCTTATGCTGATCTTCCAGCTTTGTGAGCAGTTCCTTTTCCTGTGCTTTCTGAACCTTGTCCTTCTTAGCGCGGGCAAAGAGCTGCTTGTCAATGATCACACCCTTAGTGGAAGGAGGCGCTTTCATGGAGGCGTCCTTTACATCACCGGCTTTGTCACCGAAGATCGCACGGAGGAGCTTTTCTTCCGGCGTCGGATCAGACTCACCCTTAGGTGTAATCTTACCAATCAGGATATCGCTCTCGCGCACCCATGCACCAACCCGGATGATACCATTTTCGTCCAGGTCTTTGGTGGCTTCTTCACTGACGTTTGGAATATCATTGGTCAGTTCTTCCTCGCCGAGTTTGGTATCCCGTACGTCCATCTCGAAGTGCTCGATGTGGATGGAAGTGAAGATATCCTCGCGGACTACACGCTCAGAGAGTACAATCGCATCCTCAAAGTTGTAGCCTTTCCAGGGCATGAATGCCACCTTCAGGTTTTGGCCTAGTGCCAGCTCGCCCTTCTCGGTAGCGTAGCCGTCACAAAGGATTTGCCCTTTGGTAACGCGCTGTCCACGCTTCACGATCGGCTTCAGGTTAATGCTTGTCCCCTGGTTTGTCCGGCGGAACTTGATCAGCTTGTAAATCTTCCGGTTGTCTTCGAAAGAAACCAGTTGCTCCTCGTCGGTCCGGTCGTAGCGGATGATGATCTCATTTGCATCAACATATTCCACCACACCATCGCCCTCTGCATTGATCAGCATACGGGAGTCACGGGCTACTTTACCTTCCAGTCCGGTACCCACAACTGGTGAGTGCGGACGCAACAATGGAACAGCCTGACGCTGCATGTTTGATCCCATCAGGGCACGGTTGGCGTCATCGTTCTCAAGGAAAGGAATCATGGAAGCCGATACCCCAACAATCTGGTTAGGGGCAACGTCCATATACTCGATTTCATCCGGCGTCAGTACGGGAAAGTCACCGTGTTCACGGCATTTAATACGGTCAGACTCAAAGGCGCCTTTCTCCGTGATTGGAGCATTCGCCTGAGCGATCCGCTTAAAATCTTCGCCCTCAGCTGACAGATATTCGGGTTCCAGTTTCACCTCTACAGACCCGGAAGTTACTTTCCGGTAAGGAGTTTCCAGGAAGCCCATCTTATTCACCTTCGCGTGGACGCAAAGGGTAGAGATCAGACCGATGTTCGGACCTTCCGGTGTCTCAATGGTACAAAGGCGCCCGTAGTGAGAATAGTGAACATCACGTACCTCAAAGCCGGCACGCTCTCTGGAAAGACCACCTGGCCCGAGGGCAGAAATACGCCGCTTGTGCGTAATTTCAGACAGCGGGTTGGTCTGATCCAGGAACTGAGACAACTGGCTGGTTCCGAAAAAAGAGTTGATCACAGAAGACAACGTTCGCGCATTGATGAGGTCAATTGGCGTAAAGACCTCGTTATCCCGAACGTTCATACGCTCACGGATGGTACGGGCCATACGTGCCAGACCTACACCGAACTGCGCATAGAGCTGCTCGCCCACTGTACGTACGCGGCGGTTGCTCAGGTGGTCAATGTCATCAATTTCTGCTTTCTGGTTGATCAGGCTTACCAGGTATTTCACGATAGAGATGATATCCTCGCGAGTGAGTACCAGGGTCTCTTTATCAATATCCAGCTTCAGCTTGCGGTTGATCTTGTACCGGCCTACTTCTCCGAGATTGTAACGCTTATCGGAGAAGAACAGCTTATCGATGATACCACGTGCAGTTTCTTCATCGGGTGGATCTGTTCCGCGCAGCTGTCGGTAAATGTACTGCACCGCTTCCATTTCAGAACTGGAAGGGTCTTTTTGCAGTGTGTTGTATATAATGGAGTAATCCTGGTCAATTTCATCCTTTTGCAGGATAACCGTTTCTGTTTCTGCATTGAGGATAAGCTCAATATTGTCCTCATCGAGTACAATATCGCGCTCCAGGATAATTTCATTCCGCTCAATGGTAACCACTTCACCGGTATCTTCATCTACGAAATCCTCTGACCAGCTCCGTAGTACCCGTGCAGCGAGCTTACGACCGATGGCTTTTTCGAGCCCATCGCGAGTGACCGGCACTTCGTCTGCGAGGTCGAAGATATCGAGAATGGCTTTATCCGTATCGTAACCGATGGCCCGCATCAGCGTTGTTACCGGGAACTTCTTCTTACGGTCGATGTAAGCATACATCACCGTATTGATGTCGGTGGCGAATTCCATCCATGCCCCCTTGAACGGGATCACACGGGCAGAGTAGATTTTAGTTCCATTGGGGTGGAAGCTTTGCCCAAAGAATACCCCTGGCGAACGGTGCAGCTGTGACACTATGATCCGTTCAGCACCATTAATCACGAAGGTACCCTTGGGTGTCATGTAGGGGATGTTCCCGAGGAATACATCCTGCACGATGGTTTGGAAATCCACGTGCTCTTCGTCATTACAAGACAGGCGCAGCTTAGCTTTCAGCGGCACACTATAGGTAAGCCCTCGCTGCATACACTCATCGATGGTGTAGCGGGGAGGGTCAACGAAGTAATCGAGAAATTCCAGAACGAAAATGTTCCTGGCATCCGTGATAGGGAAATTCTCCTGAAAAACCTTATAAAGTCCTTCGTTCATACGGTTTTCAGGGGTTGTTTCCAACTGGAAAAACTCCTGAAAGGACTTTAACTGGATTTCAAGAAGATCGGGGTATGGTGAGGGAAGCTTTATTTTGCCGAAGTTCACTCTCTTCTCTTCGGCGGTCAATACCTTACCGTTTGACGTCATTGGCAATATTGTTTGTGTTCTTGGCAGTCAAGAGCTTTCTCTCAAAAGCAGCCGCTGTAATAATACCCAAAATTATGGAAAAAGTTCAATTTCCGTGAACTTATCTATACGACGATAGGCTTAGCCAGTTGGAGACCAACTCGCTAAGCCTTAAGGGGAGAGGAATAAGCTGTTTCCAAAAGGGAAACCTGCTTACTCCCCTTCCTGTGTATGTGCTGATTACTTCAGCTCTACTTCAGCACCGGCGCCTTCCAGTGCTTCTTTGATTTTCTCAGCCTCTTCCTTAGGCACACCTTCTTTGATGGTACCAGGAGCGCCGTCAACCAGTTCTTTCGCTTCTTTCAGACCGACGCCAAGCAAGCCTTTCACTTCCTTAACGACTTTCAGTTTGCCTGCACCAGCAGACTTCAGGATTACGTCGAACTCAGTCTTTTCTTCAGCAGCTGCACCGCCATCGGCTGCGCCACCACCTGCAGCAACTGCAACAGCTGCAGCAGCAGGCTCAATGCCGTATTCCTCTTTCAAGATAGTTGCCAGTTCGTTGACCTCCTTAACAGTGAGGTTGACCAGCTGTTCTGCAAATTCTTTCAGATCTGCCATTGTAAGATAATTTTTGAAGTAGTGTACGTTTAAAAATATATTGTGCGTACAGCTTGGAAGCCGTATGGATTGGGCGGCCCCGCCTGGGGCTGCCAGGTTGAATTACGCCGCGCGCTCCTCCAGTGCCTTGAGCAGACCGGAAATGGTCTGACCTCCTGACTTGAGGGAGCTGATAACGTTCTTCGCAGGAGACTGCAGCAGTGTAATAACTTCTGCCAACAGGTCTTCCTTTGACTTGAGGCTCGCCAGCGCTTCGAGCTGATCGTCACCGATGTAAACATCAGATTCGATATAAGCTGCTTTGAGCGTAGGCTTCTCACTATCTTTGCGGAATTCCTTAATCAGTTTTGCAGGTGCGTTTGCGGTCTCTGTAAAGAGAATAGCTGTATGCCCTTTGAGTGCCTGATGAAGTTCTTCGTAATTCTTTTCCCCGGGTGCTGCTTCGAGGGCTTTCTTGATGAGGGTGTTTTTTACCACCTTCATTTCCACGCCCTTCTCGAAACACATGCCGCGGAATTTATTGATTTGTTCTACCGTAAGCGTAGAAGAATCTGCGAGGTAAAAGTATTCTACCCCGGATAGCTTTTCCTTCAACGCCTCAATGGTAGCTGTCTTTTCTGCTCTAGTCATTGCTCTTCGGTTTTGAAAAGTTTACTTAACCAATGTTTTTGGCGTCTACCCGAATACCAGGGCTCATCGTACTTGCCATTGTAACGCTGCGCATGTATGTACCTTTCGCAGATGCAGGGCGCATACGGCTCAGTGTTCCGAGCAGTTCCTTTGCATTTTCAGCCAGTTTTTGTGGCTCAAAGGACACGCGGCCAACGGAAGCGTGAATAATACCATATTTGTCTACACGGAAAGAAATCTTACCGCCTTTAACGTCTGATACTGCCGAGGCAACATCAGGGGTAACGGTTCCGGTCTTTGGGTTTGGCATCAAACCACGGGGACCAAGAATACGACCGAGCCGACCGACCTGAGCCATTGTCTGTGGCATCGCCACAACAACGTCAAAGTCTGTCCAGCCACCCTGCACTTTTTGAACCAGTTCGTCAAGACCAGCGTAGTCAGCGCCTGCTGCTTTAGCTTCCTCTTCCTTATCAGGTGTACAGAATACCAAAACACGCTTGGTCTTACCTGTACCGTGCGGCAGTACAACAGTGCCACGGATGGCCTGATCTGCTTTTCGGGGGTCTACGCCCAGGCGGATGTGCAAGTCAACGGAAGCGTCAAACTTAGTCGTGTTGACTTCTTTTACGAGTGCAGCTGCTTCATCAAGGGTGTAGCTTTTGCTACGGTCAACCTTAGCTTCGGCAGCAGCTCGCTTTTTTCCAACTTTTGCCATTGTGAAATATTTTGAGGTGAATAGCGTCCAGGTAATGCCTGAACTCCCTGCTTAAAAATGTTTTTCTAGTTCTCAGCAGCTGCGGCAGCTGCCTCTTCTGCAGTCATCCAGGGCGGTGTGCCTTTAACAACAATACCCATACTGCGGGCAGTACCTGCAACCATCTTCATAGCTGACTCTACTGTAAAGCAGTTGAGGTCAGCCATTTTGTTCTCGGCAATTGCTTTACAATCATCCCAGGTTACTGTACCTACCTTGTCGCGGTTAGGCTCTGAAGAACCTTTCTTAAGTTTAGCAGCATTGAGAAGCTGTACAGCAGCGGGAGGTGTCTTAATTACAAAAGAAAAAGACTTGTCCTTAAATACTGTAATTACAACCGGCAATACCTGCCCCTGCTTGTCCTGTGTTTCCGCGTTGAAACGCTTACAGAACTCCATGATGTTAACCCCCTTAGCACCAAGAGCCGGACCTACCGGAGGAGCGGGGTTAGCAGCGCCACCACGAACCTGCAGCTTGATAAAAGTATCTATTTCCTTAGCCATTGTATCTCGCTTTAAAAATATTTGGGGCTACGTTGCTTAGGGGAAGCTCCTGCATTTTGGTTGCATCAGTCAAAACGCAGGGACAAAAGCTTGTAGCTAAAAAACATGTTTGCTTATGAGTTCTTCTCTACCTGCATAAAGTTGAGCTCTACCTCAGTACCCCTGCCGAAGATTTTTACGATTACCTTCAGCTTCTTCTTCTCATCGTTGACTTCCTGAATGTCGCCAACAAATTCGCTGAAAGGACCATCGATGATCTTAACGGTTTCACCAACAATAAACGGCTCAATCATTGCTTCACCTGCCTCCTGCGATTCGTCCACTTTACCCAGCATACGGTTGGCCTCGGAAGGGCGCATGGGGATGGGGTTATTCTTACCCAAAAAGTGAATAACGTTAGGAATATTAGCGATAGTCTGAATGATCTCACCAGACAACTTGGTGGGGATTGCTTCAATCAGGATATAGCCGGGAAGGATATTTCGTTCGGAGATCACCTTCTTGCCTGCGCGAATCTTATATACCTTCTCTGTTGGCACCAGTACCTGCGTAATGAAGTCTCCCCATTTGGAACGGTCAATCTCAAGCTCAATTCGCTCTTTAATCTTACGTTCTTTACCACTAATAACACGAAGAGAATACCACTTTTTGTCAGGGCCCGTAGACTCTAACGGTTCGTTAGTGATTTCTTCTTCTTCAATATGCTTTTCGTTGTCCTCAGACATCATTACGGATTATCCTGAAAAATTAGAGGCTGTAAATCTGGTCCAGTACGCCCTTGGATACAACATCCATGAGGAAAATAACCAAAGCGAGCAGAATGGAAGCCACCAAAACGACGACTGTACTGCTCTGCAGGTTTGACCATGATGGCCAGGTTACCTTAGTAACAAGCTCATTATAGCTCTCTAGAATGTACAATTTCAACCTTTCCATCTTACCTCGCTTGTTAAGTTGAAGTCTAAAATTATTTCTTCAATTTACAGGGATGTCCCATAGCACAACTATCCGCTGTATCTATGGGATTCAAAAATGAATTTGCCCAATAAATTTAACTTCACCGGTAGCAGGTTTTTCCTGCATCTTTTGCAATAAGTTATTGCACTTTCTCAGCAGGTCCTATTTCTGCGTCCTCCGGCTTAGCACTTGCACGGGCAGGAGGACTTCCCGGTTGTGCATCTGTAAGGTCGCTAGCGCTTCCAACAGCTGCATCACCGGGATTTCATTTCTGCGTCCTCCGGCTTAGCACTTGCACGGGCAGGAGGACTTCCCGGTCGTGCATCTGTAAGGTCGCTAGCGCTTCCAACAGCTGCATCACCGGGATTCTATTTCTGCGTCCTCCGGCTTAGCACTTGCACGGGCAGGAGGACTTGAACCCCCAGCCTACGGTTTTGGAGACCGTCGCTCTACCAGTTGAGCTATGCCCGTGTGTGGAAGAAGACCGAGTTGATCACAACCCAGTCTTCTTCACTTATTTCAAGACTTGCTTTCAGGCGATGAAACCTGTACAAGTTTCGTTCGAAAGTTGCTTAGTCGATAATCTCAGTTACCTGACCGGCACCTACGGTACGACCGCCTTCGCGAATCGCAAAACGCAGACCTTTCTCCATTGCGATGGTGTTCAGCAGCTTCACTTCCAGTGAAACGTTGTCACCAGGCATTACCATTTCTACGCCGTCTGGCAGATTCACATCACCAGTTACGTCAGTGGTACGGAAGTAGAACTGTGGGCGGTAGCCGTTGAAGAATGGGGTGTGACGACCACCTTCTTCTTTGCTCAGTACGTAAACCTCGCACTTGAAGTGTTTGTGAGGCTTAACGGAACCTGGCTTACAGATTACCATACCACGCTTGATATCGTTCTTGTCGATACCACGCAGCAGGAGACCAGCGTTGTCACCAGCTTCGCCGCGAGTCAGGATCTTACGGAACATCTCCACACCTGTGATGGTAGAAGTCAGTGGCTTCGCGTCGTCAGCCATCATACCGATGATCTCAACGGGGTCGCCAGTGTTAATAACACCACGCTCGATACGACCTGTAGCAACGGTACCACGACCTGTGATAGAGAATACATCCTCGATAGGCATCAGGAAGTCCTTGTCTACAGCACGCTCTGGCTCAGGGATGTCAGCGTCAACAGCAGCCATCAGGTCAAGAATCTTCTGCTTAGCATCTGCATCTCCTTCGAGTGCTTTCAGTGCAGAACCCTGGATGATAGAAGCGTTGTCACCGTCGAATTCGTACTGATCAAGCAGTTCACGAACTTCCATCTCAACAAGCTCAAGCATTTCCTCATCGTCAACGAGGTCAACTTTGTTCATGAAGACAACGATGTTAGGTACACCTACCTGGCGCGCAAGCAGGATGTGCTCACGAGTCTGTGGCATTGGACCGTCGGTAGCAGCCACAACAAGGATCGCACCGTCCATCTGAGCAGCACCAGTAACCATGTTCTTTACGTAGTCGGCGTGACCTGGGCAATCCACGTGAGCGTAGTGACGGTTAGCTGTTTCGTACTCCACGTGTGCCGTATTAATGGTAATACCACGTTCTTTCTCTTCAGGAGCAGCGTCGATAGAATCATAGTCTTTCTTCTCTGCAAAACCTGACTCGGCAAGTACGTTAGTGATCGCTGCAGTAAGCGTCGTCTTACCGTGGTCAACGTGACCGATAGTACCCACGTTCAAGTGGGGTTTCGTTCTTTCAAAAGTTTCCTTAGCCATCGGTAATCAAATTTTTGATGCGAAATTTTAATAATGAATCAGAATAAAGTACCGTTCACTAAAGTGAGCCAATGAGGGGAATTGAACCCCTGACCCCTTCCTTACCATGGAAGTGCTCTACCCCTGAGCTACATTGGCTTAACTTTTACATTCATGAAGCTTGCACTTCCATCCTGCTACTCTTGCCAGAGTAACTTCGGTATTAGGCAGACGCTCCTTGCCGTGACCGGCTTATTTTTTGTACTTGCCAAAGCAAGACACTTTTCAATATTTTATAAGAAGAAAATCAGGTTACCTTATTCTGATGAAGGGCACTCCCCTATTCTTCATTTTTTCTCCAGCAATCTGGGAAAAATTAGAGCGGGCGACGAGACTCGAACCCGCGACCCTCAGCTTGGAAGGCTGATGCTCTACCAACTGAGCTACACCCGCTTCTTAAACTTTCAAATGCTGCACCGCTCCTTTGAAGGGGTCGGAAACAGCAAAACGCCTTAGCTACCTTTGCAGCATTGGCGAATAATTTCAGTTGAGCCTGAAATAGTGGGGGTGATAGGATTCGAACCTATTCAGACAGAGTCACCAGATTTACAGTCTGGCCCGGCTCTCCAACTCCGGCGCACCCCCGGTTGCTTCCCAAAGGCTTCTGAAAAAGCCTCCAGAAAGCAGTCTGTGTTTTAAAGCGATTCTCGCTGCTTTTGAGCCAGCAGAGGGATTCGAACCCCCGACCCGCTGATTACAAATCAGCTGCTCTGGCCAACTGAGCTATGCTGGCTTATGACTTATTATGCAGCAATTTTTCTTATTGAAAAGTGGTTGGTAACACCCTTCTTAAAATCGCCCCGCAAAGATAGTTGAAAGAATCAAATCTGCAAGCGGTAAAACACTTTTTTTTCAGCCTATCAAATATCGCTTTTGGATCATTTTCTCAAAGCGATTGCAAAGATACAACTTTTGTCAATATTCAAAAAGCTCGCTCGCTTTTTTTGACACTTTTTTTCATTTGCCCGGCAAAGTTAGCAATTCCCGGACAACCTGCAATACCATTAGTCTATAGAATCAGAAAAAGTTCCCGTTGAAATGATTTGCGCCGCTTGAGCCTTAACCCAAGCGGCGCAAATACCCCACCCTTGCTACATCAGGCCAGCGATAGATGCCTGATTTTTCGCTTAAGCCGATTTACGGCGGAGGCGGTCCTTGTACCGGATCAGCTGCCGGCGCATGGTGGAGGCGGCACCGTCTACTGAGGACTCAAAGGTTTTGGCGGATTCCCGGACAAACAAGGTGTCTCCGGGGACACTTATGCTGAGCTCTGCTATCTTGTCCTTGACCTGTCCGGAATTTTCCAGTTTCAGCGTCACCTTAGCTTCAATTATCCGGTCGAAATACTTTTCCATCTTCTGTAGCTTCTGTTCGATAAAATCGATGAGTTTCTGGTCGGCTTTGAACGATACTGCTTCTGTTTGAACTTTCATAATCTTTCCTTTTTGATGATAATGAGGTTAAATATGGTCGTGCACCAGGAGAAAAGTGCTAATCTTCCCCCTTTGCGTTAGGATGGGCTTGTTGATAAACGGCACGTAGCCGCTCTACTGAATTGTGGGTATACACTTGTGTGGAAGCCAGGCTGGAATGCCCCAGCAAAGCTTTTATCGCATTGAGCTCTGCGCCATTCTCAGATAAGTGTGTGGCGAAGGAATGGCGAAGAGCGTGTGGCCCTAGCCGCTCGTCGGGGCTCACAGCCGAAAGGTACTTGCGTACAATATTATAAACCAGCTTGGGGTACATAGCCTTACCTTTTGCGGTAAGCAACAGCGGCTTTTGTTGGGCAGCCCCGGGCAACTCTTCGCGCCATTTGAGGAATTCCTGCACTTGCACCACCAGGCTTTTCCCAATCGGGACCAACCTTTCCTTCCCCCCCTTCCCGCGGATGAGAATCTCCTGCTGCGCCCGGTTGAAGTCTTCCGGTCGGAGCGCGATCAACTCCGAGCGGCGCATCCCGGTGGCATATAGCAGCTCCAGGACCAACCGGTCTCTTCTGCCTTCATAATCTTCCGGGAATTTGATCTTGTTAAATAAGGTCTGCAGTGCTTCTTTCCGCACCGCCCCCGGCAGGCGCTTCGGCAATTTGGGGGCCGATACCTTAAGAGTGGGGTCTTCCGTTAAATGCCCTCTGCGTAGCAAAAACCGGTAGTAAGCCTTAATAGTAGATAGCTTGCGGTTGACCGTCCGGGCTTCCCGCCCTTCCGTAATCAGCTCCACCATGAAGGACCGGATATGGCTGTGGCGGACCTCCTGCATTTGCTCGATGCCTATAGCCGTACTCAGGTACGCCTTGAATTGCAGCAAATCTTTGCGATATGCGGTAATGGTGTGGATAGAGAAACGCTTCTCAAATTCCAGATACTGAAAAAAGGACTCTAATTTCATTTAGTGGGCTTAACTGTGAGATCAATTTAGGGAGAAAAAGATTATTTGTCAAATTTTCTTATCATTGATCACTTCAGCGGGGTTCACCCCTGATCTTAAAGCATAGGTATGCAACGCGAAAAGAAAGACAAACATTTCATCAAAAAGCCGGTATATCCGGGCGGCCCTAAAGCACTGCGGCAGTTCATTGCCCAAAACCTGCAATACCCGAAGGAAGCGCTGAAAGCAAAGGTGGAAGGCACCGTTGTGCTGAAATACAGCATCAACCACGAGGGGCAGGTTACCGAAACCCAGGTCGTCTCGGGCATTGGGCAGGGCTGTGATGAGGAAGCGGTACGGGTGACGAAGCTGTTAAAGTTCGAAGTGCCGAAATTACCCGGCAAGAAGACAAAGGTAGTTTTCCACAACACGATTAAAGTGCATTTCCGTTTGCCAAAGCCTGAAACGCAGCCCACTGCTGTACAATATCAGTATACAACTTCTGTGAAAAAGGAGGAGCCGACCAAGCCTGCTGCGCCTCCGGGTGGGGGGAGTTATAGTTATACGATTGAGTTTTAATTCTTTTCAGCTCCCCAGGAATACCGGAGACTAAGCCGGGTCCGCAGGGATGTAGTCAACTGAGTCCCTGTGCATAATTGATGCTTTGGCCTCCGCCAATCCGCCTTACCCTTTCCTCTTGTCGTACCCAGGAAGTTAGAACTGTAAAAGACAGGCGCGCATTTAAGGCGTAACTTACTCTCAGCAACCCGGCATAAGTCAGCCGGTTACGGGGGTTGTCGTCAAAGGATTTCGTACCTGAAACGAGGTCTTGCTGTGTATTGTAGTCAAATATCGTTTCAACCTGCCAATGCCTGCCCTGAATCGGCTCAAGCCCCAGGCTGCCAGACAAAGAAGGGCCACCGGAACAACAGCCTTGCCCGTAAAGGCTCAATGGCAAACAGAAAACCAGAAAGCGTTGCAGATAACGCATAGGTCAAAAGTCATTCAATGGGTAAACCTTACATATCCCACCCGCGATAATAGCAAAGACACGTTCCTTAGGCGGAAGCCGGTTGTCCTGAAAAAGGAGGGGATAGGTGATATGTTCGTTGGTGGGATAGTCTCCATAGGGGAAATCCCGGTAAGCATAGCCGCTACCTTGCAAATCAGATACAACCACCGGAGAGGGGTCCACTCTTGTCCAGGTTCCCCAGGTCGTTTCCACACAATGCCGCAGGGGCAGAGATGCGCCCCGTAATCCTCCAAATACGCATCGACCTTCCAGTTGCCACCAGAAGCTCTCGGTAAACCGGTCGAAAGCCAGCATATTATTGTTGTAAATCAGCCCGGACACTCCATAAAGAATGCTGTCTCTTTCCCACACTTTTGCGGTCCCGGTTAGTGGGCTGTAAGTAACCGCTACCGGGACTCCGCCGACTTCATCGTTAATAATTTCGTGCCAGTTCAGAATGGCGTGTGGGTAGACTTTTGTTTCTCCGTTGATTCGGACCACAACGATAAGGTCTTCATCGGTGAGGTAAAACCCGTCATCCGGTGAGATTTCGAAAGGATGGTATTGTATGAACTGGGGATCGTCAAGAGCTTCTATCTCATTAAAGTCTGCCCCCTGCGCCACACCTGCTTCCGGAACACCCCATCCTGGTAGCGTATCCCAAGCCAAAGGCGCATCGATACCTGCCTCCCCATGTAGTTCCAATCCGGGGTAAGATGCGCTAAAGACAAACCAATACCCCACTCCGGCATTGAGTGGGCGAAGCTGACTGCCCGCTAAAGGGCCATCGACCGCGCGCCCCCAAATATCCCAGCTGGTACCGGAAGCATCCGTCATAATAACAGGAAAGCCACCACCTACCCCCTGAAAGTCTAGCAACACGCCATTGAGTTCGCGCTCAAAAGCCACCACAACGTTGCGGGCTTTGCTTCCCGCCACGACTATGTGCTTTCCTGCAAGCCAATCCTCTATTACTTTCGTCTTTGGCCCCTGGCTCCCAGGAATGGTGGTTTCCGGTACGGGCACATCCGCTGAACAGCCTACACAGATCAAGGCGACAAGAACCACCCACAGGGATAAATATTTCATAATCAGAGATGACAATTCCTGGAATAAGTAAGGGCTGTTGCCACATCAGTAACAACAGCCCCTACACGATTAACTCGAAGTATTAACTCTGTCGAGCTTAGCTTAGTTCACGTCCCACCACAGCTTTGAGCTCAGGTCGTTAGGATTAGAGGTAACGGCCTGCAAAGAAGTATTATTACGCGTCTGCTCACTAATTGGGTAAGGCAGGCGAACAGGGATTACGTCGTTGGTAGCCGCAGCTGGCACTTCCAGTTGTGGGTAGTCCAGACGGCGCCATTCTGCCCAGGCCTGAGGTCCGTTCATGTAGAATGCGATCCACTTTTGCCAGCCCAGAGACTCTTTCCAGTTGTCTGCGTTGTATGGGTTAGCAGCAATGTAGTCTGCAATTGCAGCTTCATCAGTGATGCCCCAGTAGTTCATAGATGCTTCGACACCTGCAGCATAAGCCGCCTCCGCATCACCGGCAAGAATTCCACGCTGATAAGCCTCAGCCGCCAGGAAATTCACCTCAGCGAAGTCGATGATTACAGCCGGAGCGGTAGCCTCACGCACCATTCCGCTTGGACGGGAAGTTGTGGACTTCAGTGCGAATGCATCACCGTCAGTCAGGCCGTAAGGCATACCTACGATCTCACCGCTGTTGGTAGGAGCTGCATATACATCTAGGCGAGGGTCTCCCATGTCCTTGAGGTTATCAACCAATACATCAGTGACCGCAAAATCATCACGGGTGTTAATTACAGCATCAATAAACAGCGGGTTTGCAATATTAGGATCAGAAGAGAATTCAAACAGTGCATTGTCCTCATTGCCTTCAAGCATACCCCCTTCAGCAGCGGAAGCGATGTACGTCTTGGCAGTGTTCTCGTCCACATCTACAATACGCATAGCCATACGCATCATCAGGGAGTTACCGAGCTTGCGCCACATGTTAACATCACCGTTGTAGATCAGCTCACCGGAATCAAATGAACCAGCCGAAGGATCAAGTGCATTAACAGCCGCCTGCATACGTGCAAGCAGGTCCATGTAAATGCTCTGCTGTGTATCATAGGCAGGGAGCGGGAACTCGATACTCTTCAGTGCCTGCGTGTATGGCATATCACCGAAAGCATCCACCATATTGTGGAAAGTGTGGACCATCAGGATTTCAATGATGGCAACTTGGTTGCCCCGAACAACTTCAGTAAGCGTTTCGTCCATTTGGATCATCTCTTTTGCTACATCCAGTTCTTTCAGAACGTCTGTGTAGAAGTCGATCCATTCCACATCAAAGTCGTTACCATCTACGGTATAACGAGACTCTTCAGCGTACTCATTCTGTGCCCAGTGCTGTACACAAAGCATAGTCCACTCGGCGTTGTAGCCCCGGCTCCAGAGTACACGATTGACCTGATACTCTGCCTCTGTCACCAGGTTTACAGCAGGTACGTCAATTGGATTATTAGGATCAACGTTTAGCTCTGTGATATCCTCACAGGCAGTAGACCCAACCAGCAGTACGCTTAGTAGTAGGGCATACTTATATTGAAAGATATATTTCATTGTAAACTTTTATTTAAGTTAAAAAACACCGAACAAAACGCCTGGCGGGCGAAAGCATTGCCCGCCAAACGTTTCGGTATTATTAAAATTAAAGCTTGAAGCTCAGGTTAACACCCATAGAACGGGTAGACGGAATCTGTGCGTTTTCCAGTCCCTGATCGTTACCAGCACCTGTGATGATCTGTGGATCGAGGTATGGCAGGTCAGCAGTAAGGATAGCCAGGTTACGGCCAAAGATAGATACTGTCACGTCACGGAATGGCGCTTTGCCAAACAGACGGTTAGGAATCTTGTAGCCAAGGCGAACGTCACGCAGCTTGATAAAGCTGGCTTCAAATACGTTTGGCGCGGCACGGTTCCAGTAAGTCTGGTAGTACACCTGTGGGTCAACAGCAATATCGTTTGGCGTACCATCTTCCTTCACACCTGGCAGGATCAAACCTTCGGCACGAATATCATCGATTCCGTTGAAAGAAACGGTCTCAGGGTGCATGCCGGAGTACTTGGACCACTGCAGAGAAGTAGAGTGGATAGCACCTCCTTTCTGGAAGTCAAACAAAACGCTACCAAAGAGGCCTTTGTAGCGGAAGCCTGTCTGCAGGCCACCGGTCCAGTCTGCAATCGCAGAACCGAGGAATACACGCTCACTGGTAAACTGGTAGAATCCGTCTTCATCCACCAGGCGCTCACCGTTTTCATTGAAGACATAGTCTTGTCCAAAGATAGCCATGTAAGGCAACCCTTCAGCAATACGAAGGTCAGCAGCCCATGTACCACCACGTGCGATACTTTCAACACCATCAGCAAGGCTTACCACCTCGTTATTCTGACGCAGTGCATTCAGTGTGATGTTCCACTGGAAGTCCTCTGTTTCAATTGGCACGACATTCACCTGGAATTCTACGCCGTAGTTGCGCATTTCGCCAGCGTTAAGAATCTTGGAAGTAAAGCCGGTTGCAGCTGAGGCAGGAACGGAGAAGATCTGGTCTTCAGTCGTCCGGTCATAGTAGGCAATATCAACGCCGAAACGGCCATTGAACATACGCAGATCAAGACCGAATTCAATTTCTGATGTCAGCTCAGGCCCAAGAAGCGGATTGTTCTGTGAGTTGGGAACCGCGTAGCGTGGATTGCCCATGTAGTTAGGCACCTGCGGAGAGAATACATCGGTCAGGCGGTAAGGATCAGCATCCAGACCTACCTGAGCGTAGCTTGCCCGTACTTTTGCAAAAGAGATTGGCCCAATTGCACCACCGAATACCGGCAGGTCGGAAATTACCGCACTCAATGAAACGGATGGGTAGAAGTAAGAATTCTCACCCTCAGGCAGTGTGGAAGACCAGTCATTACGAGCTGTGATATCCATATACAGCCAATTGTCAAAGCCGATAGACGCCAGACCAAATACACTATTGATACCCCACTGCTGCTCGTTCGTTGATACAATTGGAGAAGCCAGGGAGTTGCTAATATTGTAGAACCCTTCCAGTGCCAGACCGCCATTGGTCTCAGCAGAAGTGCGGCGGATGAATTGACGCATACGGTTACCACCAGCAACAACATTCAATGAAATGCGGTCGAAGTCTTTGTTATAGCTCAACTTTGCTTCCATGTTAGTCTCCTGGAAGCGGCGCTCCTCCTCTCCGTAGTAAGAAGTTTCTACGGACTGAATTGGAATACCTTCGCGAGTGCTGAACTGATAGAAATCTGTACCAGCGCGACCGGAAAGTGAAAGGCCTTCAGCAAGGTCAACAACTACCTGACCATTACCAAAGAAGCGGTTACGGGTATCTTCCTGCAGGAAGTTTTCACGTACCCAGAATGGGTTATCAAAGAAGTTGGGCTGCTCATCGTAGAACAACAGATTGTTGTCAGCATCTTTTTGAGGGCCACGTGCATTCCAGGTCTGCTGGAAACCATCCGAACGGACATCGTTGCGCAGACGGTCCATATCCAGCTGCGTTTGCCACCACTGTGTGAAGGCCTGCATTGGGTTACCGTTGTTGTAGCCTGTTACGTTACGGTTTTGTGCATCTGTACGAACGTAGTTACCTGCCAGTTCCACACGTACACGATCATGGATCTTGTACCCGGAGTTGAAGGTAAGGGTGTTACGCTCGAGTTCACCGTTAGGCATCGTACCAGCCTGGCTCAGGTTGGTGAAGCCCAGGCGGAAGTTACCCTGGTCGTTAGCTCCGCTAAGCGCGATGCTATTCTGTAGCGTCTGACCTGTTTCGAAGAAGTCTTCGTAGCCGGAGTTAGGAGCCACCCATGGGCGTACTTCTTTGTACAGTGGGCTGCCCGGGTCCCAGCTGTCCCAGTGGCGAACCAAACGGTTAGGGTCATACTTGGGCCCCCAAGAGCCGTCCTTTGAGTAAGAAGGATAGAGGTATTCCTGACCATCCTGAATTACAGTATTGAAACCATGTGGGGTACCTGTGTTCAAGGCACCGCCACCGTATTCCTGCTGGTGAGGGATGAGGTTGTTCACCTGATCGAGCGTCAGGCTTGAGTTCACTTCAACACCAATTCCCTTGCCTTTACGGCCGGAACCGTCCTTGGTGGTGATCAGGATAACACCGTTTGCACCCCGCTGACCGTAGAGTGCAGATGCAGCCGCACCTTTCAGAACGGTCATGCTTTCGATGCTTTCAGGATCAATGTCCTGAATCGTGTTACCATAGTCATAGGCGGTTCCGCCACCAAATCCACGCATCTGCGCGTTGGAAGCGAAGTTGGAGTTATCCAAAGGAATCCCATCCACTACGAAGAGCGGCTGGTTATCACCAAGGAAAGAGTTGGAGCCCCGGATCGTAATACGGGAAGAACCACCTAATGAGGACGGTGCACCCTGGATTTGAATACCCGCAACCTTACCGTTGAGGGAGTTCACAACGTTGACTTCCTTGGTCTCGGCCAGTTCTGCACCGGCAACCTCCTGTACGGAGTAACCAAGTGCCTTTTCCTGGCGCTCAATACCAAGGGCAGCCACCACAACCTCCTGAAGGTTTACACCTTCTGTCATAGTGATGTCCAATGTAGTCTGATTACCCACTTCTACTTCCATCGTTTCGAAGCCGGTGTAACTGACTACAAAAATGGCATCATCCCCTTTCACATTAACAGAGTAAGCTCCGTCGATGTCGGTGATTGTACCCGTTGTTGTTCCTTTGACGAGAATACTGGCACCCAGGAGCGGGTCGCCGTTTTGGTCACTGATGGTACCAGTAACAGTTCTCTGTGCGAGCATGGAACCAATGGCAAAGACCACCAGTCCCAGCACTAGTGAGAGTTTTTTCATACTAATTACTTTTTGTTTTAAAACGTAGAGTCAGGCGCTAAAGTAGCGCTTTTCACAAACATAAAAAGTTTAAAGGTTAAGTTTTTGTTAACCCTATGTCAATTTAACGCCATGATTTCCTAAAGCGCTGCTTTGAAAACCTGCCAAATTCCAGTTTTCACACTTTTTGGTAAGCTGACCGACCGAACACTAAAAACAATGCCCACCGCTATTGCAACTGCCGCAAATACAATTGAATAGTATTCGAAAGCCCGAAGTAAAGGGCATCAGCAATCAGGGCATGCCCAATGGAAACTTCGAGCAGACCTTCGATATTTTCCTGGTAAAACCGAAGGTTGGCGAGATTGAGGTCGTGCCCGGCATTAATGCCTAAACCGGCTTCTCTGGCCACCTTTGCAGCCTGAACGTGAGGGGCAACGGCTTTCTCCCGGTCGGCTTCAAACTGTTTGGCATAGTCTCCGGTATAGAATTCGATGCGGTCTGCACCTACCGCCTTCGCTCCTTCCACGTATTTGGCGACCGGGTCGACAAAGATGGATACCCGGACACCTGCTGCATGCAACTGCTGCGTGATATCTATCAGAAAGGCTTTGTGCTTAATGGTGTCCCACCCCTGATCGGAGGTCAGCACATCGGGGCTGTCCGGAACCAGCGTAGCTTGTGTAGGCTGGTTTTGCTGCACCAACTCCATAAATTTTTCCGTGGGATTGCCTTCTATATTGAACTCAGTGGTATTCACCGCTTTAAGCTGCGGAATATCGCTGTAGCGGATGTGCCGCTCATCCGGGCGGGGGTGCACGGTGATGCCCTCTGCACCGAACCGTTCGCAGTCTTTTGCAACCTGCACCAGATCCGGGAGGTTGCCCAGACGGGCGTTTCGGATCAGCGCCACTTTATTGATGTTTACACTTAGACGAGTTGGCATGCCATCTTTGATTTTTGGATTAGGAGTAAATTTGTAGAACGTTTTGCGATTCGCTTGGTTGCCTATGGGTAAAAACTGCCGGGAAGTTCACCCTGCAGTTTCGGATACCTGCCCCTGGGTTATCACAATTTTCCTAACTTCGACCGGAATAGAGACCAACTTATGGATACAGAAAACTTACCGCCTCTGGGCGTATTGCTTCTGCTCGTCATGTTTATGATGGTAGGTGCAGGGATTGGGAATGGCTTCGGCTATCTGGCTGCACACTTGCAAGACCTGGATCTAACAGCCACTCTGTCAGACTTTAATGATCGAAGCCCGGTAGAGGAACGTAACCTTATTCGCTTAGCCACTTTGTTTTCCCAGCTTTTTGTATTCACGGTCTCAGCACTGCTGACCGGTTATCTGGTCTACCGAAAAAGGTGGGCACAATATTTCCGGCTTCACCGGCTCCCTTCTTTTAATATTTTCTCAGCGGCTGTTGTTTTCATCTTTGGCATTTTCGTTTTCTCTCAGTTTTTATACTGGCTCAATCAGCAGCTGCCTTTGCCAGACTGGGCAGACAATATGGAGGGCGATGCGGCCGAAATGATCAAAGGGATTTTGGTCATGAACTCTACCGGCGAATTCCTGCTGACGCTTTTTGTAGTGGCCGTGCTGCCGGCAGTTGGGGAAGAGCTTTTGTTCCGGGGCATTGTCCAGCAACAGCTGGAGCGCCTGGGCCAGAACCCTGCTCTGGCCGTTTGGATGGCCGCTTTTATTTTCAGCGCCTTCCACCTGCAGTTTGCCGGTTTTTTTCCGCGGTTATTTCTGGGGGCAGGGCTGGGCTATCTGTATCTGTGGTCAAGAAGCCTTTGGGTGCCCATCCTGGCGCACTTCTTCATCAATGGCATGCAGATTGCCGGGCAGTATATTCAGAAGAATGCTTTGGCGGAATCGACCGTTGATGAGGTCAACTGGTGGGCGACTGGTCTTGCTGTATTACTGATTGCGGGATTGAGTTACTATCTTTACCAGCATTATTTAACAAAAGTAAAACCAACGGAGGCTGAAGAAACGCCCCTGCAGCCCTAACTGATATACCAAAACATGAATGGTCTGATCCAACGCGCCATTACCGGTATTATTTTCGTCCTCGTCGTAACAGGCTGCATCTATGGAGGCCAGGTGAGCTTTGTAGCCCTGTTTGCCATTATTACCGGGGGGGCGTTGTGGGAATTCTTCGGGCTCGTGCTCACCAAACAGCACCGCCGGGATATGATACGGCGAATGCTGGCACTGGGGCTTGGGCTCGTGCCCTTTTTTATGAGCACCATCGTGCAGCTCGACCTGGTGCAGAACCGGGAATCCTTTATCGCCATTTCCTCCCTTTTGTTTTTCCCGTTCACCTTTTCGGTCTTCATCTATGAGCTGTATACCAAATCGGAGCGCCCTTTTGAAAACGTAGCCTTTGTGATGCTGGGCATGGTTTATATCGGCGTGCCCTTCGCGCTGCTGCTTTTCGTTGCCTTTGACGGAGGCCTGTATTATCCCAATTTGGTTTTTGCCCTCCTGGTAATGAACTGGGTGAATGATTCCGGTGCTTACTTTGTAGGCTCTAAGTTTGGGAAAACGCCCCTCTTCCCGCGCATTTCCCCTAAAAAGACCTGGGAGGGCTCAGCTGGAGGAATGATCTTTACGCTTGTTTTCGGGATGATCCTGTACTACACTTTTCAGGAGCTGGACCTGCGTGACTGGCTGGTACTGGCCGCCATCGTTGTGATTTTTGGCTCGCTGGGCGATTTGGTGGAGTCTATGCTCAAGCGGAGTGTGCAGATAAAAGACTCCGGAGGGTTGCTGCCCGGGCATGGAGGTCTACTCGACCGGTTCGATGCGTTTATCTTCCTGCTCCCGTTTGCCACAGCCTACCTCCTTTGGATCCGATAGAACATTATTCTGTCCCATGTGCTTAGGATATCAGATCTTCCACCTAAATTTGGAGCAAAATTAACGAACATACCTCATGGCAATCATACACCGCGAAGGGCATCGCATGCTCATCATTTTAGGCCTCGCCCTAGCTGTCCTTAATATCGTCACTTACCTGGTCTGGCCTGGGTTTTTATGGCTGGCTACGGCCGCATCCCTTATCTTTTTTGCCCTGGTTCTACAGTTTTTTCGCAATCCGAAAAGAACGATCCCCAAGGCAGATGACACGCTGGTCTACGCTCCCGCAGACGGGCAGGTAGTGGTGATCGAAGAAGCCGAGGAGACCGAGTACTTCAACGCCAAACGCCTGCAGGTTTCCATTTTCATGTCTCCGCTTAATGTACATGTCAATCGTAACCCGCTGGGTGGAGAAGTTCGGTATCTGAAACACCACCCGGGCAAGTATCTCGTCGCCTGGCACCCTAAGTCTTCTACTGAAAACGAGCGGACCACCGTAGTGATTAAGAATGAGCAAACGGAAGTCTTGCTTCGGCAAATCGCCGGGGCCATGGCTAAGCGGATTCGTAATTACCTTAGCATCGGCGACCGCATTACGCAGGGCGGTGAAATGGGCTTCATTAAATTTGGGTCGAGGGTAGACCTCTTCCTGCCGCTTGATGCAGAAGTGAAGGTCAATATCGGTGATAAAGTAAAAGGAAATAAAACGGTGATCGCGAAGGTTTAACGCTCTGTCCAGATGACTTCTCCCTGCTCGTTGAGGTATTGCCAGCGGTTTTGATAGACCACCTGTGCCAGTCCGGCCCGAAAAGGCAGTGCAGCCTGATAACGGGGTGGGATCCGCCAGACGCCATCTGTACCGATGTAACCCCAATGGCCTTTGTTCTTTACCTGGGCCAGCCCGTTAGAGAAAACGCCGGCATCCTGGAAGCCAGCCTTGATCACGAGATGACCTGCCGTGTCAATGTAACCATAGCGGCCGTGCAGTTCCACCGGCGCCCGGTCATTCCCAAAGTCACCGGCAAAAGTATATCGGGGAGCAACAACCAGTGCCCCTTCTGTATTGATGAAGCCATACTTTTCGTCTTGTACGATCGTTGCCATTCCATTGAAAAACTCACCAGCCAGGCCACCTTGCGGCGCATCGAACTGCGGTTCCAAAACCAGCTGCCCTGCCGTGTCTATCAGGCCCCACTGCTCCCCTTCCCACACTGCGGCAACGCCGTCACGGAACGCCTCTGCCCTATCGTACTGAGGGGTGATCGCCAGGGTGCCAGACTTATCAATGTAGCCCCACTTTTCCCCAATTTGGACGGCAGCAAGCCCTTCACTAAACGGGCCGGCCGCATCAAACTCCGGCCGAACAGCCCATTCCCCATCCGGGCTTATGAAGCCAAAATAAATGCCTCTGGCAACTGGCGCTAACCCTTCTGAAAAGTCGCCGGCGGCATCAAACCGCAGGGGGATTTCCAAATCGCCGCGCCGGTTGATATACCCCCAGCGGCGCACCAGCTGTACCCGGGCCAGCCCTTCTTCAAAAAAGCCAATGAACCGGAACCAGTGCTTGAGCAGCAAGCGCCCCATCTCGTCCATGTGCACGAGTTTGTCGTTGAACCGGACGCGGGCGAAGCCGTTGTAGAAGTCCTCCACCTCCAGATACTGTGGCTCAATAACCACATCTCCGATACGGTCGATGAAACCGTAACGGCCGCGATCACGAATGATATAAAGCGGGCTGTCCATAGGCAGATTTGAGCAAAATTTTGGGCGAATATACTCTATCCGGTTGGCTTTGCCGCATTGGCTACCCTCAAATCTGCCTCGCAGGCCTACATCAGGGGCGGTTGACCATTAGTTTCAATACCTGCATGCGCCCTTCCTGCTGCAGCCTGACGAAGTACAAGCCGGAGGGGTAACCGCCAAGGTCCAGGCGGTGCGTAGCTCCGGAAAACGTTGCCGTTTCTAAGACCTGCCCGTTAGACCGCAACAGGGACAGGTGTACCGGTTTCCCCTCTTGGTTTTCGTCAAACCTGATGGTAGCACTTTCTGTCGCCGGATTCGGAAAGACCTTCGCGTCCATAACTGAATGGCTCATTGATGCTGTACTTGATGGCGTTTCAAGCGACAAACTGAAAATCCAGTTTTCCCAGGCATCAAGGACCGCATTACTTATCACCCAGTTTTCTATGCCCCCGGTGGCGTTGACTGTGAGCGTACCCATATCTGTACCTGACCGGATTTCCGTAATCCGGTATTCTCCGGCGGGCAGGGAAGACACCGGCAGATTGAAGGTGGTATTGAAAAAGCTGTTGAAGCCCATATTCGCGACCATCACCAAGGCCTCCTCTTCCAGAATGCGGGCATAACTCAGGATTTCTTCCGAGCTGCACTGCACATCCAGCAGGTAGCCGCGGCGCAGGGCTTCCTCTTCGTTGCGCAGGTGCACAAGTTCCCGGTAAGTACTGAGCAGGGAAGACGGGTTATTATCCATATTCGCCACGTTATTGGCCGTGTAGCCCTCTCCCACTCCAATCCACGGGTTTCCGTTGGTGAACCCGGCATGAGCGCCTCCTGTCCACTGCATGGGGCGGCGGATGTTCTCATGGGCGCCGGTGCCCAGCATGCCTACTTCTTCTCCATAATAGATGAAGGGAACGCCAGGCAGCGTCAGATAAATGAATGCCGCCTGTTTCATTTTGTATTCTTCAGCCTGAAACTGACTGTAGATGCGATCGATGTCGTGGTTGGTCAGGAAAGTGGCATACTGAAGCTTGGGGTACCCCTCCTGAATGACGGCCAACTGCTGCCGGATCGGCGTGGCAGTTTCCCCATTGACACCCGCGATGATCCCGTAAGCCAGGTCGAAATCGAAGCACAGGTCCAGCCGCTCCTCCGTGACGTAAGGCAGTATGGAAGCGGTATTGGACCACACCTCTCCCACCGTTACGGCATCCGCATTTGCGTTTTTGTACAACGTTCTGAAATCCTCCAGCAGCTCGAAGGTTTCAGGTGTATTCTCTAAAATCGTACCATCCTCATCGAGGTACTTGATGGCATCCAGCCGGAAGCCATCCACGCCTTTGTTGAGCCAGAACTCAGCGATATCAAAGATTTCCTCTTTCACCGGAGGGTGGCTGTAGTTGAGATCCGGCATGCCGCCCCAAAACAGGCCGTAGTAGTAATCCCCGTTGCGCGGGTGCCAGACGGTCTGCCCCCATGGGCCAATGAATCCCGGATTGGAGTCCGACCACACGTACCAGTCCCGGTAGCCGCCCAGGCTGTTGGCCGATTGCTGAAACCAGGGGTGCTGATTGGAGGTATGGTTCATCACAAAGTCGATGATGATTTTGATGCCCCGGTCGTGGGCGGCATCCAGCAGGGCTTCGAAATCCTCCATAGTGCCGTAGTCCGGCTCCGTGGCATAGTAATCCGTAACGTCGTAGCCATGGTAGGAAGGCGATTCCATCATCGGCATCAGCCATATGCCGGTAATGCTCAGATCGGTATCGGTATCCGGGTCGCCATCGTTCAGGTAATCGAGTTTTTCGATGATGCCCTGAAAGTCCCCTATGCCGTCTCCGTCACTATCGTAAAAACTGCGGACGAAGATTTCGTAGAAAACGGCGTCGTTCCACCAGTGTGTCTCGAAGTCGAGGGAGAAAGCCGGGTCACAGAGGGTGCAGCGGTTGAAGCAATACACCAAAGGCCCGGTGCCACCAACCTCCGCCTGTACCGTACGAACCCGTTGCCCATCCGGCCCTTCCACCGTACAGTCCAAAGGAGGTGCCTCCACTGTGCTGCCATTGAGGAAAACATACTGATAATCGCCGGGAGGTACGCTCAGGCGGGTTTCGAATACGCCGTCCCCATCCTCATCCTGTAAGGGGATAGCCGTAGGGTCCCAGTTCGCCGGCAGCCCGGCTGCTTCCTGGAAGTCGCCCATCACGAAGACGCCCTCGGGAGCGACCGTTTCCATTTCCATATTGACGGCTAGGCGCAGCGTGGCATTGCAGGAATCAAAGGTGACCGCCGGGAGGCTTAGCCCGGCCTCTCCTACTGTCACCTGCCGGTTGAAGTTGCCGCCACCATCGCCAATCGCGCAATCTGCGGAAGGCAGCTCCGGTTTTTCATTCCAGCTGCTGCCATTGACAAATTTGTACAGGTAAGTGCCGGGGGGCACCTCTACGGTCAGTTCATACACCTGGTCTCCGTCCGGGTCCGCCAGAGGGGAAGCACCGGGCATCCAATCCCCGCCGTACCCGGCTACAGCCTGAAAGTTGCCGGCAACGTGCACACCGTTGGGCGACAGGGTTTCCTGGCTCATGTCTACCCTGAAGGTTAGGGGGACGGGTTGGGCGGGACTTGTTACAGCAACTGCGAAAAAAAGAAGGATTAAGAAAAAGGAGCGAGATGTATTCATATTTACAAGGTTAAGATAGGTGATGAACTAAAGGCGTAGACAAACAGGAACCAGCAATAACCATATTTTGTTATCTTGCTGAATACTATTTTACCAAAAGTTTCACAATGGGGCAAATCAATGATATTAAGCTAGACTTGATAAAGCTGGTTACCAAGATATCTGATATAGATCATTTATGGTCGATTTATCAGACGGCTGTCTCTATGCAAGAAAAGTCGCCCGAAAGCATTGAAACAGAGGATCCGTTTTTGAAGGGTCAAGTCCAAGTCAGAATGGGTGTAACTAAAGACCAGGTGTTTGAAGAACAGGGTAACAAATCGATCAACTTCCAGGAATTACAGGAAATTGTTGCCGATAGCGAACCTTGGGAAGTCTCTCTAGAAGAAATGCTAGATCAACTCGACTAGGAAATATGGACTATTTATTGGACTCCAACATCATCCTGACCTACAGCCGGAGCGATAAAATAACCCGCCGACTCGAAGCTAATTATAAAATCTTTGACGGTCAAAACCGAATTGCGTTATCCGTAGTCTCTAAAGGAGAAATTGAAGCTGCTATTCTTAAGTTGGGCCTTGGAGAAGGAAGAAAAAGAAGAATTCAGTACCTGATGAATCGTTTAACCATTTTCGGGATCAACTTCGATAAGATCATTCAAAAATACGCCGAGATTGACGCCTACAGCCAGGGTAAGATCAAAATCCCCACTGCTAAGTTTTCCTCCAGAAACATGGGCAAAAATGATTTGTGGATAGCTGCGACAGCAAGTGCTTTCGATTTGCAACTTGTCACTATGGATAAAGACTTCAATCATTTAGCTCCATCCTACATAGACTTACTTTATGTTGAAACGACCTAACCGCTCAAAAATAGTGGGTCTCTTATCTGACATACCTTGACTCTCGTGTAGCGATTTTGAAAACAATGGCTTACTTTAAAAGCAAAGGTAAATCTTATGAAGCCATTAATACTGTGCATTATCATTTCACTTGGCGCCTCCTCAGCCAATGCTCAGGTCGAATGGGCGCTCGACGAGCTATTCCCGGATAGTATCAAGACTTTTGTAGTGTCTCAGCGGGGGGAGCACTTGCTTAATTCCACCTACGGATTTAATAGTCCAAAACTGGTAGTAGGAAATGCAGAAGAGCCAGAGGTATTCTTTCTGGCTGTACACGAGAGCAACGGAAACGGTAGTAGTACGCTTGATATTTCAGATATTATCGAACTGCCAGACTCCACTTTCGTTATCCCTCACATCACAGCTTGGATGGATAGTCAGGGTTGGGTGACTTTTGTAAGGTATTTCCAACACTACAATACTTTATGGGAAGATTCTGTACCACGCTGTGACCACAATCTTTCTCATAATCTAACCGGTCCTAAAGGAGATGCTTTCCCAACCGGTGAAATAGCCCTGCTTGGGACAGAGGCTCACTTCGGCTTCAATTATGCGAACAGTGGTTCGTTTTTTGTGGAATCCTGTCAGCCCTTATGGGAATCCTTCTTTGAATTCCAGGTGCAGGATCAAGCGATCACTTCGGATGGGCGCTTGATTTATACCGGGCCTACCGGCTTGTACACGATTTCCGAACAGGGCGCGCCAACGGACCACTTTCCGCAATGGCATTTCAACCGCATTGAGCCCAATGCATACAGCGGCATCATTGGCTACCGGCACGATTCACTTTTTGCCCTTTCACCTGATTTTGAAATCCTGCAGACCGCTGATTTCACAGCCGACTCTATTTTAGATTTCTCCACCGGCTATGGCATGGTAGCCGTGCTAACACAAAGCCAGCAAGCCTATGTTTTCAATGACAGCCTTCAGTTGCAAAGCAGCTTCGCCCTAAATGAGGATAGTGAATTTTGGCGCGTAGACGTGGGGGGCGAATACCTTGGGTTTGCCGGTATTGAAACGTTTGGCTCCGATATGCCTACGGGAGGCACAAAGGCTTTTTTCTCCACTTCCTATACCTTTGAAGGCGAAGAATATGGCCTCGACCGGGACTTGGGCGTTGTTGGGTACCAATTAGGAGAAGTGCTTTACACACAGGGCGACCCGGCTTTTCCCGGCTTGAGCCGGACTTACTTCGACTCGGTTGTAGTCCAGGTACAAAATTTCGGTGATGAAGCTGTCAGCCGGTTCAAAATCCGGTCCGGTAATCGTCCCGCACGCTTTGCCTATGATGTCGAAGGGCAGTACCTTCTCCCCGGCGATACTTTACAAGTGACGCTGAGCGATTTCTGGATCCACACCGGGGGCGACGTGGGAGACCTGGAGCCCGTTTGCTTCTGGACCTCACACCCCGACGACAAGACCGATGCCAATTCAGGGAATGATGGCACTTGCGCTGATTTTGTAGTCAGCACTCCCCCTGCCCCTAAAGCCATGCAACTTAAGGTCTTTCCTAACCCCGCTCAGGACCAGCTATTCGTTGACTGGGGTGGTTCCGGGACAGCCACTTGCCGGATTATTCATCCAACGGGGCAGATCATGGAACAATTTGCGCTGCCCGCACAAGGCAACAACCCGCTCCAGGTAAACCTCAGTCCGTATCCGGCGGGCGTGTATATCCTGTCCTTACAGACTACGGAAGGGGAAAGTGCGGCAAAACGGTTTATCATCGCCCGGTGAGGCACGCCTTTTTAGAGCGTCAATTCCACCCCAAACGTAAAGGTACGGGCGGGCAGGTAGGTATTGCGCCAGTCGATGCCCCAGGACAGTATATTCGCATCGCTATAATGCCCCCCAAAGCCGGTACTGCGGAGTGGCCCGTAGCGCACTTCGGGGTCAACGCCGGTATACCGGGTTAGGGTAAATAGATTCTGAGTATTTAGAAAAACCCGTAAGGCCTGATCGTCAAGCCGGCCGTCAGCACGTCTCAAGCCGGGCCGGTAACTAAGCGTTAGGTTGTCAAGACTCAGAAAAGAAGCCGACTCCACATGCTGGCTATTGATAATTGGCCGCTCTTTGAGGAACCGATTAAAAGGTTCTCCAACCGCGACATTATACAAGTTCGTCACTGCACCGCTACCGTAAGATGCCCGGGTCGCATTGAGCAAGTCGTGCCCGAAAACACCCCTGAAGAATACCTGGAGATCAAAGCGGCCCCACTGAAAAGTATTGCCTAAACCCAATGTAAACGAGGGCTGGGCATTGCCCAATACGGCAAAGTCTTCCTCTTCATTCCTAAAGGAACCGTCCCCATTTTGATCTTCAAATATATATTCACCATCATCATCCACGCCTGCGTAGACTGGCCCCCATATTTGTCCCATCAACGCTCCACTTTGGAAGCGTATAGGCTCTTGATAAGAAAGACCAAACGTCAATGGCGGGCCCAAATAACCAGCCTTGGTAGCCCGGTCGAGCCCGTTTTCCAACTTGGTACGACCAGTAGCTGCCACGACCGCCATCTGCCATCTAATTGCCCCACTTTGTTTAGCCTCCCACTCGAGTGCCACCTCGGTACCCTGAGTGACAAACCGGGCATCGCGCTCCCAAAAGTTGCCACGCCCTGAAAGCACCGGAGCGTTGGCATATACAAAATCCAGAAAGTTGCTCGTGACTGAACGATAAGCATTGATACTGCCCACCAGTCTGCGCCTGTATAAACTAAAATGCATGCCCAGGTCGAAGGTCTCGCCCCGCTCAGGCCGTAAGGGACTGGGAGCTACACTATACCCTCCATTCGGTACTGTTATTAGAGGGGTGCCAGAGGGCGTTCCTCCGGTCTGGCCATAGCTCGCACGCAAGCTCAGGGCATCTATTTTCTTTGATTTCCCAAATAGATCTTCGAAGTTGTAAGACGTCCCAACAGAAGGAAAAGCATTCCAATCGTTTTCCCGGTCGAACAATGGCAGCCGCTCATAGCGCAATGCCCCGTATATAGCCAGCGGTTTTTTTACCGTAAGGTGCACCATAGCGAATCCTGCTTCCAGGGCGGCCTCACCAGCAAAGGACCGGACCTCACCCAGCCCCTGAAAGAAATCTATCGATTCGGACAGGTTATTGTAATCGACTTCATCTTCTGCGAAATTTCCTCCCTCAATGAAAATACCATCACCCCGCAGATATTGCCGGGAGTACCCGGCAATTATTTGCAGACCGCTACCTTGCCACACCCGACGTTCATACCTCAGCAATGCTTCTGTAAGGGCACTGCGTTGGGACCGTGTCGACTTTGCCGCAAATCCATTCTCAAAAAATCCACGGTACCAGGCTGTTTTCTGATAAGCCTCTCCTAATGTCCGATTCGATTGCTGCACGGCATAGCGGCCAGACAGGCTTAGTCCCCTTACTAACTCAAACTCAGCATGTAGGTTGGTGGCCCATACCGTCTGCTCAGCTTCACGAACAGCTTGTTCTGTTATAGAAAGCGGATTGAAGACCTCCACTTTCCCTGTTTCGAAATACCCACCATAATCTACCGCTGCCGGATCAAAGACCGGTGCCGTAGGGTTAAAAATGTGCGCATACCGGTAAGCCTCCGGGAAGCCCAAATCGCTGTCCTGACTGGCCGCGCTTACCGTAGCAGAGACTTTCAACCGGTCATCCAAAGCCGTTTGCTGTATACTGGCCCGCCCGTTAAAGCGCTGAAAGCCGGAGCCTCGCAGTATGCCCGATGCATTGCGGTAGTGCCCCGAGGCCCGGTAGGTGGTACCGCCATTTCCACCCGATAAGGACAAGCTGTGTATGTGGGCCAGGCCGGTACGTGTGATTTCATCCACCCAATCAGTGCGATGGCCCAGGTTTTCTCCTCCAAGCTCCAGGAAGGTCGGTACGTCTGCCATTTCTGCCTGCCGCGACAGACGCTCCGCACTGACCGAACCTTGATAGCGGATGACGGAATGACCTGCTTTTCCTTGCCTGGTTTGAATCTGAATCACGCCTGGCAAACCTCTAAGCCCATAAATAGCTGTGGCAGCACTGCCCCTAAGCACCGTCACCGAGGCAATATCCTGAGGATCGATACTGAGCAGGTCCGCAGCCGGGAAACCATCCACGACGATGAGGGGGGAGCGTGGACCGTTCAGTGCTGAAATACCCCGCAGGCGCACATCGAATGGCTGGTTGGGGTCATTGCCGGCGCGGGCAATGGCGAGGCCTGCGATCCTGCCCTGTAGCAAATGCATGGGATCCTGTATGTTACCCTGATTAAAATCCTCCGCCTGTAAATGGGCAACTGGTAGCGGGCTGATTGCTTCATTGGTTTCCATACCATAGGGCAGGGGAATAACCTCTGCGGGCTTTCTGTAGACGGAACTATAGCGCTCATGGAGCAGCAGGCTATCCGTTTGAAGGGTATCCTGAGCTTGGGCATGAAGCACTACAGTGGCTGAAAAAAGGATGAGGAGCAAAAATTTGCGCGAAGTAACCGGAGCGGGCATAGGTTTTATGATTTGTTAAATCTATGACGCATATCTGCTCAATGAATTGGAAGAACACCACACTTTAACAGGTGGAACAGCAAAAAAATATTTATTTGAATGCAGCGTTAGACTTGCACGCCGGGTTCTGAAAGTGAATCAAATACCCTAGATATGAGACCTGTAACCTTAATTCCTATTGTTTGTATCCTGTTTTTAAGCTTTTCCGGAACTGCCCAAAGCCGTTTCTCCTTTGGTGTGGAGCTATTCCCGCATCTGTCGTGGGAGCAGGATCCGGTCATTGAAGACTACGGCCCCCGATTTTCCAAACACGCCGGTATGCAGGTCGGGTATCAGCTGGGGCAAAATTTCCGGTTGCAGTCCGGGCTGGCCTATACCGAGATCGGGCGCCGGTTCCAGTTTGATGGTGAAGACCTTCGTTGGGGCAATCAACATGACGGGCAGGGTGGCTTCAATCCGGATATTCCTGCACCAAATATTGGTACGGTGACCCAGAATACCGTGCATCGCTTTGTAGAAGTGCCCTTCAGGCTAACCTACCTTTCACCCGGTGAGCAGGCCCGTTTTTACCTGTCCGGTGGTATTGCTCCCCGCTTTCATATACAATCAGTTGGAAAAATACGGCATGAGCTGCCCGATAATGCAGGTACAGACCGCCGCACCGAGCCCATTTCCAACGTTGACTTCGACCGGTTGCAGCTGAGTATTCTGGGCAGCGCAGGCGTGGAAATGAACCTGGGCGGAACGACCTTTTTCGCAGGCCCCCGCATTCAGTACCAACAGCTCACCGGGGAATCAGAGTCGCTTACCGGGCCCAATGCCTTTGAGCTCGGTTACGTGCAGCTGGGTCTGGAATTTGGGGTGCGGTTTTATTGACCTGCTACCAGAGCGCCTTGGTGTAGAGGCGCTTAACGTCAGAAGCAGCGTGGGCGGTAGGCGTACCCAGTACAAACGCTGTATTATTGTAGATGGCAATGTCATCGTAAAACAAGATATTGAGGGGCACCGGCTCCCCTATTTGCCCCGTGCTCAGGTCAATGGGCGCCAGCAGATAGCCAGTCTCGTCGCGCAGCAGCGCATAGAATAACTCTGTTTTTATATCCTGAATGACCCGGCCATTCCAGTCTTTATGTTGTACGTAGTGTGCCGGCATTACCTGTTTCGTCCGGCCTTCTGCATCAAAAAATTCAATCTGCTGTTCATCGTGGTTAAACAGGATTAACTCCCCACCTGCCAAAAAGAGAAAATTGTCCTGAGGGTTGTTGTAAAAAACCCGCTGTAGAAAATCTGCGTCTGTTTGGCGGGTGCGGATGTAATCATTTTCCGCTCTGGACACATCACCTGTATTGGAAATCGACTGGCCCTCCATAATCAGGCCGAGGTCTGCCATGTAATTGTCCAGCTGCTCTGCGTAAAGGACCTGCCGGAAGTTGTCGAGCGCACCGTTAGTCAGACTGGCCCGCAGGTAGCGCTTTAGCAGGCCCTGATAAGCTACATTTTCATAGTACATTGCTTCTTCGGTACTGCACCGGCAATCGCGGTAAGCTCCAATATAATCGGTGTACTTCATGGTCTCCAGGGGTACGATTTGCGCCCGGGTATAGCCGAAGTTGATGTAGCGGTAATTGGCCAGCAGGTAGAGGCGGTTGCGGCAATTAACCTCAATATCAGTGACCCGACGCAGGTCGAGTTGTTGCTCAAAGAGCAATATCCCGTCTGGTGAGCGCACATCAATCCAGGCATTACTCCCCGTGCGTTTCCGGCTAAGGGTAAAGAGGTAATCATCCCAAATGGCAAAGGCAAAAGGCAGGCGGTCTTCCGGACTGAGCTGCCGGAGTTTTTTCTGTGCAAGGACCTCTACCAGGGGTAAATTAGCGGGTACGGGTTGAAGGGTAATCTGAAGCGCATCTGCCTGTTCCACTACTACCGTATCTGTGAGGTAGCCGATTGCAGAAATACGAATTTGGGCGGGCCATTCCCGGAC
>PR_CR_10_Liq_3_inCRDRAFT_1000014_pt1 | contig 59022 bp, 91 predicted proteins | sample PRCRCaboRojoPR_2_FD_10240 | JGI IMG/M metagenome (IMG submission 10240)
ATGATATTCGGTGCTGTCATGCCTGCATTTACAGGTTTGGCTAACTGGATGATACCTATGCAGGTGGGCGCTCCTGATATGGCACTGCCGAGAATGAACAACTGGAGTTTTTGGCTAATGCCGTTTGCGTTTGCGATACTGCTGTCTACTCTTTTCATGCCAGGCGGTGGTCCGGCAGGCGGCTGGACAATGTATCCTCCTCTTATGCTGCAGACAGGCATGGCGTTTCCTTTCGTGATACTTGCAATACACATTCTTGGTATATCAAGCATAATGGGCTCTATCAATATTGTTGCCACCATTCTTAACATGAGAGCACCTGGCATGACACTGATGAAAATGCCTATCTTTACATGGACTTGGCTTGTCACAGCCTATCTCATGATTGCTGTCATGCCCGTGCTTGCAGGTGCTATCACAATGCTGTTGACAGATCAATACTTTGGCACTTCTTTCTTCTCTGCGGCAGGCGGAGGTGACCCCGTGCTCTATCAACACATCTTTTGGTTTTTTGGACATCCTGAAGTGTATATAATGATACTGCCTGCGTTTGGTATTATATCCACCGTGATTCCTGCGTTTGCAAGAAAGCCTCTGTTTGGATATAGTTCTATGGTGTATGCAACAGCATCTATTGCGTTTCTGTCTTTCATAGTATGGGCGCATCACATGTTTACTGTGGGAATGCCAGTCGCAGGTGTTCTATTCTTCATGTATGCCACAATGCTTATCGCAGTGCCTACAGGCGTCAAAGTGTTTAACTGGGTGGCTACAATGTGGCGCGGTGCTATGACATTTGAAACACCAATGCTGTTTGCACTTGCTTTTGTGTTCTTGTTTACAATAGGTGGATTTTCTGGATTGATGCTGGCAATCGCTCCTGCTGACTTTCAGTATCATGACACCTACTTTGTTGTAGCACACTTCCACTATGTTCTTGTAACAGGCGCAGTATTTGCTATTTTCGCAGGTGTATACTATTGGCTACCAAAATGGTGCGGCACGATGTATTCAGAACGACTAGGACAATGGCACTTTTGGTTGAGCACGATATTTGTAAATGTGCTGTTCTTCCCGCAACACTTCCTTGGGTTGGCAGGAATGCCACGAAGAATACCAGATTATGCCGTGCAGTTTGCAGACTGGAACATGGTAAGTTCCATAGGAGGTTTTGGATTTGGTTTAGCCCAACTGCTGTTCTTATACATCCTATGGCAGGCAGTTCGCAAGCCAAACGATGCTCCTAACAAGGCTTGGGAAGGCGCAGAAGGGTTGGAATGGACGGTGCCATCGCCTGCACCCGCGCATACATTTTCAACGCCGCCCAAGGTTGAATAATGGCGCACTATAGATCAATCTTTGTATCAGACCTACACCTCGGCGCACGAGCAAGTGAAGCAGAACTATTCTGCGACTTCCTAAAAAACAATACCTGTGACAATCTATTTCTTGTAGGAGATATCATAGATGGCTGGCGTCTTAAACGCAAATGGTATTGGCCGCAAAGTCATACAAATGCTGTAAGAAGAATATTGACAGCAGCAAAGCGTGACACACGAGTGTATTATATTCCAGGCAACCACGACGAAGGCATAAGAAAGTTCTTGGCGTTTGATATTACCTTTGGAAGAATAAAGTTCTTTGACAGATACACTCATATTGGCGCTAATGGAAAACGCTATCTTGTTATACACGGTGACCAGTTTGACGGTCTAATGATGCCTAATATGAAGTGGCTGATGCATGTAGGTGATGTAGCCTACAACATGCTGGTGTGGCTAAACACTCATCTAAACACCGTGCGCGGTTGGTTGGGCAGAGACTACTGGAGTTTATCACGCTTTCTTAAAAGTCGCACAAAAAGCGCTCTCAACTACATACATTCTTTCGAAGAACACCTCGCAGACTATTGTGTTGAACACGGCTATGACGGTGTAATCTGCGGGCACATACATACACCTACTGTAAAACAAATACGAGGTGTTACCTACTATAATGACGGAGACTTCTGCGAAAGTTGCTCTGCTCTTGTAGAACACACAACAGGAGAGTTTGAACTCATCTACTGGCATGGCACGAATACTTCTAGTAACTGATGCTTGGAAACCGCAGACAAACGGTGTAGTCACTACTCTTGAGAATCTCGTTGATCAAGCAGAACTACACGGCGACGAGATTATGGTATATCATCCTGGCCGCTGCAAGTGTCGTTTCCCTCTTCCAGGTTATAAAGAAATAGATGTTGCGTTTCCTCAAAGACAGGAAGTTGAAAATCTTGTATGTAATTCTCAATGGGATCACATACATATCGCAACCCCAGAAGGATTTGTAGGAAGAAGATTTGCGAGAGAATGCAGAAAGAGAAAGGTAAAGTTTTCCGCAAGTTGCCACACAAAGTTTCCAGAGTTTGTTAATTATCGTTTTCCCTTCGTGCCTGTAAAGTTAGGCTGGCGATGGATGAAGAGAAGGTATAGAGATGCTACAAAAATACTGGTACCTTCTCTCTCAATGAAACGGGAATTGGAAGACTGGGGCTTTGAACAGGAGATCGTAGTATGGAGTAGAGGCACAGACAGAACACTATTCCATCCTCCTTCTCGTTCTCCTGATAACTCAAAAAAAATCCTGCTTTGTGTGAGCAGAGTAAGTCACGAAAAAGGTCTTGATGATTTCTGTGGATTGACCGTTCCTAACACTCGAAAAATAGTAGTAGGAGATGGTCCCTATCTTGATACTCTCAAAAACAGATATCCTCAAGTAGAGTTTGTGGGCAAGAAAACAGGTGAAGAACTTGCGAGATACTATCAAACAGCAGATGTGTTTGTGTTTCCTTCTCGAGCAGATACATTTGGTGTTGTAATGCTTGAAGCGATTGCGTGTGGAACACCTGTTGCTGCCTATCCTGTGACAGGGCCTAAAGATATCATTGTGGAGGGCAAGAACGGCAGCACCTACCCGCATCTTGCTCCTGCTATAGAACGAGCACTGGAGGTAAGTAGATACGCCACCTACCTAACCAGTCTTGATTGGACTTGGGAAGAGTGCTACGATCAGTTTAAACAAAATCTACTTGACAGATAGGCCTTGAAGATTTTCCTGTCCGCGCTCGTAACTTTCGCAGTGGTAAATGTAAAGACCTATTGCGTGGTCAGAAAAGGAATCTATCTTGCCCTTCTTAATACCAAACCATAGTCCGCGCATTCTGTCTTTAAATTTCTGCCAGCCTGTTGGCTTTCTTACATTGCCGTAAGCATTTATGTAATGTTCTACACCAGTATGACGATATCCCATTACGGTGAAAGGCACACGAGCAACTATGTCGTTGTTATTAACCCAGCGATGATGAACACAGGAGAAGGATTTTACATACTTGGGCCATCCTACTCTGGGAGAACCATAGGTATATAGTTCTTCTGGATCTCTCAACTGTTCGCAGTGTTCGCATCTGAAAGCCATAAGAGTTGCCATTGCTCCTCCCAGTGAATGACCTGTGAACCATAGTTTTTTGTCTGACTTTAAAACGTCTCTTTCTACCTGCATCCACAGATAATCAACGTAGCCTTTGAATCCTGCGTGAACTCTGCTGACAGTTTCTGAAGGCGCAGGCCAAGCATTTAGATCTGCACGGATGTCTTTGAACGCTGTTGGTTCTGTGCCTCTACAGGCAACGACAATATCTGTGTCTGATTCTAAGAGATAGGCCTGTGATTCGCCTAGATTGTAGAATCTTCTCACAGAAAAACCAAGTTGCTTTGCTTGTTTTCTTGTGGCTTTGTCTGTATAATATGCTAGTTGAGATATTTTTGCAAAAAGCACAGAACGCTGTTTGAAATTGAGTTGGGAAATCGCCGTCATTTTAAAGCCCTCGTTTGATAATATATTTAACTGTTCTCTACAATAAATACTACATTGGAGTTGCCGTATGAAAAAACGCACGAGAAGTATCCTACAAGAGCTAAACTCACTGGGCCAGCGCCAGGATACAGACCTACAGATAGAAGCAACCGCATCAAACATTATAGAAAGTGCTGCGAATCTACTGGAAAGAATTGGCACTGTTTACGATGAAGAAACCGCAGACGAACTAGAGCGCCGTTTTCTTAATTCAATCAAGAGCGGTGATCCTAAAAAGTTCAAGCGTGGTATTCAAAAAGTAATAGAGAACAAGGCATGAAACTGAAAGAAGGCGGCGCAATGCCAGGCGTAGGTGCTATACACATAGATGAAATAGAACCCACGCTGGACGCACTAGAAAGCAAACTTGGCATAGACCTTAAGAACAATACACTTGGCTCTGTAGGCAAGCGAGAGTTTTCTGGCGACATCGATGTAGCCCTCCAAATTGATCCAGAAGACATTCCAGACTTTGTAGAGAAATTGAAATCCATACCTGGCATTGACGAAGTAGCAAAAAGTTCTGTGATAATGACCAAAGTGCCGATACAGAACTATGATGCGAATAAACAGCCGGAAGGCAGAGAACGCACAGGATTTGTGCAAGTAGATTTTATGCCAGGAGACCCGGGATGGTTGAAAACCTACTATCACTCTCCAAAAGAATCCGAATCCAAATACAAGGGTGTGTTGCGAAACATTCTTGTTTCTTCTATTGCGCTACACTATGAGAGAGAAGATTCTGAAGAAACCATAGAAGACGGCAGACCCCTTGAAACAGAACGCTGGCTGTTTTCTCCCACAGAAGGCCTAGTAAGAGTAAAGCGCACACCTGTCCCAAAAAAGTCAGGCGAAGGTTATACGAAAAAGAACAAAAACGAAATCATAGGCGAACCAAAAAAGACAGCAGACGAAATAGCAGACGCATTGGGATTAGACTCTGCTAGAGATCTAAACTCCTATGAAAGTCTCAAAGCCGCAATAGAAAAAAACTATCCTCAAGATTTAGTAGCGAAAATTCTAGATGATTTTAAAAACAACTCACAGGTTCAGGATGTAGGTGTGCCAGATGATTTGAAGAACGAACAGATAGAAAGAATTAGGGAGTTGGCAGGCTTATGAGATTGAGAGAGATATTTCAGCCCCAAGACTTTGAGTTTGTTCTCACAGAAGCAGAAGCGCGAATACAACACGCTGAAGATATTGTGTTCTGGGAAGGCTCAAAAGGCGCTGTGCGTGCTCTAAATGCACTTCGCAGTTTAGAAGGCAAAGGACACGAAAAAGTCACAATCAAGTGGGACGGTTCGCCTGCAATAATATTTGGTAGAAACGAAGACGGTGAGTTTATTCTTACAGACAAGTCAGGATGGGGCGCCAAAGGCTATGACGGCAAGGTAAAGTCAGGAGAAGCACTGGAAGACATGCTGCTGTCACGAAGCGGAGGTAAGAACAGAGACAACCCCGATTATCAAGCCTTCGCTGCTAAAATGAAAAGTATATTTGACGAATACGAGCGTGCTGTGCCCGAAGACTTCAGAGGATTTTTCAAAGGCGATTTGTTATACTTCTCAACTCCGCCTGTAAAAAACAACAACTATGTATTCAAACCAAATGTAGTAGAGTATGCTGTAGATGTAGATTCTGACCTCGGCAAGAGAATAGGCCAATCTAAAACAGGGGTTGTAATACATAGACAAATGGATCTAGAAGGCAACGAATCTGAAGTGCAAGATGCTGACGTATTCCAAGGTTCAGAAGTTCTAGTTGTTCCGCCTGTGTCAGTAGAAAAGCCTGCGGAAATAGATAACGAGCAAACAGACCAACTCGCACAAGTAATTAAACAGAACGCAGCAGGCCTAGATGAACTGTTGAACAAAGACACGCTCACAGAAAACAAGATGAAAGACTTTCCTAATATGCTGTATGCATACACAAACTCCAAGGTAGACACAGGTCTAGAAAACCTAGGAGAAGATTTTGTTGCGTGGCTAGAAAGACAGCCTAGAATATCTGAACGCAAAAAAGAAAATGTCAAAAACTACATACAGGAACACGAAAAAGCATTTGCTGCACTATGGCGTGTTGTTAGTTCTATTATGACTGTAAAGAATCGAATAATAGATCAGTTCGATACACAAAGCACTTCCGTCAAACAGAGCATGGCAGGCGAAAAAGGTGGTGAAGGTTATGTGTTGGCACACCCAGAAGGCGATATTAAACTCGTGCCGAGACAGACATTTTCGAGAATAAATCGAGCAGTGGAGAGATAGGTGAGACTAAGAGAAATTACAGAAGCAAAACAAGACACTGCGGTAATGGCATTCGGCAGGATGAATCCGCCTACAATAGGTCATCAGAAACTGGTAGACAAGATAAAAAGTCTGCCAGGCGATCCCTATCTATTTCTTTCTCAAAGCCAAAAGCCAAAGACAGATCCACTAGACTTTCAGACCAAACTGAAGTTTGCGAAGTTTTTCTTTCCTGGTATCACAATAGGATCTCCCCAAGTAAAAACAATCATACAAGCACTTGACAAGATACACGACCTTGGTTATAAGAATCTTGTCTATGTAGCAGGGTCTGATCGGGTAGACGATTTTGAAGCACTTATAAACAAATACAACGGCGGCGAAGGCTATGACTTTGATTCTATTCAAGTAGTTTCCGCCGGCGAAAGAGATCCTGATGCGAAAGGTGCAGAAGGCATGAGCGCATCAAAAATGCGAGAACTTGCAAGATCAGAAGACTTTGAACAGTTCGCACAGGGCGTGCCTGATCAAAATCTAGCAGACGAATTATACACAGCCGTAAGAAAAGGCATGGGACTAACACAAGGAGATTTAGAAATGTCTGACAGCAGAGAATTTAGAGACTATATGGAACACATCGAGAGCATTGTGAAAGAACATCTCAGAGAATTCGAAGACTATGAAATGGGTGATCCAGACGAGGACGACGAAGAACCAGAAGGTCAAGGTTTCAAGGGCACCCCTATGTATGATCAGTTAGGTAAATTGCTTGACTCTCAAGACTCACCTAAACCAATCAATACCGTTACCACAGATGATGGTGAAGAACACGAAGTATCAGCAGATCAAGCCAAGGCACTTAGACTGCTTGCTACTACAGAAAAAGTAAAACCAGAAGTCAAGAAAGCATTTCTAAGAGATATTCAAGGTTCAGACGGTCTTGTAGATTTTCTTGATCAAACTTCTTATCACGAAATGGCTCATCTATTTGTAAAAAGGTATCTACATTAATGGATCTGAGAAAACTTATTGACCTTGTAGAAGACGACAAAGAGGACGAAGAAGGAAAACTAAAGGGCTTTGATAGCACAACAATGAAGGCGCTTGCTGCTATCAGAGGCCAATATCCTAATGCTCCGGATGACCTGTCTGCGTTGCTGCGTCATCTAACACACGTCGATAATGATAGTGATACCGCAGACGAGGATCACTCTGCAAGGATAGAAGATCTTGAAAAAAGAGTAGCAGAATTGGAAAGCATGATCAGAGACAGAAACTAATGGACTTTATTAGAGAAATTACAGAAGCAAGAATGACTAGAACTCAGTCACAGACTGAGAAGTTGAGTTATCTTGACTGCTGCGAAAGAGCCTATCTCATTTTGCTCTCTCTAGAATTGATGAGGCAGTTTCCTGACTTTGAAAGAAAGACAATAGCCTACGCACGCAATACTGCAAGATACACAGGCTATGACTATTTTAGAATGAACGCAACAGATCTATATAACTTCCTCTATTTTGCTACAGGCAACGACAAAGCACTCGAACGTTTACGCGACCCGGAAGATGCCAAACAGGCAAGGCAGAGAACTCACGTGCCTATTATGGCAATTAATAGATATCTTTCCAAATTAGGCGCAGGCCAAACTCCTAGCAACGTATCTGCGTTTTTTATGGAAGCAGAAAAAAGCATGCGAGTGAATAATTCTTCCTATAAAAGCATAAGAAGAGTCGTTACAAACTTTCGCAAAGCGTCAAACAAAGATATAAGAACTGCTACTACAAGACTGCTGTATGCTGCAAGAGCAAAACTAAGATCCAGCGACATAATAAATGATCTAGAAAATCTAGCAGACGAAAGAAATCTACAATCTGCGTCTGTTAAAGATCGAGAACCTTCTGTATCTAAACCAGACGAAATTGTCACAAACAAAGACCTTGTATTTTTACAAAAAATTGTAGGCAAAGACAAGTTGTTCCTTGCAATAAAGTATATAGAACTAGCACAGGAAGGAAAAACCATACCTTCAAATGTCGCTAGAGCGATGACTCCTGCGATAGATCTTGTAGTTGATCTAGTAAAAGGCGGTCCCGAGTATGTAGAGCGTCTATTACAACTTCAAAAACGTGCAAAATCTCAAAGAAAACGCCGTAAAAGATAAATAATTGCAAGTCATCCATAAAGGATAGACAAGATATCAAGGAGAAATAAAATGCCTGAAGTAACAAAGGTAAACCCAATTCTAAGAAACGAAGCACGTTCTTTCAACGGAAAGTCCGTATCACACTTCACACTAACAATCACACCAGACATCACTGATTCACTAGGACCAGACGGTGCTCTACAAGAAATCCTACAGACTGTAACTGAAAATGCAACACTAGTTCTCGTAGGAGAAGCAACTTCTAGCGCACTAGATGTATTTGTTGAAGGCGAGTTCCCAAGCAGCGACTATGGTACTGGTAACGATCTAACCTTCGCAGAACACCTAGAAGACCAAATACAGGCTCTAGGCGAAGTTGATGGTAAAGATCTAAGTGGTACAACCGTTGCTCTAACTGCAACTTTCTTCGCAGACGACGTAGTTGCTGACTACGCCGAGTAAGATTCCTAACTACCTTAGGATCGAGGGCTCATATTATATGGGCCCTTTTTTTATGACTCGTAAATACGACAATGATTTATGTTTTACGAACTTTGGTTGATATAACCGAAACAGGCGAACATCACGGACCTAGCAAACTAGAAGTCAATCAGCAGGCAAATTATAATACTGTGATACAATGTCTCGGTCTAAGGGCAAATCCTGCTCCTTTAAAAACTGTATCGCATGTAGATAGCATAAAAGACCTAGAGTTCGGAACAGCATTCAAAGGCAAGCAGAGATACTGGGAGTGTGAATTTGAAATAGAATACGGTGATCCTGGCATGGAAGCATTTCTAGAAGATTTTGATCTAGTGCCTGTGATTACCGATCTAGACGAAACTGCAGAGATCTACCCGCCTATTTTTTCCACAAAAGATCCAAAAACCAAAAACACAGTTATCTTACCATATAAAGATTAGAACGATTCTTGATAAGTAACTGCGTAGAGGCAAACAAGGCACATTCGCAAGGCGGCAAGACAGAACGGAGTGAATGATGTCTGATCCTATGGGTAATACCACAAAACTTGAAAAAGAAAGCCTCGAAGCCCACGTAGACCTCTGCGCTCTGCGTTATCAAAATCTTGACGACAGGCTTACTAAGATAGAAAGCAAAGTTGAAGTCATTCACGAAGACATCACAAACGGTAACAAGTCTATGATCAAAGTAATTGTAGGCGCTGTTGGCACTGTTGTAGCTGGCTTACTCTCCACAATTGTTGTTCTACTTGTAAATTTCTAGCATAAATAGTTTTATGCGTATCAGCGAAATCACAGAAGGTTTGACTGAAAAACAGATCTGGGCACGTTCTGGTCACAAAGTCGTGCGAAAGTTTAGATGCACCTCCGGCCCTAGAAAAGGAAGAATTGTTCCTTCTATGAGCAAGTGTTACGGAGCACCAGATACTAAAGCACGAGCTCAACTAAAAAGAACAAAAGCAAGACTGGGCAAAAAAATGTCCAGGAAAGCTCGCAGAACAAAAAGAGTAAATCCAGCATCACGCAGAGTGCAAGCCCTAAACAAGGCAACTAGAAGACGATGAAAGTAGAAGAAATTCTAGAAGTTGCAACGAACGCTTGGAAAAGAACGGGTAATAAAACCGTTCGCAAATTTCGCTGTAAAAGCGGGCCAAGAAAAGGCAGAGTTATGGCTTCACCTGCTTCCTGCCATGCTCCTCTCAAAACCAAAAGCAGTGCTAGACTGAAAAGAACAAAATCCAGAATGGCAGGACAGCGAGCTTATAAAAGCAATCTTACTCGCCGCCGCAATCCATATTCAAGAAGATTAAAGAATCTCAATAGGTAACACAGATGAAAATATCAGAAATTTTAAATGAACAGGTGTCAGGAAAGGTCACAAGAGTTAGACCTAATGAGATAGTAGTGAGAGATCCAGAAAGCGGTATAGAAACAAAAATCCCCAAGAAAGTCAATGAACCAGGAACTGTGACGAGAGACAAGGACGGAAAGTTAGTGCTTGATCCTGAAACGCCAGGCGGAGTCGCCGACGACATAGAACCAGGTGAAGAAATTGATGTCGAACCAGAATCTGCTCAAGGAACAGTAGGCACTCAAGGAACAGTGTAATGCTGTTAGACGAACTCAAAATCTATACTTCAAACGAAGAAGATCGTGTTTTAGAAAAAATAGACCAAGCGCATTCTATTGAAACTTTTAACGCACGAGATCGTTTCGTAATTGAAAACCTCATACGCAAGAGTTTGGTAATTAAAATACCCTATCAAAATTCTTATCTTGTGGTAAAAAATGAATTTAATTAAAGAAATTGAAAATCTAATTGACTCACCTGTTGATCCTTCTCTGTTTCCTGTCAAGAAAGGAAATAGAATTTTCTTACTAGACTGCGTGATAAAAAAACAAAACGGCGTATATCAAGTCTTTAAAAACAAAACACTTCAAAAACAGTTCTACACTAAAATTGCTGCTGTTGCCTACGCTAAAAACAGCCATCGAAAAAATACTAACGATTTAGAAATTCAAAGACTAGACCGCTTGCTGGAGAAGAATCTCATAGATTGTGTTTTTTATAGAAATCAAATAGAAAACACAGAAAAAGAAGAAACACGTCAATGTACGAAAATTAGATTCGAAGACTCCCGCGCTCATATCAAGGATATACGTGACAAGTTGCGGTCATTTATATTCCCTCAAAGCTAAATACACTTAACAAATACTAGGAAGAGTATAATGAACATCAGTGACATTTCAAAACCTGTGACAGCAAAAGCACTTAATGAAAGTTTAGAAAAACGTTTTGGTAAGAGAATTAGACTAGAAGATTTTTCTCTTGACCAACTTTACAATGCTCGTAATAAACTAAGAACAACCCTTAGTCAAATTGAAACAAATGAATCATTCGGCGCTGTTCATCATTCAGACAGCTATCAGAAAAACAGACTCTTCCTAGATGTTTTAAATGCTGAAATCAATGAACGTGAAGCAGTTCAAGTCACAGAGAAAGCAGAATCAGAAGCACAGCAGAAAGCAGCAGGCGCAGCATTAGCAGCGAAGCGCGGTGAGATTCCTGTATCTGAGCTGGTAGGTGCTTCGAAAGAAATGTATGACAGCATGAGCGAAAAGGACCTAGAAGACTTCGCGGGCACAAAACACAAAGGCATTCCTGCCAAGAAAGGAGAATCTGTCGAAGAAGGCGCTACTGATACAAAGGCCAAAATGAAGCAAATTCTATCTGGCTTTAAGCCTATATCAAAGTCAGAAAAAGTCGTCAAAGCATTCAGTTACAAGCCTGGCAAAGAGTTCGAATCGATTCCAGTCGTCATCACAAAAGATCCAAAGGTCGATGAAGAAACAGATTATCCCTTTGCTTTGTATATCAAGAGCGACGATTCGAGCGAAATGCTTCATCATGAATACTACGACAATATGGAAACTGCTATTTCAGATGCCAAGCATGAAATAAAAGACAAGATTGACCGTCCAAGAGACGACAACTACATTCCGGGACAACAGAGACTGCCTTTTGAAGGAGCATTTGACGACGATGTTCCGCCAGAAGATCACAACGACCTAGACTATGAGGGTGGCATGGCACACAAACAACTTTCTACAATCGAAGATGCTGCCGACGAACTCGGTGAAATTATTCAAACAGACGAAAATCTACCAGAGTGGGTTCAAAAGAAAATTGTTCTTGCAATGAGCTATATCGACACAGCAAGAGATTATATGAAATCTGCAAACGAAGTAGATCAAGAAAGAGGAATGCCAATGGAGTCTGCTCTGAGAGAAGGCGCAGAAGAACAAGCAGAACTTGTTATGGCTGCCAAGAACATGGTAGATAAAATCACAGGCTGGATGGAAGACACAGCAGAAATGCAGACAGAATCCATGCTTGAGCTGGGTGATTCGATTCGCGACGAACTTGGTGAAAACGAGTCAGAACAATTTACTTCTACCGTGAAGCCTGCGCTCGAAAGCCTTTATCAATCACTAGAACAGACACGTGAGACTCTTGTATCAGGTGTAAGACTTGTCGCAGGCGAAGAAGTTCAAGACATGCCTGGTGACGACCTTGACACAGAAATGGAACCAACCGTTGATCAAGAAGAAGGAGATCTTGACCTTGACCTAGACACTGAAGGCGGTGAAGAGGAAGATGAATTCGCTGCTGCAGAACCAGCTGCAGGCGGCGAGGAAGAAGCAGGACGTGAAAAACGTGAATCTGTAGAGCGTTCAAGACGCCTTGCATCGCTGCTAACTTCAAAAAAAAAGTAAATGAAAGCGATCCGCAAACACAGAAAATAGTTATGGCTTTAAGAACCATTAAAGGTTCTGCAGAGTCTAAAAAACAGCCTGTTTTTGCACATTTCGATAAACCTACCCCAGAAACCAAAAAGCCCGATTCTATCAATGTCAATATTAACGACATTATGGAAAAGATGGGTCTTCCTCAATTTACCTACGATTCATTCAAAGCAGCCTACGATGCTGATCCACAAATACAAGAAATTGTAGATAACTTTAGTTCTGAAGGCATTGAAATAAATGCTGAAGAAAAGGATGACGGTGTTGTAGATAAAGACACAGACAGTAACGCTGTTAGCAAGATGGCCAAGGCAGCTACTGATCTTTCCGACAATATAGGTTGACACAAATTCTTAATCTCGTATAATTGTATGATTACAAAAAGGATTTTCTGTGACTTTAATTGTTGAAAAATTTAACTATCCCGAAATAAAACGCAAGAATGTAGACGGCAAAAGAAAATATCTAACCCCCGACGGCAACGCAGTTGCTAGTGTAACTACTATACTAGATGCCACGGCAGATAAAACCGGCCTGCTAGAATGGCGCAAGAGAGTAGGCGAACACAAAGCAAACGAAATTACCAAAGAAGCTGCTGCTATTGGTACACGTTTGCACAAGTATCTAGAAGACTATGTTGAAAAAGGGGAGTGGCCAGAACCCGGTTCCAATCCTTATTCTAAAAAAGCACACTGCATGGCATCTAAAATCAAACAGGAAGCCTTTCCTAAAATAACAGAAGTATGGGGTTCTGAAGTTAATCTCTATATGCCAAATATGTATGCGGGAACCACCGACTTGGTAGGAACATACAACGGCAAACCTGCAATTATGGACTTCAAGCAGGCGAATAAAAAGAAAAAAATAGAATGGATCGAAAACTATTTCTTACAGCTAGTGGCCTATGCAGAGTGCCATAATGAACTCTACGGCACAAATATACAGGAAGGACATATCTTTATGTGTACTCGCGGCACAAACAACCTAGAACTGGGCGGAGAAGAATACCAGCAGTTTGATATATGGCCTGCAGACTATGCAGAATGGCGTCACGAATGGTATAACCGGGTATATGCCTACTATGAACAATCTGTTTGAGCGATAAATACTTTAAACAGGAGAATAGAGTGGCGGTTGTACAAATCTCGAGGATACAGCATAGAAGAGGTCAAAAAAACACAGGTTCTGGATTGCCACAACTTGCATCAGGCGAACTAGGCTGGGCAATAGACACAAGAGAACTTTACATAGGAAACGGCTCTGTTTCCGAAGGAGCTCCTGCCGTAGGTAACACAAAGATACTTACGGAATTTGACAATATCTTTGCAGTCGCCAGCACCTATACCTATAGACAAGATGACGGATCTCTACTTACCGGACCAAACTCTTCTTCTCCTGTAGAAAGAAATCTTCAACAACGATTAGACGACAGAGTTTCTGTAAGAGCATTCGGAGCAAGAGGCGACGGTTCCGGAGATGACACAGCAGCACTTCAGAGAGCAATTGACCAACTCTACCTCAACACTGACAAAGCGACACCTAAAAGTAGAGTTGTATTGCACGTCGAAGCGGGCACTTACAATCTATCAGACACACTATATATTCCGCCTTATGCAACTATAAAAGGCGCCGGCTCTGGCAAAACTGTGTTCAAACAGGTTTCTTCTGTTCCTGTTGCTATCCAAACCGTAAATGCTTTCAGCACACCTGGAAACTACTTTAATTTTGCCGACGATGATGCATACGGCGACAACACTTCTCTACAGAATCAAACACAAAATATTTTGTTCGAAGGCTTAACAATAGAACTGTTTGATAATTCAAAAGCCATGGTTTTAGAAAATTGTGTTCATAGTGTCTTTCGAGACATTGCAGTAAAAGGAACATGGGAAGTTTCAGATTCTGTTGTAAACGATAACATTGGTTTAGAAATTACTTCTCTTAGTTCTGTAGTAGAGTCAAAAAACAACGCCTTTGAAGATTGTGCTTTCACTGGATTTTCATATGCTGTGAAATCAGATTATGATATAGACAATCATGTTTTTGATAATTGCCTGTTTAATCTTTGTGGTTTTGGAATAGTGTTTGGGCAGGGCACGATCATTGGAAATCCGGGACAGGCGACAGGACCTGTCAATAACACCATTAAAAATACGACTTTTAGAGACATTAATCAACAGGCTATTTGGGTTATACAAGGCAAATATAACGTCAGTGAGAACAATGTTTTTGAACTTGTAGGCAATATGGCAGGTAGTGATTTAACGCCTTCTACTCACATTGTTCAATTTGATACAAAAACGAACAAGAGCATAGGCGATTATTTTTCACGCACGGCAGTTTTAATTTCTGGTGCAGCATCCTCTACTGTTCCTTATATTTCGGAAATCGGAGGCGCAGCGGATTACGAATTACACTTTGAAAACGAAGTAGATTTTGGTAGGCAAACTGTTGCACAGAGAATATTTAGGCTGCCGGGTATCATAAACCAATCCTATGAAATTGACTATATGATGGTAACAGACAGTAAGTTTACTCGAAAAGGAACACTTTCTCTTGTAACCTACGAGCCTGATAATTCTGTGCAAATATACGATGAATATTTTTATGTAGGTGAAGAAGATAACAACAATCTTGAAGCAGTAGAATTTGAAGCGCAGCTAAGAGATCATAGTTCGAGCGGCGGTTTCGATACTATTGATGTCAAGGCTACGTCCGACCTACAAGTTAATGATAGAACTTACATGACATTTATGATAAAAGCACATCGATCAGATATTATTTGATGTTTTCAAACATTCAATCATTCGAACAACGTCTTGCCTCCTGGGCAAAATACAGAGAAGAGATACCTGAACAAGCAGATCCAATCCAAGCCACGATCGACTTGTATGAGCAAGCACCTTGGGTAAGTATTCACACAGATCCATATGATCGTTCTACTTGGCCAAACCCCTGGGAATTGATCAAAGAAAATCAGTACTGTGAGTTTTGTAAACTGCTAGGAATATGTTATACTTTACAATTAACTGACTGCTTTTCGGAGGAGGAGTTCGAGATACATATACGACGCAGCGACGGAACAGGAGAGCTTTATTACTTGCTCTTTGTAGGTGAAAGAGTCGTTGGCTATAATGGAGAGACACATGTTGCAAATTCTGAACTCCCTTCTGATCTTAAACTGCAACACCGATATACAGTGTCTCTCTAACACACGAAGTAGATAAGAACACAGGTGCCTCGTCTGAAGGACGACGAAGTCATCACCATCTAAAAAATAAGGAGAAAAAGAAATGCTATTCGAACCACAGATATCAAGAAAGCCAGATTTGTATCCTTGGACCAAAAAGTTCATTGATGCTATATGGGCAGGCTTTTGGACCCCAGACGAGTTTAACTTTCGTTCAGACTATTCGCAGTTTAAACAGGAACTTACACAGGAAGAGCAGGAAGTTATTGTAAGAGCTCTATCAGCAATTGGGCAAATAGAAGTTGCTGTTAAAAGTTTCTGGGCAAATGTAGGCACGCATCTACCGCATCCTTCTATAAATGATCTTGGATACGCAATGGCCAACTCTGAAGTCATTCACAATATGGCCTATGAGAAGTTGCTTGATGTTCTGCATCTTACTCACGTGTTCGAAGAAAACCTAAATGAAGAGGTTATTCGCGGCAGAGTAAATTACCTACGCAAATACAACGAAAAAGTTTATGAAGATGATAAAAAGCAGTTCATTTATTCAATTATTCTCTTTACATTGTTCGTAGAAAATGTTAGTCTATTTTCACAGTTTTACATAATTCTGCACTTCAACAGAAACAAAGCTGTGCTAAAAGATTGTGCCCAACAGGTACAATACACAAGAAACGAAGAAATGTTACACGCTCAGGTAGGAATACAGTTAATTAACACTTTGAGAGAAGAGTATCCAGAGATGTTTGATGCGGAGCTCGAAAGCCGTATCCAAGAAGAAATCCAAGACAGCCTCGCAGCTGAAAGTCGTGTCATTGACTGGATGGTAGGCGATTACGCTGTAGAAGGTCTTAATGCAGAAATTCTAAAAGCATTTGTTGCAAAGAGAATGAAAGAATCAATGGAACAGATCGGCTTTGATCATTCCATGATCGAAATCAACAAAGAACTTGCTGATGAGACTTTTTGGTTCGACGAAGCTCTTCTTGGTGCTACTATGACTGATTTCTTCCAGAAGCGTCCGGTAGAATACTCCAAGGGACAAGGAATTGCAGCAGACGAACTATTTTAAAACAGAAACAAAGGGGATAAGAATGAGTTTTGATTGGTTGAACCAAGACTCTCGTACTTTTTTGTCGAGAGGCTACCTAGATGAAGGTCAGAGTGCAGAAGACAGAATTAGAGAAATCGCAGACACTGCTGAACGATTTTTAGATGTAGAAGGATTTGCAGACAAGTTCTATGATTATATGGGGAGAGGATTCTATTCGCTTTCTTCTCCTGTATGGTCAAACTTTGGCAACAACAAAGGCCTGCCAATCTCCTGTAACGGTGTTTATGTAGGAGATGAGATTTCCAAGATCATGGGCAAGGCATCTGAAGTTGCAATGCAGACCAAGCACGGTGCTGGCACTTCTGGTTACTTTGGTAACATTCGTCCTCGTGGTTCTGAAATCAAAACAGGTGGTGTAGCAGACGGTCCTGTGCATTTTATGAACATCTTTGAAAGTGTCACAGATGTAATTTCACAGGGCTCTGTTCGCCGCGGCTCTTTTGCTGCATACACAGACATTGAACATCCTGATGTAGAAGAATTCCTTGAGATTAGAGAAGTTGGTCATTCTATTCAAAATATGAGCCTTGGTCTTTGCATCTCTGACGCCTGGATGGAGGCAATGATTGAAGAAGGTGAGCGTGTCAAGGCAGGCGAGCTGGCTTCTACTGATGCTAAAAAACTCCAGCTTTGGGCCAGAGTAATGCGCAAACGCAAGGAAAGCGGTTATCCCTATCTATTCTTTACTGACAATGTCAATAACGGGAAGCCCAGAGTCTTAAAAGACAAGAACAGAAAAGTTTATGCATCAAACCTCTGCTCTGAGATTTGCTTGCCATCCGCAGACGACGAAAGTTTTGTTTGTAATTTGGCATCAATGAATGTTCTTACCTACGACGAGTGGAAGAACACAGACGCAGTTGAAACACTGACATACTTTCTCGATGCTGTTATGACAGATTATATCAACAAGACAGCAGAGATTCCTTTCATGGAAAGTTCATACAACTTTGCCAAGCGTTGGAGAGCTCTTGGAATCGGACAGTTAGGCTGGCATTCCTATCTGCAATCCAAAATGATTCCTTTTGAATCATTCCAAGCAGCAAGTCTCGCAGCAGAGATTTCCAAGTTTATGGACGAACGTTCTCACAAGGCAAGTGTAGATATGGCAGCTCGCTATGGAGAGCCAGACGGAATGATTGGTTATGGTGAGAGAAACCTTACTCGTCTTGCTATCGCACCAACAACTTCAAGTTCTTTCATTCTTGGACAGGTATCACCTTCCATTGAACCTCTGCGTTCTAACTACTTCACAAAGGATCTAGCAAAGGGTTCTTTTACCTATAAGAATCCTTACCTCGAAAAGGTATTAGAATCCTATGGCAAGAACGATGAAGAAACCTGGATGAGCATCCTTACTAATAATGGTTCTGTTCAGCATTTAGATTTCTTAGGTGAGACAGAGAAAGCAGTGTTCGCTACTTTTGACGAGATTACACCTATCACAATTGTTCAGCAGGCAGCGGCAAGGCAGCGTCACATAGATCAAAGTCAAAGTCTTAATCTTATGATTCCGCCTGACGCTCCTGTTAAGGATGTGAATGCTCTTATTATTGAGGGATGGAGACTGGGAATAAAAACATTCTATTATCAACGTTCTTCCAATCCTGCTCAGGAACTTGTGAGAGATATTATGAGTTGTGAGGCTTGTGAAGCATGAGTGCTATAGTATGGAGTAAGAATGGTTGTATGTTCTGCGAGTGGGCCAAAGAGCTGCTCGCAGACTATAACATTTCGTATGAAGAAAGAAATATCTCTCGAGGCAATTGGACACGAGAGCAGTTACAGGAAGCAGCACCAGGAACCAAGACCGTACCACAGATATTTATAGACGGTAAGTATATTGGAGGCTTTACAGAACTTAAAGCACACATGAAAAAGCAGGAGGCTGAATGATTATTGAAACCCCATACAAGCAGGGAGATGCTATTACGGTAAAACTGACTTCTGGAGAAGAACTTGTGACTCGTTTCGAAGAAGACAAGCCAGAAGGTATCAAAGTGTCCAAGCCGATGAGTTTGACAGCAACGCAGGAAGGTATAGGACTTGCACCGTTTGTTTTTACTATTGACCCTGAAACACCTTTTGTAATTAACAACTCTGCGATTGTTTGTGTAGCTAAGACAGAAGAACAGATGGCAACACAATACATTCAAAATACGACAGGACTTAGCGTATGAGTTTAGCTGCTTTACAGGCAGCAGCAGATTCTGCTAGCGCAGCCGCCGAAACAGCTATTGCTGACACTTGCACCTTTGCCGGCGGCTCTTGCGATGTAATGGGAACACTAGGAAGCCTATCTCCAGAAATAGGTGACGTTGCTTCTTCCGCTCAGGAATCTATATCTAAAATGGTAGAGCCTCTCGCTGGAGTATCACAAATGCTCACAGGAGCAGTTGACAATCTGAAATCAGAAATTGCCGCTGCTATTCCTAATATAGATCCTTCATTGCCGTTAGATAGTTTACCTATAGACGATTTAAGTTCGCTTGGAGGTGATCTTCAAGGAAAAATAGCAGGATTAACTTCTTCGTTTGGAGAAATAAGCGGATCGATCGCGTCTTCTGTATCAGGATCACTAGGGTCACTCGAAGGTGCTCTAGCAGAAGTGAGAGAGTCTATTAGTTTTTCACTAGACGTTCAAGGAGGAGCAACCTGTCCTGCATTAAACGGTGTTTTAGAAGGCCTGCCTGCAGGTATATCGCCTAGTATAGATAGCATTACTGGCGCAGCAGCAGGCGGAGGCCTAGGCGAATCTGCGAATGCCACCGCCGCAGCCGCTGCCAATAACATGAAATCTCTAGCAGAACAATCTCTAGCAAATACCAATGCTCTTATGTCTAATATAAGTGGTAGTTTAGGAGGATTTGGAGTTTGAATAGAGGATCAGCAAGGCTAAATGATCAAACTCTTGGCAATTGTTCTGTCCACGGCAGCAATATAAAAGGCAAGATTATCTCTGCTTCTCCTAACATCGAAGTAAATGGAAGAGGACTTGCAAGACTAGGCGATAAAGTTTTAGCAGATTGCGGACACGAAGCAGAAATAATCACAGCATCGTCTACCGAAGATCCTAACAATAAAAGTGGCACTGCTAGATTAAACGACAAGGTAGGTAATTCTCCTTATGAAGCAAAAATTATCACTGCTTCTAATGACACATTTCCTAATCCTGATTGACAACCTTTCTCTTTGATAATAAAATTAAACAATGGAACGGACTATACTAACGGACGCGGATGGTGTGTTATTCAACTGGGACTATGCTTTCGGCGTATGGATGGAGCAGCATGGTCATACTCCGGTAGAGAAGGGAAACAGATATTATTCTCTAGCAGATAGATATGCACTAGATCCTAAACAGATACCCCCACTTGTAAAGCAGTTTAACGAAAGTGCTGCAATGGGATTTCTTCCTGCTCTAAGAGATGCTGTGTATTATGTAAAACGACTTCACGAAGAACACGGCTACGATTTTCATTGTATCACATCTATGAGCAAAGATCCCAATGCTGTTAAACTGCGAGAAATGAACATTCGCAAACTTTTTGGCGATACAGCATTTTCAAAAATCATCTCTTTAGACACGCAAGCACCTAAATACGATGTATTAAAGCAATACAAAGATACAGGATTATATTGGATTGAAGACAACTATAAAAATTGTGTTGCTGGATTAGAATTTGGATTAAAACCCGTGTTAATGGAACACGGATTTAATATGAGAGAAGACATTCCGCAAGGAGTAACTAAAGTCACTAGTTGGCGCGAAATCTACGAATTAATACAAGGAGAAAACAATGAGTAGTGAATTACACGAACAGATTGTTCAGGCATTTAATAACTATCTAGCAGAAGCAGAAACCTTTGACGATAAGGGTGTTAAGGCTGCTGCTGCCCGTGCTAGAAAGGCACTCGGCGATCTCGGCAAGCTTACAAAGGAACGCCGCAAGGAAATCCAAGACAAAAAGAACGAGATGTAATATGAAAGCAAGAGTCATTGGCGGAGGAATATCAGGCGTAACAACTGCCTACTACCTTGCCCGCAAGGGCTACGATGTCACCGTGGTAGAACGTGAAAGATATACCGGTATGATGACATCATACGCTAATGGCTCTCAGCTTTCTGCTTCTAACGCAGAAACTTGGAACAGTTGGTCTAATGTTAAAAAAGGCCTCAAGTGGATGTTTCAAGAAGATGCACCCTTTAAAATCAATCTAAAGCCAGAAGCTGCTAAAATAGGCTGGATGGCTCGTTTCCTTGCAAACATTCCTAACCGAGACAAGAATACTCTAGAAACCTGCCGTCTAGCTCTACAAGCACATGATTGTTATCGTGCTATAGCAGACGAAGAAGGCATTGAGTTTGATAGAGTGGAAAAAGGTATATTACACATCTATCGCAATGAACGAGATCTACAGCACGCTCGCCGGGTAAACGAACTGTATAAAAAAGCAGGTCTCGATCGAAGAGAAGTCACAGCACAAGAATTGCTATCAATAGAGCCTGCTCTACAACAGAGTGAAACTGCTTTTGTAGGTGGGTTTTATAATGAGCAAGATTTTACAGGTGACATACATCTCTTCTGCAGAAATCTGTCTCGTGCATTAAAACACAAATATAACGTAAAATTTTTAAAACTTCCTGCTACTATATATGACATAGACCTATGGTGCGACCAAGGCATTGTAGTGATATGCGCGGGAGTTGATTCTCCTGTGTTAGCAAAAGCAGTTGGAGATAAACTGCCTATCTATCCTGTTAAAGGGTATTCTATTACAATTAACGATCCTGTCAAAGCACCTTGGGTTTCTCTGTTAGACGATGAGACAAAGATAGTTTCGGCCAGACTCGGCGAACAGCGTTTTAGAGCCGCAGGCACAGCAGAGTTTGCCGGCAAAAACTATGACATCAAACAGGCTCGGATCCAACCTCTAACAGACTGGATCAGAAGTTTATTCCCCGAAATGAATACCGAATACGTTACACCGTGGGCAGGTCTGCGTCCTATGACACCTTCTATGATGCCTATTGTCAAACAGAGCAACAAGAACAGTCGAGTGTATTATAATACGGGTCACGGCCACCTTGGCTGGACCTTAAGTGCTGCCACTGCTGTTCAAATAGCAGATATCATAGAGCAAACACAATGAAATACTATAGATATATAGAACCACGCGATCCTACTAACGATGATTTCTCGCCAGAAATAATCACTCTGTCTGAGCAGGAAATACTTGACTCATATTGGGATTACTGGTATACTAACATGTGTGAAAAGTTTGGCAAGGCAGAGTATAGCAAAGAAAGTTGTTTAAAAGATTGGTGTGCTATACACTGGGCTTGGCAAGTAGAAGATTGCCAAGGAGAAATGGAATGACTTGGTTTGTTTGGATTTTATTAGGTATGGTAATTGGTATAGTCGCTTCGGTGTTTTTTGGTTATTGGTTCCTGATCAAGAATCCCTCGAATTTTCTACCATGGTGACGTAGAAGGAGAAATAAATGAGTGAGAATGTAGAGTTTGTTTTAGTAAGACGCGATTCCGACGACAAAGTAGAAATTGTCAAAAAGGAGTCATTTGATTTAACTGGTTATAGTTTTTTTCGTTACTATGAAACAGGTAACAACACGCTTGAAGAATGGGTAGAAACTGATCGGTTAGAATTTTACAAGAATAAAGTAGAGAAATAAATAGAAAGAATTCAATGAAGCGATGGTAAGATGTTTCGGACGCGGGTTCGACTCCCGCCGCCTACACCACTTATTTCTATGTGGGCGTCATGGTTTCGACGGGGCAGACGAGTTATCGTGGAGAATCGGCAATGTGGAAGCCGTTAGGATTGGGAGTTCCCGATCTAAGAAGCAAACTAAAATAAATGCAACAGAAGAAGCATTTGCTCTAGCCGCTTGAGGCTAGATGGGGTTTTGCTAGTCCTTCCTTATTACCCAAAGGACTGGCACCTTCCAAAAAAGATTGACACGCCTGTCACTCATAATTATACTATACGTTAATTTGTAGCAAAAGGCTCTATTATGACAATGCATCTTGACAAGACACTGTCTTCTATCCGCACTTCTAACCCGAGAACACGTAAGATGACTGTGCGCGAATACAATGCCAAAGTCGAAGAACATCGTTTGTATAATAAGCGAATGAAACAGAGCAACAATAGACATCTTATGATGTCATTTGACGAGTATCTTGACTTCTGCAAGCCAAAGACTACTGCCCGGGCAGTAGCCACTTCCAAGAAGAAAGATTATGTGCCACCGCAGAATACCGTGAGAGAAGGTGCGAGAACAACTGCGTCTGTAAAAAGTCACGGCCTAGGTGTAGGCACAGGCAGCAAGAAAGAATCGGTTAAATACACAGGCGACTATGTTATAGGCATCGCTCAGACACACAAGAGCAATGCTGTTCCTGTCACTAACGGCGATCACGCAAAAGACATCGCCCGTATGCGTAGAGGGTAAAAAATGCGAACTTTAATGGTTGTAGTCAGCATATTCTATGCTGTTGCTGTATGGGCTACTTCACAGCCCACTCCTTATACCAAGGAAGATTATCCTGAAGCACATTGCCTTGCTCTAAATATTTACTTTGAAGCAAGAGGATCCAGTTTCGCAGACAAGGTTGCTGTAACAGATGTAGTTTTAAACAGGACCAAAGATAGTCGCTATCCCGATGATATCTGTTCAGTGGTATATGAAGCAAAGACAGATTCTACCGGTTTTCCTCTGCGTAATCAGTGTCAGTTCTCCTGGTTCTGTGATGGCAAGAGTGACACTCCTCGTGAAGTAGATGCTTGGTATGAAGCACAGGTAATTGCATATCAAATGCTTTACAACGGTCGTTTTAAAGGCATCACAGAAGGCGCAACTCATTATCATTCCACAAAAGTTGATCCTTATTGGGCTGACAGTTTTCAATACATTGGCCAAATAGGCGATCATATCTTCTATCGTTGGAATTAACCAAAAACACTTGACAAATTTGTCCTCTAAAGTATAATTAACTTGTCATTCAATAATGGAGGCATGACATGAAAGGCATTTCAAAGGCAATTTTAGCAACATCTGCTGCGGCTATTCTAGCAGGCTGTTCATCTATGGTTGAGATTCCCGAAGCTGATGTGTATGCACAGCCTAAATGGTATAACGACTGCAAGCAATCAGGCACCGAAGGCATGTTTTGGTGGGCTAATGATTACGCCTATGCTTGTGGTGCAGGTGTTAGTCGGTTTGAACAAGCAGCAGAATCGGAAGCATATGCCTTTGCTGTAAAGAGTTTTGCAGAGCGTATTAACGGAACTCTTGATAGCTCTACTAGAGTTTCGATCGAAGACAACTCAAAAACTTCCAAAGTCGAAGTCAATCATTCTGTGTCAGACACGGAAATTCGCGAGCATCTTGAAGTTAAGCGCGATGTATATCGTTATCAGGGCCAGCACTACGTGTTTGTGCGCCTCAAGATGGAAAAAGAAACTTTTGACCGTTTGATGAACGAGGCAGGCAATGCGACTAACACTGCTACTACTGACTAGTTTGGTAATTGCTGGGTGCGCGAGTAATAGCGAACCTGTTCGTCAGGATCAATACTGCTATACCGACGAAGAGATTGTTCTTCAAAATGGCGAAACCACGAGCACTCAAACCAAAGTTTCCTGCTCCGACAAACCCAATGTGAATCACATCACACGGTCTGCTGGCGTAGCAGGTGAATGCAGGTCTTATATTCACAAAATTCGCAGAAATGGTGTTACAAAAAATGTTAAAGGATTTCTCTGTAGGTTCCCCGATGGTACTTGGGAGCCTGTTAATGGTGTGTATTCTTATTAGTGGTTGCGCTTCTAACAACTCCTATTATGGAAAGATAAGCACGGCTAACAACTATACCGACTCTCCGTCTATGGTAGGAGTTCTAGGTAACTTGTTAATTTATAATGCATATTCAGTGCCACGCAAAGACAGAGACAAACATGAGCAGTGTGTATATTTTGCGCTCGACAATCTTTTTCTTGGCGAAAAATGTGATTGGTATTCTGAAAACGGTTCTACGCACGGTCAGGTAAAAGTTGTAGCACATCGAAATATGTCGCCGGGTTCTTGCTCTACTTTATACAACGCCGTGTATCACAAAGGAAATTGGAAAACCTGGCAAGATACAGCGTGCAGGCACGGTGTGAATGATCAATGGAGGTTTGTCGAACGATAAGACCCTCCTAGCAGCTAAATACTGCTTTAGGAGGGCATCATGTGGGAATACAGATGTAAAATACGCAGTGTCGTTGATGGCGACACCGTAGATGTAGACATAGACCTAGGATTTGGTTTAGAATTGAAAGACGAAAGGGTAAGAATCAAAGGCATAGATACACCAGAATCTCGAACATCAGACGAAGTAGAAGACATTTTTGGTGAAGCAGCTAAAGCAAGAACAAAAGAAATACTGCCAGAAGGTTCTACCCAAATTCTAATAACAGAATTAAACAAAGAAGGCGAGGACATGAAAGGCAAGTTCGGAAGAATCCTCGGCGACTTTGTTGTAGGAAATACAACGTTCACTGAAACAATGATACAGGAAAATCACGCGGTGAGATATGAAGGACAATCAAAAGATGACATCCAAGCAGAGCATCTTCGAAACAGACGCCTTCTTGTTGAAGCCGGAGTTGTCTCCATTCCTGATCATCTAAAATAAATTAAACTATGTTCTTTGGAATTTTAACACTTGTAACCGCGTTGGCAATCAGCGCGGTTGCTATCTACTACTCCGTGGCAGGCCTCGCAGCGATATTTGCTGCTGCTGTAATACCTATTATTATAATGGGGGGTGTGCTGGAAGTATCCAAACTTGTCACAGCAGTATGGCTACATCGCTATTGGCATCAAGCGACTTGGTGGCTAAAGACCTATCTTACCACAGCAGTGGTTGTGTTAATGTTTATTACTTCGATGGGTATATTTGGCTTCTTGTCCAATGCTCACGTTCAACAGACTGCGCTAGGCGACAACACCGTTGCTCAATTAGAAAGAATAGAATCAGAGATTGCGAGACAAGAAGCAATCATTTCAAGAGCAGAAGACAAGATAGAAACCGCTACTACAGAAGGTGTTGGCGCAGATTCTAATATCCAAAGCCAAATCGACAGAGAACAGGCGAGAATTGACAGAGCCTATGAAAGAGCAGAGCCTGCTATTCAAGCACAGCGCGACATCATAGAGCGACAAGAAGGTAGAATTCTAGATCAGATAGAAGCAGTTGACTCCGACATAGAAAGACTTGATACAGCACTTGCTCAAGGCGAAGTTGCTCTGGCACAGAGCATAATTGGTGTCGAATCAGACGGAATTCTTGGTCCTAATACTCGCGAAGCTATCCAAGATTTCAGAGATAGGAAGGCAGAAGAAAAAGCAGTTCTTGAACAGAGACTGGCTGCTGTTGGCAATGATCCTAGGGTGCAAGCGGCTAGGCAGGAAATTGAAAGAATAAGAAACAGAGTAGAACAGGAAGTTGCTCAGTCAAATGAACTCATCAACAGGCTTAGAGCGCAACTAGGCACTTCTATAGGGGAAGACATTGATGCTGTTATAGACGAACAGAACACTCGTATTACAGAAGCGTCACAGGAAATAGACACCCTTACCCAAGAAAAGTTTGAAATAGAATCCAAGGTAAGGCAACTTGAAGCAGAAGTTGGTCCTATCAAGTATATCGCGGAATTTGTTTATGGCGAAGACGCTGATAAAAATCTTCTTGAAGAAGCAGTGCGTTGGGTGATCGTAATTATCATCTTTGTGTTTGATCCACTTGCGGTTCTTCTGCTAATTGCAAGCCAATACACATTCCGTTGGCACGGTAGAGAATTGTTCGGCGGCGACGGAGATAATCCGCCGGAACCAACACCGCCGCCAAAACCTATTTCACCTGCTCCTGCTGCCAACGAAGAATTTGGCTTAACCGTAGAAGAAGCCGCAGAACCCTACACAGAAACAGATCCACACGATGTGTATAACGATGACAGACTGGCAACTGCCTATGATCTAGAAAATCCTGTCGCGGCCGAAAAAAAAGATACCGAATCGTTGGAAGAATCAAACGAAAAGACTAGACAGGCTGTAATAGACGAACAAGATCAATCCATACACTGGCACGAAGCAAAGAAATTATGGAAAGAAGACCATCCTGACGAGACACTAAAAGAACAAAAGCAAAGGTATCTCGCAGGAGAAATTGATCGTCTGCCCTGGGAAGACTATCTCACCGAAGATTCGGAAGCAGACCAAAAAAAAAGATCCTACATAATGAAGAAAGACAATCAGCAGATTCGTCGGGATCGAGAATAAAACCAAACTTTACAGAAGTAATCGAACCACAGGGTTACATACAAAACGGAGAGCAGTCTGACAACTCAATATGGAAGAGAATATACGACCGTGGATAACAATATACTACTAATAACCCCGCCCGACAAAATACACAATCAAAACAAAAACATCCTACTCATACACCCCAGCCCTTATGTTAAGAACTCTACACAGGAGTTTTTAGCAGAATCTCAAGAAGGATTTAATGTGTATATCTATGAGCCTCAAGACGAATCAGAAAACAATTTAGATTGGCTGCTAGATGTAGCACGCTTCGCTGAAATGACTGTAATAGATCTTGATAAATCTGACAGTGAAACAAGAAAAATAGCAGCATATCTTGTTTCGCTACCTACGGTATATTGGTTGACTTCTGGCGAAGATTCCTGTTACTATAAGTTAAGCGTGAATAGAATTTATGACCTAGAAATTCTCAATCGACTAAAAGGAGGCAATTTTGAGAAATAACAAAAAGAATCAACAGCCTGTGACAATTCCAGGCTGTAAGGTTGAAGTGCGTGATGGCAGATTTAATGACGCAATGCGTAAGTTTAAAAAGCGAGTTCAAGAAGACGGTAGAATCCAAACCGTAAAAGAAAGACAAGAATACACAAAGCCTTCTGTTAAACGTGCAAGAGCAAGAGCAGCAGCAAGAGCTCGGTGGCTAAAAAAACAAGCAAAAGATTCATTTGATGCCAAGAACTATTGAGGAATTAACATGAGTATGCATGCCGAATTATGGTTTCCTTCGGTAATATGGAGTAAAATGACTCACTATGGAGATAATTCTAAAATAAAAGAATTCTCTTATAAGAAAAAAGCCGACGATAAAGGCAGAATTATCAGCAATTACGGGGGATGGCAGAGTTCAGATCTCAAGGCAGGAGAATGTAACGCCTTGGATGAGTTATTAGCTAATATTTCTAATGAAGTAGCATTTTGCGCGGATCAAGTAGGAATAGGCAATCTCAAATTGTACAACGTGTGGATTAATATAAATCCTCCAAACAGCTATAATCATTTGCATAACCATATTAATTCAGTTCTCAGCGGAGTTTACTATGTAGATGCAGATCCTTCACAAGGTAATTTGCAATTTGAACGAAGCGACAACGGTGACTATCATATTCCCGCTGAAGTAAAAAAAGAAACTTATTACACATCAACTAGAGCAACTTATGCTGCTAAAACCGGAGGATTATACATATTCCCAGGCTGGTTGAAACATTCGGTACAAGGCAATGCATCAGACAGAGATAGAATTTCGATTGCCTTTAATTACGGGGAATAAAATATGAGAATCGAACAGGAATCAAAGTTAGATTATGCCAATGTGCTTATCCGTCCCAAGAGATCTACTCTCGGGTCACGCAAAGAAGTTGATCTAGAAAGACAGTTCTCATTTAATAACTATGAACCAGCGTTTGAACATAAAAACTGGGAAAACTATCACTATCGTGGGATTCCTATTGTAGCATCCAATATGGACGGTGTAGGCACAATGGCAGTTGCAGACAAACTTGCCAGTCAAGGCCTTTTTACCTGTCTTGTTAAAACTTATTCAGAAGATGCTCTTGTAGAGTTTTTTGACAGCCGTCCTGATCTAAGTGACAATGTCGCAGTGTCCATTGGTATTTCTGATAGTGACCTTGCGCATTTTGATAGTGTGTATGACAGGCTTCACACTGATATCAAATATGTATGTATTGATGTAGCAAATGGTTATTCAGAACGCTTTGTAGATTTTGTAGGTGAATTCCGAATCCGCTATCCGTCTGTCGTTATTATTGCAGGCAATGTAGTCACCGGAGAGATGACAGAAGAACTTATTCTCAACGGTGCTGACATTGTAAAAGTGGGAATTGGTCCAGGATCTGTATGCACTACAAGAATCCAAACAGGTGTAGGCTATCCACAATTAAGTGCTGTAATTGAATGTGCAGACGCAGCACACGGCCTTGGTGGTCATATTATGGCAGACGGTGGTTGCACTTCTCCTGGCGATGTTGCAAAGGCATTTGCTGCAGGTGCAGACTTTGTAATGCTAGGAGGTATGCTTGCCGGCACCACAGAAGGTGGAGGCGAAATCACGACTCGATACTTCAAAACAGGAGAAGTTGCTGCAGACGGCACAGACATCCTCGAAACGAAAAAGCAGGTAGAGTTTTATGGTATGAGTTCACGCACTGCTAACGACAAGCACTTTGGTGGTTTGAAAGACTATCGTTCTTCCGAAGGTAGAACAGTTCTTGTAGATTACAAGGGAGACCTAGGACCTGTAGCACAGGAAATCCTAGGAGGATTAAGAAGTGCTTGTACATATGCAGGTGCAGAAAAACTCAAACATCTGCCAAAGTGTGCCACATTCGTAAGATGCTCAGATACTCATACAAGAGTGTTTGAGTCGAAAACTATTGGCAAATGATGTTGTCAATGATAAATATCAGGGAGCGCCGGAAGGGCTCACTTAATAAAAATCTTGCTTATAACTAAGGAGGTTTACAATGAGCAAAGTAATCGGTATTGACTTAGGTACCACAAATTCCTGTCTCTCAATCGTAGAGAACAAAGATCCCCGCATAATTGAAAACGCAGAAGGTGGTAGAACCACACCATCCGTTGTTGCGTACACAGACGACGACATTCTTATAGGAAATAGTGCAAAGCGTCAGAGTGTGACAAATCCAGAAAACACTGTGTTCGCAGTCAAGCGACTGATTGGACGCAAGTTCAAGGAAGATGCTGTTCAGAAGGATATTGAACAGATGCCCTATAAGATTGTTGAAGCAGACAACGGAGATGCCTGGGTAGAAGCTAACGGTGAGAAGAAAGCACCTCAACAGGTATCTGCGGAAATACTACGCAAAATAAAGTCGTATGCGGAGGACTTCTTGGGAGAGTCAGTCTCACAGGCAGTTATTACCGTGCCCGCTTACTTCAACGATTCACAGCGTCAGGCAACCAAAGATGCCGGCAAAATTGCTGGCCTAGAGGTCCTCCGCATCATAAACGAACCCACTGCTGCTGCCCTTGCTTACGGTGTTGATCAAGATGACAAAGCAGACAAGAAGGTTGCTGTTTATGATTTGGGCGGCGGCACTTTTGACATCTCAATCATTGAGATTGCGGATGTAGACGGAGAGAAGCAGATTGAAGTGCTTTCCACAAACGGTGATACATTCCTCGGCGGTGAAGACTTTGACAATGCTCTTATCTCTGAAATGATCTCAGAGTTCAAGAAAGAGCAAGGTGTTGATCTGTCAGGAGATAAACTCGCACTTCAGCGTCTTAAGGAGGCGGCAGAGAAGGCCAAGATTGAATTGAGTTCTAATTCTCAGACAGATATCAATCTTCCTTACATCACTGCTGACGCCACAGGGCCTAAACATCTTAATCTTAAGATGACTCGTGCGAAGTTTGAAAGCCTTGTAGAGGACTTAATTACACGTTCAATTGAACCTTGCAAGATCGCAGTCAAGGACGCAGGTCTCAAGCCCACAGAAGTTGATGAAGTCATTCTCGTAGGTGGCCAGACTCGTATGCCTAAAGTTCAGGAAGCAGTAGAAAAATTCTTTGGTAAAGCACCTCGAAAGAATGTGAATCCTGACGAGGCAGTTGCCGCAGGTGCTGCGCTGCAGGGTTCCGTTCTCGCAGGTGATAACTCAGACATCCTATTGCTTGATGTTACACCTCTTTCGCTTGGTATTGAAACCATGGGCGGTGTAATGACAAAACTGGTAGAAAAGAACACTACTATTCCTACCAAGGCATCGCAGGTGTTCTCAACCGCAGAAGACAACCAAAGTGCTGTAACAATTCAAGTAGCACAGGGCGAAAGAGAGTTTGTGCGTGACAACAAGGTGCTTGGCACATTCAATCTCGAAGGCATTGAGCCTGCTCCTAGAGGTGTTCCGCAGATTGAAGTCACCTTTGACATTGACGCAAACGGTATTCTCAATGTGTCTGCAAAAGACAAAAATACTGGCAAGGAACACTCAATTAAAATCGAAGCAGGCGGCGGCTTGAGTGACGAAGAGATTGAGCGCATGGTCCAAGACGCTGAAACAAACGCAGAGGAAGACAAGAAGAAGCGTGAACTTGTTGATGCTCGCAACTCTGCCGAAGCGCAGATTGCTTCCGCAGACAGAGAGTTTGAAGAAGCCAAAGACTCCTTGACAGACGAGCAGACGGAAAGCTATACTACTGCTAAGAGCGAACTTGAAGAAGCCTGTAAGGGCGAAGACAAGGACGCTATACAGGAGAAAACTACTGCGTTTATGACGGCTGCATCTGTGATTTATCAAGCCAAGCAGCAACAGAATTCGGCAGATGCTGGTTCTTCGGAAGAGCAATCAGCCGATGACTCAGTTGTTGATGCAGACTTCGAAGAAGTCGATCAATAACTTGTATGGGCAGATGCCAGGTGGGTCTGCCCTATCATATCTTGCTTAGAAAAGGAGATAAAAAATGACAAGACATATGACTACACTAGAACTACCCGCTCTGCAGAGCGCAACTATAGGATTTGATCGTTTGTTTAACGAATTAGACCGACAGTTTGCTAACTCTAAATCAAACGGTTATCCTCCTTACAATCTCGCTGAGATTAACGAAAACGAATGGATGATTTCTCTTGCAGTAGCAGGATTCGGAATGGATAATTTGGAAATTACCAAGGACGGCAACCTGCTGCGTGTTGAAGGAACTTCTCCAAAAGGCGGCGAAGATGTAAATTATATCTACAAGGGAATTGCAGAACGCAACTTCCGCAGAGAATTTACTCTTGCTGACCACGTTGAGGTAGAGAATGCTCACCTAGAATTGGGCATGCTCAACATTCACCTCAAGCGCGAAGTTCCAGAAGAACTTCAACCCAAGCGCATCAAGATAAACACTACACACACAGGCTCAATCGAAGACAAGAGCTAAACCACAAAAGGGGACTTCGGTCCCCTTTCTATCCAGGAGGACACAATGGGCACTGATATTGATGTTGTAATTGACACTAAAACCGTAAAGAAAACCAAAGAACCTTCCAAATACAAAGTCGTAATGCTAAATGACGATCATACACCTATGGATTGGGTTATTGATCTTCTCAAGACTATTTTCAAGCATTCTGAAACCACTGCGAAAGAGCTGACAATGAAGATTCACAACGAAGGCTCCGCAGTTGTAGGGATATATACATATGAGATTGCTGAGCAGAAAATGGTAGAAGCCGTTAATGCCAGTAGGGATAGAGGATTCCCCCTACAACTTACACTGGAAGAGGAATGAGTCGACTTAAAGAATTAACATGGGAACATCATAAAGAAGCAGAAAGGCAGGGGTTTGTAAAAGTAATACTAAGCGGCAAAATACACCCAGACTTCTACGCAACCTATCTTTGGAATCAACACAAAAAATATGACCTATTAGAAGCACTTGCTGCCTCTCACGGTATATTGGACGATTTGCCAGACATAAGACGAAAAAACAAAATAGAACAAGACTACTTAGAACTTTGGAAGCATGACTCTCCGCCTCCGGTTGTGCCTGCTGTTAATGATTACATAGCGCATATGAAATCACTAATAGATGATCCGCACAGACTAACTGCTCATCTCTACGTTATGCATATGGGAGACCTATCAGGAGGGCAGATGATTGTTAAAAGAATACCAGGTTCAGGCACAATGTATCAGTTCGACACCGACCACACAGAACTGAAGGAAGCAATAAGGGCGAAAACAGACGATTCAATGGCAGACGAAGCACAAACCTGTTTTACATTTGCTACGAGACTATTTCAAGACCTAATGGAGTTAAATTGTGAGCGTTATTTGGAACACGCTAATTGATTGCCAAAACCAAATCATAGATATCTTTAACAGCGAAGCCCAGGAAATCGAAGAAGAAGGCCTAGATTACTTTAATCAGCCCGAAAATGGTTGGATCAACAGAGTTTGGGCTAACAATTATGTACGTCGCGCTCACATTGACGTAGTGGATGCAAGGGACACTAAAGGCCTTTGGATGATGCATGTGTGTGTTTTTCCTACTTTGGATAATAACGGTCCAATATACGGCTTTGATGTAATAGCAGGTAAAAACAAAATGACCGGTGCCTTCCATGACTTCTCTGCTTCAAGCGGCGGAGCAGATCACCCTATGATAGAAGCCTACAGAGAATCTGTAGAAGACTTCGTTCCTTCTAAAAAAAGAGAACTGCCAGAGTGGGCACAGAATATTTTCACAGATTCGATGCTTGCCGCGGGTAATGTAAAGACAGAAGAAGAAGCAGTGGCTATTGTAGAAATAGCTCTCAATAACCTTAGGGCATACTTTGACGAAATAAAAGATTTCCAAAACACTGCAGATCCTGAAAAAACAAAAAAAGCTCAAAACTGGTATTGTTATAACCAAACTCAAAATCCTCACACACCAAGAACCATGAAAAGTCTAGGACTTCCGGAAGAAGATGTAGAACGCTTCTGCACAGATATGCTGTTTCCTAGCATAGGATAAATACTACTATTAGGAACAATCATGCGTTTTCACGAGTTTAGGATATTAGAAAGCAAACTTTTTGAATCTAACAGAGGTATTCTTGGCACTGTAATAGATACTCAATCTGGTAGAGGCGATAGTTTTACCAAAGAAGACGGAACCGAAGTTAGAGCAACAAACGCCTGGAAATTCCCGCAAGAAGAAACAGATCTTCGCTATGAAAACAAACAACCTGATAGCGAAGACGAAGAACCAATACCCGCAGAAGATCAATTTGCGGAAGAATTAAAAAATGCAACTGGTCTTGACATAAACAATGTGAATTGGACAGGAGGGCAAAAGCCTGCTACTGGATTTGCTGCTCTTGTAGTCGAATTACAAAGCGACAAAGGCAAGGAATATGTAGGGAAATATTTCCGTGCAAAAAGATCCGACGGTCATATATTTTGGCAGGTAAGTCACTTTATCAAAGATCTTAATACTATAGGAATCAAACTTCAAAGCAAAAAGGCTGCTACTAGTAAAGGCACCAGCGGCGCAATCAACTTAGGGCCAAAAGAAGTCGGAGTTACAGATAGAGTTATAAATCTTGCAAATTTAGTTTCTGAAGTTCGAAAAGGTGTACAAGCCAACGATAAGATACCTCCACAAGAAAAAGTAGCGGTAGCAGAATTGATTGAAAATCTTGGAGGAGATCCTGTAACAATCAATCCAGAATACCGAGCCAATTATGAAGTGCAATTAGGAGAAGTTGCTGCACCATTGGCGATTACAAGGGGAATAAATGTATCAGGATCAATACAGGAAGCAGAAAATCAGCTACTGGATCTTATAGACCCCGGAACTAAATTTACCAGCATTCAACAGGTAGAATATCCTGATAACATAGCAGAAAAACTAGTTGATAGCTATCTTATTACACCTAATGGTAGTAGAATAGGCGTAAGTTCAAAAGACAAAAAAGGTGGTGCAGCAGCTAGTATATCATCTATAATCGAAACCATTGAAAACAAAATAGACACCATAGAAGAACGTGTTCCTGATTTTAAATCGCGTTATTCACAATACCTTGATTGGTTAGATACTATAAAAAAATCAACAGGAAAAAGCGTTGCTTACAGCTTAGCCGCGAAAATGGGCATAATATCGGCTGACACTGCTAGAGAAGCCTTTGAAGCAATGAAAGAAACTCCTGGAGACGCGGAGAAACTGCGCGAGATAGACAACGGAAGATTTTATGATTTAACTATAGGATTCGAAGGCTATGATCCTAAAACATCCCACCCTATGTATAAAATACACTATCACGCAGCCGCGAGTCTTGCTCGAATAGTTGCTAACAAATTCAACGAAGATCAAGAAAATGTGAGAAGATTCTTTTCAACCGTATTAGAAAGTTCAAACATGATTCAGGTTCTTACTTCGTTAAAATCAAAAGGCGACCAAGGTCAATTTAGTGATTTTAAAGTTATCTATCCGCCTGTTTTTGAAGGAAGTATTAAGTTAGAAGCAGGAAGTTACTTCTTTGCTCAAAAACCGCCACAAGGTTTTACCTTTAAGATAAAGTAATCCCTAATAGTTAGTTTCAAACGCAACCTCAATGAACTCGCTTAAAAAGTTGAAGTGTCGTGCTAAACTGCCGAATAATTCAGGATTCCAAAAATCGCTTACAATCTCGTACGAAGTTATTCCCATATCACTATAATATGAGCGATTTATACCACGCCGTTCGCCTATATAAGGAAAGACGCCTGACACAAAAAGACAGGTATCGCCTAGCTCTTTTCTCTGCTTTGGCGTCGAAGCAGTTAAAAACATTTCAGCAAATGAAGTTTCTGGTAGGAAGTTTGGTCGATCAGTTTGATAAGACAGAAGCATTACAAGGTAAGATTTAATATGATCAGGCAGTTCATATCCGGTCCTAGCCTCGGTGCTTTCTACAATCTCATAAAAGGCGCTGCGATATGCGTCTTCCATATACATATTTATCAGAGGTGATAGAATGATTGAATACGAGATGTATGACTGGAACAGACTTGTTACAGACAGGGATCGAGAACAAATGATCGTAGACATAAGATCTCTAATCGAACAAGGTAGGTATTGGACGAACTGCCCAAGATACCAGACTACGGACAATGTGTTTGGACTAGAAGGCGAGCACTGGACAAACATAAAGATGAGTTTTATTTGGAGTGTGTTTGCATATCTCAAAAGAGACGTTCCTATAAAAAGTGTGAAAAGTTGGAGTTATATGACTTCTCTTAAATACACAGCAGAAAATCGTGATACACTATGGCATACTCATGAAAGACAAGGATCGAAAGTAGTAAGCGGCGTATATTACCTACATGTACCTCAAGATGTTGATACAGTCACAGCCGGCACAGAGTTTTCACCAAGAGGTCCAGAAAACACGCAAGATAGATTTTTTGCAGAGGCAAAGCAGGGATGTTGGGCAATCTGGCCAGGCAGTTCTTGGCATCGACCTGGCGTCTTGCAAAGTGAAGAAGATCGTTTTATAATAGCAGCAGATTTGGAGTTTTAGAATGACTAAATGGACCTATAAAGCAGAAGAGATATTTTCAGAAATACCAGACGATCCAAAAAATGTAAATATGTGTATACCTGACGAAATCGCAGAGCAAGCAGGTCTACAGCCCGGAGACAATATTAAAATATCCTGGGGAGACCAAGGTACAATTATTATAGAAAAACAGGGAGACCAAGAAGACTCACATGGCGAAGGATAAAGATTTATTAGAAATGGAGGGCACTATTGTAGATGTGCTTCCTAACCAAATGTTCAAAGTTGAACTTGAAGAGTTTGACAGAACAATCACAGCATACACCGGCGGCAAGATGCGCCAATTTAAAATACGTCTTGTTCAAGGAGACAGAGTTAAGGTAGAAATGTCTCCATATGACCTCGAACGTGGCAGAATAACTTTCCGACTTTAACCAAAACCGTTTGACTATTGCAGCAACCTTGTATATACTGCTATTATGTTTATTACATATCATAGAGGCAGTAGATACAAGCGTGAGATAGCCGGCGAACTATCTCAGTTTGTTGCTAACAAACTTATGCCACGCATGTCACCTAAACTTAGTATAGAACTTTGTTTTGTTACAAATCTTTTCAAGCGCGAAGGCGTGTTCGGAGACTGCGGTTATTACGAAGGAGACGACGTTCCGAGAGACTTTGTTATTCGCTTAGATGCAGGCATCGATGAAGTTGACTTGTTAAAAACTGTTGCGCATGAAATGGTGCATGTAAAACAGATTGCAAGAAACGAACTAAAAGAACTTGTCCGATCACCCTACTTCCGTTTTCACAAAGAGTATTATCACAAAGGCATAGACTATTTTGACAAGCCGTGGGAGATCGAAGCGCACGGTCGAGAAGAAGGTTTGGTAATTCGTTGGTTAGAACAGAGGGCTGAAAAATGATTAACCTATATGCATTTACCTATCCTAGCGCAGTAAAAAAGTTTGACGACTTTGTTCTTGTCAAGCTAGGAGACTCTACTCGCGATGTAGACGTTCGAATCGACGAACAAGGTGGCTCTGCAGAATACGAAGAAAAGATTTCGGTAGGAGCATGGAACAACCTTCAAGTAATTAAACGTGATTTTGATGTGCATAAAGTTTTAACAGAACTAGGTTTACATCACATAGAAGGTAAGGGCACCGAGTGGTTTAAAATCCCTGCCGGGTCAATTCAAGAAGCCTATGATTATCTAGATGATCTTGTTCAAAAGTTTGAAGGTAAAAGAATTCGCGACCGTGTTGTATTGCGTGATTTACAGAAAAAGGCACTAGAAGAAGCTCTTGACATTATAGAGTCAGGAGAAGCGTCTGCAACTGTAATTGCTAATCTCTGTCCACGCTTTGGTAAAACAATTTGGGCTCTAATGCTGTTTAATGAAGTTTCGGAAAAATATGGAAACAGAGTGATGCTGTTGCCTGCATACTGGCTCAGTGTGCATTCTAGTTTCTTGGACGAGCTTGACAAATTTGACGATTTCCTAGACATTGCTTTGACCGATCCTAACAAAGAGAGTGCAGAAACGCAAGCAGCAAACGCACTTGCAAACGGTCAGAGAATTGTTATCCCCGTTTCTCTGCACGGTGACTTAGAAGAGTGGCAAGAAAAAAATGCGTGGATTGCTCAAATCGATAACGACGATATCTTTATGTTCGCTGACGAAGGAGACTTCGGCACTCATGCAGAAAATCAAGTAAGAAAACTTGACTACCTCATTGGTTGATAGTAAACTATAATAGTTAGGCAAGGTCATTAGGCATGTTAGTTAAGGTTTTCGCATCAGGCACAAATGTTCAGCGGCTGGCAAAAGGATCAGGTCGCGCAGACGGTGTAATCTACACTGCATACAGTCAGCTAGAAAATTCTCAAGACGAAATTGTTAAGCGTCGCTTCTACATGCTAGAAGTAGACAGCCTCAAAAAAGACGTAGAAGAATTGGACGAAACTGTTCAGCCTTCTTGGGCAAAGATTTGGGGTAAGCCTAATGCTAACAAGAGTTTTATTTCCAAACTTTTTCTGTCTCTCGTAGGCGAAGAACCTTTACGGCAGGAAATCAATCTTTCCAATCTCGCCGGCGAATCTATCGACTGCTTTATGATGCTTGTGAGTGCAAACAAGCGTGAGATGAAGCAGATCAAAGATATCGCAGACCGCGCTGTTCCTAATTATCATATAAAAATTCTAAACGGTGATTACACCAACAACAAACAGGCGGAATTTGAAACCAAAAAAGAAATTAATGAAGCAAGAATTGCAGGCAAAGACGGTGTAATTGTCATTGCTAACCAAATGGGGTCGCGTTCTTACAGCGTGCCTGAGATACAGGCAACTGTGATTGCATATGATCGTGGTTCTGTTGATGCTACTATGCAGAAAGTAAGCCGATGCCTTACACCAGGAACGACCTATGCAGGAGATCAGAAAGAATACGGTCATATTTTAGATTTAAGCTTTGACCCTAACAGATCGGAAAATATCGAACGCCTTCTAGTAGATGAAATCGTGCAGGTTGGAAAAAGCGAAGACCAAGATTTTCCTGCCGCAACTACCTATGTGCTTTCCACTATTGATTGCTTTAGAGTTAAGTATGGCACCGCGGTAGAAGTAGACGAACAGTCTATGTTCGAATTGCTAGGCGACAACGAAAGCCTTCTTAGAATTGCAGATGTTACTGTAGATGTTAATGCTGCGTTAGACATAATCGACAATCTTGCAAATGTCACAGCGTCGGGCAAAAAGGACAAAAAAACACGAGAGGCAATCGACAAAGCAAAGAATACCATACGCGAAGGAGGCAAAGGCAGTAAAAACCAAACAGACTCTGAGAAAAAACAGCTAGAAAAAATTATTAACGATGCAATTAGATCACTGAATATGAGTGCAACTAGCGTGTTTAATCTAGCAGGCGAAGGCTCTACCTATCGTGAGTGTATTGAAATAATCGCAGACGACAAAGAAGATGCAGAAGAGTTTGAAGATCTGTTTGGAGTAACTCCGGAACTTGTAACTACTATCTTAGATAGAGAGCTCCTTAACGAAGCAATCCTCGACGTGATTGTGCAAAACTCTCGAAATACCATTGACAGTCCTTTTGATTGATCTTATACTAAAGAAAGAATTAGAGGGCTGAGATGCGATTTGTAACAGATTTAAGTAAAGGTATTCTAGGAAAACCAGATCCTGTAGAACTATGGGAGGAGATTATCAGTGGTATTCCTGATGAGGTTTTTCTTAGAGAAAACGTAAAGATCCTAAGTCCGGCATGCGGCCATGCTACAGAAGCTGATGTTGTAGTAAACCGCATGAAGCAGCTTGGCGTTTCGGCGCAAAAAATCAAAGACAGTATCTACCTAGTAGATAAGTATAAGGTCTTTACCAACGATGCTCGTCGAAGAGGATATAAAAATATCTTTAAAATCGATTTTCTAGAATGGGATCCGGATATGAAATTTGATGTGATAGTAGGCAATCCACCTTACCAAAAAGAAAATAATCAAAATGGCAAGCTATACCCGAGTTTTTATCTTAAGTCTTATGACTTATTAAAAGATAATGGAACAATTGCATTTGTCACTCCTAGTGCGTGGCTGAAAAGATCTGCACTGATATTTGGAAAAATGAGAAGAAATATTCTTAATAACGATATCAGTTATATCAGTATGGATGCCAATCGATTTTTTGATGTAGGAGAAAATATTTGTTATTTTGTTTTAAAAAAATCATTTAATGAAATCAATACTTCAGTCGTCCAAGATGATATCACCTATAAAGTAAATCTTAATGATACAATAGAATTAGTTCTTACTAAAGAAGACAAGTTATGGAAATCCATTAACAGTAAAATTATTAACTCTCCTTTACCTAAAATTGACTGGAGAGAAGACGTGCATGATCATCAAAAGAAATTGATAGACGAAGGCATTATTAGCAAAGAAAAAACAAAAGATCATGTCTATCCTATTTACTATACTGCATCTCAAAAACAGTATGCAAATCACCTATTCGGCGATAAAGATAAATTACGTGTTATGGTTAACCTTAGCGGCCATTGGTATTCTAAAAAAACCCCATGGAAGTATATTCGAGTTACAAGAGCAATGAGTGGTCAAGGCACTTTACACATTAATTGCGATAATAAATTTGAAGCAAAGTCAATTAAATCATTTTTGAGCTCTAAACTTTATAATTTTTGGGTAAACAAAACAAAGACAAGCGGATTTAATACAGGTCTTGGTAATCTTCCCATGTTAGAGACTGATAAAATATGGTCAGATAACGAAATTTATAACAAATTTAATCTAACGCAAGACGAGATAGATTACATTGAAGAACATAGTTGATCATATTCGAAATCTCTCTTATATGAGCGGTGTGGAAAGAGAGAAGGTTAGAGTAAAGGCAACAGGCGAAGTCTTTACTCCGACTCCTCTCGTGCAAGAAATACTAGATCGATTACCCCAAGACCAATTTACAGATCCAACAAAAACTTTTTTAGATCCTTCATGCGGAGATGGCCAATTCCTAGGAGAAGTGCTTATTCGAAAAATGGAAAACGGTAGCACGTTTGAACAGGCACTCGGTACGGTTTACGGTGTTGATCTAATGGAAGACAATGTAGAACTGTGTCGAGAACGTCTCCTGTGCGGGCGAGAAGATCTTAGACACATTGTAGAAAATAATATTGTATGTGCAGACGGCTTGCGATATCACTATCGATTTGACGGCAGTTATCCTTATGATGACGAAATACAGGAAATAGAATTTGAAGAAAGATGGAACGATTTATTTGAGGAATAAAAATGAATAAAAATCTAAAAGTAAAACTCCTAGACACCGCAATGTATGAGTATCCTTTGAGATACGCGACAGAAGGATCTGCCGGACTAGATCTAAGAGCAAGTCTAGCCCAACCATTTAAACTTTTTCCAAAACAACGCAAGTTGATTAAGACAGGCATCGCTGTTCACATAAATGATCCTGGCATTGTAGGATTTATTACCAGCCGTTCAGGACTAAATCTAAAACACGGCGTAAGAGTATCTCAAGGCGTAGGCACGATTGATTCCGACTACCAGGACGAGTTAGGCGTTATTCTCTACAACGACGGAGATGAAATCTACACCGTAGAACCCTATGAAAGAATCGCTCAGATTGTGTTTATGCCAGTCTATCAGATGAGTATTGACCTTGTAGAAGAATTTGATTCCGATAATAATCGCGGCGGCGGTTTCGGCAGCACAGGAAAAACCTAATGCTAGAAACTGTTCTTAATGTTCCCATTCTGTTTTTTGTTTTTGGGATAGTTGCAGTATTCCTAGGTAGCAATCTAGAATTGCCAAAAGGAATGACGGATGCTATTACGCTATACCTTATGCTTGCAATCGGCATCAAAGGCGGTATCAGTCTAGCAGAAGAGCCTGTAAGTTGGGCTACATTTGAACCTACACTGATTGTGGTTTTAGGATCTATCATAGTTGCTACCTATGTGTTTTGGTTGGCAAAACGTTTTTGTAGCACAGAAACAGCAGCAGGCATAGCAGCAACCTACGGTTCTAATTCTACAATGACATTTGTTACCGCAGCAGGGTTTCTCACAGCAATGGACATTGCCTACGGCGGTTATATGACCGTTGCTCTTGTACTTATGGAAACTCCTGCTATTATCTACGGAATCTACCTTGCTAACAGAGACAACAAAAGTTCTGTTTGGAACAACGCTCGAACAGCAGTCACAGACGGTGTTCAACTGCTGCTAATTGCCAGTCTGGTTATAGGCTTTGTAACCGTAAGCCTAACAAACAAGACTGACATGCTATACGGATTTATCGGCGGTGACATCTTTACAGGTGCTCTCTGCTTCTTCCTACTTGCTATGGGCTTGAAGGTAGGTGACGCTCTTCGAAACAATCTCCGCGACAATCTTGATGTTCGTCTTGTGTCACTTGCTCTCCTACTACCTTGGATTAATGGTGGATTAGGATATGCCGCAGGTGTTGCTCTTGGTCTTACTACAGGCGATCTTTATCTTACTACACTGTTAATGGCAAGTGCTAGTTATATCGTTGCTCCTGCAATCCTAAGCAAAGCAGTGCCTGCCGCAGAGATAGGAAAATATTTGACTATGAGCATTGCTGTTACATTCCCTGTAAATATTGTAGTGGGCTTGCCTGTGTGGTGGTATATTATAGGTTGACTTCCTGCCGCAGTTCGCATATACTAATAATATGATCAAACTGCAAGGCAAACTTCCTCGAAAAATAATCGTAGCCTGCTCAGGCGGTGTAGATTCAATGGCGGTGCTTGATTTTCTATCGCGTCGCCATAATGTAGAGGCCGTTTATTTTGATCACGGCACCAAGCATGGTCGTCGTGCTGGAATTTTTCTAACGGAGTATTGTCGACAGAGAGACATTGTTTTGTGGTACGGAGTGCTCAAGGAAGCAAAACCACAGGGTGTTAGTCAAGAAGAACACTGGCGCAACGAGCGCTACAAAAAACTTGATGAAATTGCAGATCAGCGCGGCGCCCCTGTTGTAACCTGTCATCACCTCAACGACTGCGTAGAAACTTGGCTTTGGAGCTCACTACACGGCGAAGGCAAGATCATCCCCTATCGCAGGCGAGATGTTATTAGACCCTTTCGTCTTGTAGAAAAACGCAATCTTAGACTTTGGGCAGAAATGAATTCTGTGCCCTGGGTAGAGGATGATAGCAACCAAGATACCTGCTATACTAGAAACTATATTAGACATGAATTGATGCCTCATGCTCTACGAGTAAATCCAGGGCTGAAAAAGGTCATTAAGAAAAAGGTGCTTAACGATGACTATCAAGCATTCTCCTGTGTTTGACACAGAAAGAGTAATTGAACACTACAGCGAAAAGGACGGAGTATCAGTTAAGTATGTCTGCACTACAGACATTAATAATGTTGACATGCCTGTTGATGTATTCTATAGAGAAACGGCTCATCCGGAGTTCGGCAATAGATACTTTGGTTTGTTTGTAGATAGATCTAACAGAATTATGATCACGAATGCAGATCGAGTAGAAGAATTAGAGTTTGGTTTGGTAGTAAATGACGACGGTGACTGGGAGTATAGTCGTAGTAGACACGATTATAAGCAATTTGAAAACGGAAGCATGATAGACGGCGGTAGATCTTATATTCGCTCGTCTGGTTATCATGTCGTTCATCGGGTAAAAGACGGAGAGTTTGTTAAAGATGAAGATTAAAACTGAAATCGAAATGACGCCGGAAGAGGCAAAAGAACTGATTACACCTGATGAGAAGGATATTGACAGAGGCACAGAGTTATATTATCATTGGCTTGAAACTGTGCAGAAAAGTGCGCAACAGTTTTGGACAGGTGCCCTAAATTCAGAGGCGAAACAAAATGACGGACAAGGATAAACTGCTTGATACTATCTCAAAAATAGGTGAGACAATGCGTGAAGCAATGGAAGAACACGAAAAGAAGAATGATGAGTGGTGGAACAATCTCACGGAGCAAGAGCGAGAAGATGCTTTCTATGCTGTGTGTAAGCGTATCTGGCAGGCAGACGGCAAAGACGGCGGAAGCTATCGCTACGCGCTCTACGATGTGTTTGGATTTGACCCTGGCATGTATGCGTTAGGTATGGAATGCGGTTATATGTCAATACATAACGCAATCTATGACGGAGAAGAGTTGAACAAGATGAAAGGTGTCAATCGCGTTGAAGTCGTAGATAGACACGGTAGGTCTTACACAAATCGTTTAGAAAAAGGAGAAACTGTGAAATTTTCTCTGCAGGACGATGACGAAACACTGAAAGTTTTTATCGACAATAACATCACTGGATAACAACAATGCCATATATTAAGCAGGAAGATAGGAAACGATTTACATATGCTCCTCAGAAACTTGGTCCTGAATGTGGTATAAGTTTACTAGAGGAAACTGGTAAACGATGCGGAAACGCAGGCGACTTAAATTATGCATTTACAGTGATAGCACAGGCTTATTTGAAAGAGCAAGGATTAAACTATCAACACATTAACGACTGCATTGGTGCTCTTGAAGGCTGTAAGCAGGAACTCTATCGCAGAATAGCAGAACCTTATGAAGATGATAAAATTGCACAGAATGGTGATGTAAAAGGAATTTGAAATGAAAGCAGAACAACCAGCGGAAGGAATTAGCAAAAAGGCATCATACTCAGATGCTGTGTGGTATGAAGTAGATTGTCAATGCGGCAGTCCTGATCACTATCATTCTATTTGGATTGAAAGAGATTCAGAAACAAAACTGGTAACGGTAGAAATCACAACAGAGGCAACTACTGACTTTTGGACGCAGGATGTTCCAGAAAGAGTGAATAATCTTGATTCACCTTTTTTAAATTCGATTTGGCAAACCGTGGCATACACTGTGAATGAAACAGTTCGCAGAGCACGTCTTATTTTTCGAATTCTGTTTAAAGGTTATGCGAAATACGAATCAACTGTCATACTGACAAAGCAGCAGGCTTACAATTACAGCAAAGCGATTGAAAAGGCTGCGAAAGAACTAGACTCATAAATAGGCACTTTTAGGCTACACAAGGACTCTGTTGGTCGAGAAGTCGATCCGCTACGATTCAGCCGAGGTACGGCCCGTTGCTGAAGGATGTAGTGCGTCCACTCCGCGCGATATCTCCTAAAAACCATGCAAGTGGAACGAGTGCATGGATAGCGTGAAAACGCGATGTCAACGCAGGTACGGGAAAGGTTAGAGCCCATGGAGATGCGTTAAAAATACCTGCTTCCAAAGTCTCGGCTGGATGCAACTCACATGAAGCCGTTTTGGTGGAACCTGCACAAGGTTCCGTCTGACCTAATACAATCTACATGAAACTTGGATATATACATCAAATAAAAAACGAGTCTGCAAAGACGAGTGGTTTCGTGTCAACGAAACTGAAACTGTTTGACTTATATCACAAACTGTATTAAAATAAGCAAATGAATATACCAAATTACATTAGGCTATCTCGAAATCACATTGGCATTGATTGGAAATTGTTTACAAAATCTCCGGAATACATGCGAGAACAAGCAAAGACAAAACAACTAGTAAGGTATTTGAAGAATGAAAGCAACAATAGGTAAGTATCCTCATTGGTTTACAACACAAAGGGTAGAGCACGCCTATCTTGAATGGCGTCACAAAAAGCCTGCCTGGGATGTTGACGACAGAGAACATACTACGCTTGACAAGATTGTCATCAAACTTTTAGACGGTTGGCAGACAGTATTATATTATACCGTCAACCAGATACAAAGTCGCAGGCAGCAGAAAGTACGTGTGCATGTAGACAATTGGGATGTGTGGAATGCCTACCATAGTCTTTCTTATGTTATTCTACCTGTTCTTGAAAGGCTGCGAGACGAAAAACAGGGCGCCCCTTTTATTGACGACGAAGATGTGCCTGATACACTTCGACCTACAAAGACACAAAAGAAAGAACTTGAAAAAACAGGCGAAGTTGATGACAAACACTTTGAACGCTGGGATTACGTTCTCGATTCTATGATCTGGAGTTTTCAAGAGATTGCGGAAGGCAAGCCTGGCGAGGAGCAGTTCTATACAGGCGAGATGGACATTGTATGGACTCCGGTTGACGCAAAAGGCAACGAAGTTTCTGAAGAAGATAGAAAGTATTACAGAATGGACAGAGGTGAAAACGATACACACGAAGTTGATTGGGAAGGCTTGCAGGCCTACGAAGATAGAATTGATTACGGTTTAAGAATGTTCGGAAAATACTTCAGAGCACTTTGGGATTAGAATGAACACAGAAGATGATGTAAAACTAGTCGCCGCTCTTGCGAGAGAAGTTGAAGTCACAGATCCTATCAACTGGGATAATCTCAACCTTTCCCCAGAGCAAGCCTACTCAATGATGGCTGCTCATGTAGTAGATTTCTATGACGAAAATGACGCATTGACAAACAAGGCTATTCTTGCTAAACTGTTGGTTGAAAATTTTACACTTAACCTGAGGCTTGAAAGTGGAAGACGCTGAACGAGAAAAACTAGAATCTGACGTAAAGGCAGAGACAAAAGACAAATACGAAAAAAGCACCATGAGCAAGGCTGGGAAACTTGCTATGGAACTTGCTGAAGAAAAGCGTCGTCTGCGGCAGGAATTGGATGAACTTCAAACAGAATATGAAGGTGTCAAGCCTACTACCCCTACAGGCACACCTGATTGGTATATCAAATGGAGTGCTGTTATTCTTGCCGTAGTTGGTATCTTCCTAATCTCTGCAGGCTTGTCAATACCAGGACAGATAGCTTATATCGCATCTGGTGTGGGTTGGATTTATGTAGGCATGCAGTGGAGCGACAGAGCAATTATGATCGGTAGTGCTATTACTTCTACTGCTGTGGCAATGAACCTAATGGAAGCACTGCTATGAAAGTAGGACTTTCTCTTTCACGTTGTGTGAGAGATATTTTTGAAAAAAGAGTTGGCTACGAAAATATCTTGGTCATAGTGTCAAGAACTGATTTCGACCCCAACAATGACGAACACTGGCGACAGATTTGGCACGGATACTTATATGGCGGAGTAAGCGAACCTGTTTGGCATGGATTAGAAGATCATGAAACTGATATCAGAAACATCTGTATCGATTTGTACGAGAGCGGCAGATTACATCAACCTCGTCAGTTCGGATCTGCCAGCCGTTTCAGAGCAGATTATGTATGGCTAGATACCATTGTGTCAGAACCAGATCTAGAAGACAAGCCCGCGGTAAAGAAAGCGTGGGACCAGTACAAAATCATCGCAGGACTATCTAACTAGGAGACAAAATGAAAACAACCTATGATGACAAGTGCAAAGTGCATAACACAGATCACGACAAGACAGTAGAAGCAGAGATTTTAGAATTCGCTCCGCAGCGTCGTCTCGTCATAAGCCTAGAACGTTCTGTTAAAGTTTCTCTCGCATATGACGACAAGCATCACATCTATGTAGGTTCTATGGGTGGACTAGAATTTACATCAGAAGGCCCAACAGCATATCATGTAAAGGAAGGAAGGTAAAATGCAGGAAGAACTCCAAGCAGTGCTAGAAAGAATCGCACAGGGTTTGGATGATGTAGATGTTGACTATTTTCAATCAAACATCTATAATCAAATAAAAGACATTGACGCAGAGCCTGAACTAAAACAGGCAGTTGTAGATTTACACAGAGCAGCACGACATGCTGTTATCGCACTTGACGAACAAGACTACTAAGAGGTTATAATGGATATGAATTTGGTTCCAATGGTTGTTGAGCAGACTTCAAAGGGTGAACGTTCTTACGATATATTTTCTAGATTGTTGAAAGAACGTATCGTTATGCTTAACGGGCCTGTAGAGGATGCGGGTGCTAATCTTATTGTAGCACAGATGTTGTATCTAGAATCTGAAAACTCCGACAAAGATATTACATTTATGATTAATTCGCCTGGTGGCGTAATTACTGCAGGCATGGCGATTTATGACACTATGCGATTTATCAAGCCAGATGTTGCTACGATTGTGACAGGTCAGGCTTGTTCGATGGGATCGTTTCTTGCTCAGGCAGGTGCACCTGGCAAGCGGAAGATGCTGCCAAACGCTCGTCACATGATTCACCAGCCGTCGGGCGGCGCACGTGGAATGGCAAGTGACATTGAGATCTCTTATAGAGAGATTCAGTATTGGAAGAAGCGTCTTACGGAACTGTATGTGGAGCATAACACTGCTGGCAAGACCTACAATGAGTTCGAGCGTGATATGGATCGTGACTATTTTATGAGTGCAGAAGAAGCACTTGAATATGGTCTTGTTGATCGTATTGTGTCACACCGAGGTGAGTAATGGGCGGTAAATGGCACGGTGGAAAGGGCGACGGTCGTCGTAAGAAAGCAGACGACAAAAAGTACCGCGAAGGCTGGGACAGGATCTACAGCCAGAAGGGTGAGAAAGATAATAGCAAAAAGTAAATAACAACCAGGAGGCATGCCAGAGCGGTCGATTGGGGCTCACTGCTAATGAGTTGGTTTCGGAAACGCGACCCGAAGGTTCGAATCCTTCTGCCTCCGCCAGTTTAGTGGGTTGCCGGAGAGGCTAAACGGCACTGATTGGAAATCAGTTGGTCCCGAAAGGGGCACGAGGGTTCGAATCCCTCACCCACTGTGACTTGACAGGAAAAGAAAAGGCTGTACAATATACAACATATTTAGAGGAAAAAGGCTATGAAAATCAATCTTAGAAAGGCACATGCTATCCAAACGCAGATTCGAGAAGAGCTTCGTCGTCTCGATCTTGTAACCAGTGTAACTCTTAACGAGTTTGAAAATACCAAGAGTCAGATTGACACTGCTCGTTCAGAGTTCAAAGGCGCTCTTAAAACACACGAAAAGTTGTCAGGCATCCTGTTAGATATTCGCAAAAAGGTTGCTAGAGCAAACGCAGATGAAGACATTTCTGATCTTCTCGCAGACGCTGCTGCATTAGACTCGCAGATTGCTCTGTATAAAGACCTAGCAGATGCTAAGTCGCAGCAGCCAATTGAAGTTCTGGAAGGTCGTTTAGAAAAGCGTCGCAATGCTCAAGAAGACTCTCTTTATCGCAGCATGAGCGGAGATATCTTTACTGGTATCTTTACTCAAGAAGAGATTGACGGATATCGCAGAGAACTTGCGAATTTGAAGCGCACCAAGCAGGGTGTGCAAGAGATGATTCTTGCTGCTAACATTGATACAGAAATCGAACTGGACGAGCATGAAGAAAAACTGCTTGCTCGACTGGGGATTATTTCCGATTTTGATGGTTAAGCCTGTTCGCAGGTAAACCATCCAGAAGCGGTTGAAAGATGAGGATGACACTGCAACATTTTTAGTTGCTCCAAATTGATACAGCGTGTGAAAAGCGTGGACCACCTGCAGTGTTCCGAAGTTGATGTAGTTTTGTTGTGGATTGTTCTTCGGAAGTCGGCAGATTGTGCATTGTGGGTTGCAGTTTGTTTGTGCAAGGTCACTGATTCGTTATATCAGCACATGTCTTTTGTTTACGTCATTACTTGTTCACCGCTTCTGTCTTTTTTATAAGTAATAAGCTATGGCAGAAAAAGAATTTCAAGTTAAACCAGTATTACTAAGATATTTCTGCGACAGGGCAGGCTGCGACGGCGAAGTTTTGTATGATCAAAACGCTGCTGTACTTGCAACACAGCCTCCTAAATATGTACATAAATGTGAAAAGTGTGGACATGAGTATCAGTTGACAAAAGCTTATCCTGCAGTCGACTATAAGTCATAAATAATACTTGACACAATAATAAAACAATGTATAATAACACTATGATGGTTAAAAACAGCACACATTCGAATTTTTCATATCGCCAGATTATTTGGCGTGATATGCGTGTGCGTGGGGCCACGTAGTGTAGAGTTTATACACAACGATTAACACGGCCCCTGTCAGTTTAACTGCTCAGGGGTTTTTTATTTGTTCTTTAAAAAATTAGAATAATGATATTGCGCCATAGCTCAGTTGGTAAGAGCGCAGAGCTGATAACTCTGAGGTCGTTAGTTCAAATCTAACTGGCGCAACCAAATATTTACCCTGTGGTGTAATTCGGTAACATTGCTGTCTCCAAAACAGCCGCTCGCGGTTCAAGTCCGTGCGGGGTAGCCAAACAACCGCTTGTAGCTCAACTGGATAGAGCACTTGGCTTCGAACCAAGGGGTTAGGGGTTCAAATCCTCTCAAGCGGGCCACTCATTGGCTCCGTAGCTCAATCGGGAGAGCGTCGCCCTGTCACGGCGAAGGTAGCGAGATCGAAACTCGTCGGAGCCGCCAAATAAAAGATCTAGCTGTTGTAGCTTAACGGTAGAGCCCTGCATTGTAGCACATAGTGAGCAGGATGGTCTTGGTTCGAATCCAAGCGGCAGCATTTTTAACCGAGGAGGCCGATATGCCAAAAATAGAAAATTGTTCCTGGGCAGACTTTCAAAAAGGTAATCACAGGCTGTCGCCTCTTGGCGCAGTTGCCATTCAAATAACAGATCCAGGTGACACACCTCCAGAGCCTAAAGAAGATGTGTTCGTGTCTCGGCATTCGTTTCAGTTTCTTGATGCAGAAGCGCCTACTCAGTTTTTTCCAGAGGAGAAGTTGATATCAGATAGACAGGCACAAGAAATCGCAGACATATTGAAAACAGCATTAGCAAATGACACTGATGTTTTAGTGCATTGTGTAGTGGGTGCGTGTCGCTCAGGTGCTGTGGTAGAAGTAGCAGAAATGCTAGGGTTTGACGAATGCTTTCGTTATCGTCTGCCTAACATCAGAGTAAAACAAAAACTAATGCAAGCATGCGGCTTGCACATTGTATAAGCGTGGATTATCCGCGCACCAGTATACCCTGAGCAAGGGTGGTCGACCGGCTGTGTGAAAAAATGACCGGACTAGCTATCCTGTCAAGTATCACTCAGTCAAATGCTCCATGGAGGTTCGTCTGTGCCATGTAAAAAAACAACGCAGACGCCAAACACAGGAAGGATAAGCCGAAAGAGTCTGGGTAGCGGCAGCGGTCTTGAAAACCGAGGGTTCACGAAAGTGGACGTCAGAGTTCGAATCTCTGTCCTTCCGCCATTCAATGGTGACATTAGTGTTAGCGGTAAGCACTCAAGTTTGTGGCACTTGCAGGACCAGTTCAAATCTGGTATGTCACTCCAAACTGCCTAGATGGCGGAATGTCTACGCAAACGACTTTAAATTGTTTATATGCAGGTTCGAATCCTGTCCTAGGCTCAAAGGTGATGTAGTTCAGCGGTAGAACAGCAGATTCATGATCTGCGAGTCGCAGGTTCGAATCCTGCCATCACCTCCAACTAAATACTTGTATGAAAGCACGAGAATTCGCAGGCTCTTATCCTACAGGCTCTAAAGGTCAAGCAAAGGGTGTAGAAAAAATGCCCAAGGCTAAAAAAGGTCGCAAGCGTCATCCCTTACAAGGAAAACTTGTAGGTGGTAGCTAATGCAACCACTTAATGGTTCTTATATAAATCGATGGATTGTGAATAATTTTCCTAATATTTGCCTCGTCGATACCCACCTAGATAAACTATTTATAGAAGGCGACATAAAAAAACAAAAAATAGTCATAGTCGATAATGAAGTTCTATTAAACATAGATGATTTACTACCTGAATACCTTATAGAGTCTGACAACATCTATATTACCAAAGTTAATTTTTTTAAAAAACAAAAAGGTAATGAAATAAGATTTCCTTTTTTTGATATATTAGAAGATATTTTTGCGCTTAATTATATAACAAATAAGGATGCTATTCAGCTCATCATGCCTGATAATTTAACTTATAATTTTCTATCTTTAAATAGGACGGCCAAGGAGCATAGACAAATTCTAATTGATCATTTATCTGATTACGATCTTTTGCAATCGTCTTTTGTAACTTATCATAGGACAAATCGACAAATTCCTGGTTTAAAATATATAGATTTCGAATGGTATAAAAAGGATAGTATTCCTCCTGACAGAGTTTATAATAATTTTCACAATGTTCCCTGCACTACTAATTTTTTAAATTATTTTTTAATTAAAAAACAAATTCAAACTTCTATATGTTTGATGGCTGAGACAACAATGGGAGCATTTTATCCGTGTGAAAAATCTTTTTTACCTTTATTTACAGCTCGAATCCCTATAATTTTGTCATCTAAAAGGCATATTAAAATTATGAGAAACGAAGGTTTTGATTTTTTTGACGACCTAGTAGATCATAGCTACGACCAAAAAACAAAACCAGTAGATAGAATTAAAACAGCAATTGACCTAAATTATAATTTATTAAGAAACGGAATAAAACTTGAAGGTAATATTTATAAACGATGTAAGAGAAATTTTATGCACCTTAAATATGATTTTTTTCGAAGCCAATTAGATCACCTTAAAAGAAAATTAGAGGAAAAAATATTATGAACCTTATTTTTCTTGTTGACCCTTATGAAAAATATACAACTGAGGAAAAAAACATTTTCCTAAGAATCGAAGAAGAAAATAAAAGCTTTGGAAATTTTTTAGGGTATGTGTTAGAACAAGAACATGCAAAAGGTAATCGGATTCTAATTTGGACTAATGATTCACATCTGGGAGTAATGAAACAAATTCCCAAAAAAATATATAAACAATTTAACAAAAAATTTCCTAAATATGAAATGATTTATGTTTGTGGCTTCCATTACGGTATATGTGTAGAAGAATGTGCTAGATTGCTTAATGAACGCTATAAAATTCCTAAAGAAAAAATTGGTATAGTTTTAAATCTGTCAATTCCTGCACCAGAACAAAAAGTCCATAAAATAGAAAACTTTTTTCAGTCGGATTTCCAGCTATATTATTGGACAAATCAAGCTTTTGTGCCGATTGATCTTAAACAGGTTTAACATCTGTTAATTATCTCTCCACTTAACTTTTTGCCCCTATCACCTTAAATACGTAGTAAAATGATGAGGTGCAACGTGAGGAGACTCTGTCTTTTTTTAATGCTGTTTGTGTCAACTGCGTCAGCAGGAGAGTTAGTGTGGGAATTCAAAAGTCCAGCCTTTTCAGGGCAAGGTTGGAGCAACCATGTTCTTGCGAATGAGCAGTTGAGATACAACAGAGAACAGGAGATTCGTGAACGGCGTGAAGCAGAACAGCGAAGAATAGAAAGAGAACTGGAAGATAGTATTCTCAACAAGTTTGTGACGAACCTAGAATCTAGGATCTATGCCACGCTATCCAAGCAGATGGTTGACAATATGTTCACAGAATGCGAAGAGGGTAATGAAACCTGTTCTCAACCAGACGGCGGATCAACAGAAATCGAAGGATCCACCATTACTTGGAGTAGATCAGAAGCAGGAGCAATTACGCTTACAGTAGACGGTCCTGACGGATTTACAGAGATAGAAATACCAGGACCAGGAGAACTATACTTTTGAAAGGATCATTCGCTTGTATTGCATTTTGTTTGGCGTTTCTAATAGGATGTGCTGCAACTGGAGAAGAAAGGTTTCAGTCATCCCCTGCAGAAACACAACCTGCACCTATGCGAGAACAACTGGCAGATGTGCCCGAACTGGACGGTCCTAAAATAACAATAGCAGTTTATGACTTTGCAGACAAAACAGGTCAGAGACAGCCTAATCAGCGAGTAGCAAGTCTATCAACTGCTGTAACACAGGGAAGTGAAGTATGGGTCATTAAAAGTTTACAAGATATAGGCAATGGTTCCTGGTTTGATGTAGTCGAAAGAGTAGGCCTAGACAATCTTGTAAAAGAACGTCAGTTAATAAGGAATACGAGAGAGAACTACGGAGAAGATGATACTGAACTACAACCTATGCGTTTTGCTGGTTTGATACTGGAAGGCGGTATAGTAGGCTATGATGCAAATGTAGTCACAGGCGGTGCAGGAGCAAGATATCTAGGCATTGGCGTAGACACAGAATATAGAGTTGACACGGTCACTGTGGTAATGCGAATAGTAAGTGTCAACACTGGGAGAGTATTGATTTCTGTAGCAACAGAAAAAACAATACTTTCGACGAAAACAGGCGCTAATCTGTTTCGTTTTTTTGATATGGGCACAGAACTCGTTGAAACTGAAATGGGCATGACAGCAAACGAACCTGTGAACTATGCTGTGAGGGCAGCAATAGAAGCCGGAGTGATAGAACTCGTCTATCAGGGTGAAGAAAAAGATCTCTGGCAATTCAAAGAGGGCAAGGAAAATGAAAAGAACACTGACACTATCACTGATACTTCTCGCTAGTGCGGTATTCGCAAACGAAATATATGTTCAGCAGATAGGTGATAACCTAGATCTTGACATTACGCAAGACGGCACTGATAACGTTGCTGGAACTGCAGAGCAGGCTATGATACTCACTGGTGACGACATGACCTTTGACATAGATCAAGTCGGTGATAATAATGTCATTGCTGCACAGATAAACGGTAATACCTATACAGGCACTATCAACCTAACAGGAAACAACAACTCCGTAGATTTGATGTGTGACAGTGGTAATGCTGCTACCTGTGAAACTGTTACTGCTGATGTTACTGTAAATGGCAACGGAGCAGACATTGACATTAGAATAGGCGAAACTGCAGACGCTTCCAATCTTGTAGCATCACTTGCTGTAGATGGAGATTCTAATGTTGTTGATGTAGAAGTAGACGGTGTAAATGCCGATGCTACTGTTGTGATTGATAACTCTGCCAGTCTCGCTGGAGGCAATACTGTTAACATAGACATCGACGGTGATGGAGATGTTAATGGGCATAGTCTAAATCTTGATGTAACTGGCGGCGGCGGTGTATACAATATTACACAGAGTGGAATAAATGATAACACAGTTGATGCAACATTTGAAGGCGATAACGCTGCTGTTGATATTATTCAGTCTGATTAATACTAGTTGGGCTGCCATAGGCGCAATATCAGAAATTTCAGGCTCTGCTGCTATTGAACGAGATTCAGAAACCATAGAAGGTTCACTTGGTGTGTCTATAGAATCATATGATGTTGCTGTAACTGCCAAAGGCAGAATGCGTATTGATTTTCGCGATGACACTAGAGTAGATGTTACAGAACATTCTCGACTTGTAATAGACGAGTTTGTTTTTGATCCTGCACAAGATAAAGGATCTATCAGCCTAAAAGCAAGTCTTGGCACGGTAAAGTATGCAAGCGGCCAAATAGCAAAAAAGTATAGACAAAATGTTAATATAGAAACACCGTCGGCTACTATTGGTGTGCGCGGCACAGATTTCGCAATGATTGTTAATGAAATAGGCGGTTCAACTATAACGCTTTTACCCTCCTGCAGACAGAGTCATCCTCGTGCTGCGCTTGAATGCTTTGTAGGAGAAATATCTGTAGAAACAGACGCAGGCGTAGTCATAATGAATCAGGCATTTGAAACAACCACCGTTTCTACTTCTAGCCAAGCGCCTAGCAAGCCTGTCGTGTTAGATATAGCTCCCGATCAGTTAGGCAATATGCTTATTGTAAGAAATGAATCTGAATACGATGCCACACGAAGAGAAATGCAAGAGCAGGCCGCAGAACTGGATGTGGATTATCTAGAGTTTGACGAACTTGATGCAGATAAACTGTCAGAAAGCATAGAAGGTATTTGGGACACTGAGTTAGGCGAAACAGGCAATATACTTGAAGTAGACATTTTTGAACTTATGGAGCGATTACAAAACCAGGCCGCTAATGCGCTTGGAGATGAATTTGCTTCGCAGAATGTGTTCGGGGATAGACCCGAAGGTTTAGACGAAGAAACAGGTATTTACTACGAAGCGCCTCCACCAGAGTTTGTTGTAAGGCGACAGGATGCAGCAGGCAATATATTTGAGTTTCGTTTAAGTGAATCTCACGGTTATTCTATAGATATTCTTCAAGGCAGTTTTGTTAAATACGGTTATGAAACTGGTATTGGCACTAACGATATTAGGGTTGATCAAAGTCGCTAATGCAAGCGATGTCGATGTAACTGTGCAGGGCAACGACTTTGAAATGAGTGTGTTGCAGTCAAGTGGCGATAACTATCTGCAAGGTTCTGTGATAGGCAATGGTCACTCTGTTAATAGCACACAATCAAACGGTGCAAGTGCTGTGTTTTCTCTGCAGAATCTTACAGGTGGCGGTGGCATTGCGTTAGATATAAAGCAGAACTCCCCATCAAACTCTATTTCCATACAGGAATTCTGCACTAATCCTGCGGGCTGCGATCTAAGCATAGATCAACGCTAAATATCATTATGAAATGGCTAACACATTGGACTACTGCGTTTCTTACCCTTGCAGTGGTTTTATTTGTTCACTACTCAGATGGCTTTGTAGTTGAAACTCTTCGACTAAAGCAGTTTGATTTACTGCAACAGACAGATACTGTTCAACAGTCTCAAGACATAGGCGTTGTCGCAATAGACGAAGCTGCAATAGAACGCTATGGTCAGTGGCCCTGGAGCAGAGAAACAATAGCAGACATTGTATGGCAATTGCGTAGTGACGGTGCGGGAGTAATTGTCATACCTGTGCTTTTTTCAGAAACAGATAGACTGGGCGGTGATGACTATCTCGCAGAAACACTAGAAAACAATGGTGTAGTAATAGCACAGACAGGCATTGCAGGTGAATCTCAGAATGCAGTGCCTAGAGGCATTGCGAAAATAGGCGATCCTGTTCCTTACCTCTATCAATGGCAGGGCGTGCTAGGACCTATACCCGAACTGGCCGAATCAGCAGATGGTGTAGGTGTTATTAACACCGTGCCTGAACGAGACGGTGTAGTAAGAAGAGTGCCTCTGCTCATGCGAGTAGACAATGAAGTGTTTCCATCACTGGGCATAGAAGTTATTCGAGTAGCAACTCAACAGCCTTCCTACCAGGTAAAAGAACAGGGCGCAGGCATAGAAGCTGTCAGAGTGCCTGGCTTCCCCGTCATAAACACAGATCCCAACGGAAGGATATGGCTGCGCTGGAACAAAGAGTTTCCTACGATATCCGCAGCAGAACAGGACTTTTCTCGTTTTCAAGGCAAGACTGTTATAATAGGCGCACAGGCTGCGGGAATAGGTGGTGTAATAGCATCACCTACAGGTCCACGATACAACTATGAACCTGCTGCTGTTACACTGCAGACTCTCATAGACGGAGAACAGATAGAAAGACCATACTGGGCATTTCAAGCAGAACTTGCCGGCACACTGGTTCTAGGATTAGCAGTAGTTCTTCTAGGTAGGTTTACACCATACTGGACGGTAGGCTTGGGAATGATTATGTTAGGTGCTGGCGCGGCTTATGGCGTGCATTGGGCTTGGACAAATCACCTTTATCTGCTTGACGGCACTATGGCTGTTATTGCTCTAGTGTTAGTTGGCTTGCACTCTGTATTCCTTCGCTTTGTGAAAGAGTTTAGAGAGAAACAGGCAATCAAGAAACAGTTTGCAGGCTATGCATCACCTGCGGTTGTCAAACTGCTACAGGAAAATCCCGCGCTTGTCAAGGAAGGCACAAAACAAGATATTTCTATTGTGTTCTCAGACTTGCGAGGATTCACGCCTCTGGGTGAATCGTTTGGCGACGATGTAAAAGGATTGACTGCGCTAATGAATGGCTATATGGATGCCATAACAGAGCCTGTGATTGAAAGAAACGGTATGATAATAAAATACATAGGTGATGCAAGTATGCACATACACGGTGCTCCGCTTGAAGATGACGATCATCCGCACACCGCAGTAGAAACAGGTTTGGCAATGATACGAGCCGTGGAGAAATTCAATGACAAAATTACTCAAGAAGGACGCCCTCCTGTTGGTATGGGCGCTGGCATTAACAGTGGTGTTGGCTATCTCGGAGAAATGGGTTCTACAAAACGACACTCATATGATGTTTTGGGGGACGCAGTCTCTACTGCCGCAAGAATTGAATCAAAGTGTAAGGAATACGGATGTCTACTTCTTGTCGGAGAAGACACAGTAAAACAGTGTGCGGAAGACTTTTTCTTCCTTAAGGTAGATGATCTTGCTGTAAAAGGCAAGAGTTATGGCATTGGCATTTACACAGTGTTAGATACAGAAGGTGTTGATATAGGCGCCTATTTGCTTGCACAGGAAGAACACAATCGTATGCACAAATTGTATCAGGCACAGAAGTTCGACAGAGCAAGGGCATTATGCGAAGATCTAAAAACAGAATTTGACGACAGAATGACTGCTTACTATGAAATGTGGCAGGCTCGCTGTGACTTTATGGCAAAGCAGGATTTACCTCGAGACTGGAACGGCGTGTTTATAGCAGATTCTAAATAACAATAAGAACGATTACAGCCATAACAAGCGAGCCTACGGCTGCTCCTACTCCTAGAGTACAAACAAGACTAGACTCGTCCCATATCTTTTCGCACACTTTGTCTCTAATTTCCATCATCCTTCTCACCTGTAGAGTTGAAAGTCTCTGACACTGATTTGTTTCTGTTGATTATCTCTTCTAATTCTTCATCGATCGACTCGCCTCGTGCTTGTTCTATTTGATTTCTATATTCTAGAACCATTGCGAGTTTGGTGTTGAGGCGTATCATGTCGTTATCAAGCATTCGTATTCTATCTACGAGCTTGATAAGAGTGGTATTTGCGTCATTGAGCACAGGCTTGACTTCTTCTGTAACCCATTTCCATACAAAAAACACAAAATAGCCAAGTCCCATGGCGGCTATGATAGGAAAACCATATTCTGATATTGCAGCTACTAAATCATCAGTCACGGCGAGCATCCTCCTTGCCTTCGTTTGCAGCAAGACGATCTATGTTGGGTTTTACATTGAGTGTGTATGAAAGCAGAGAATCTATTTTAACAAGATCGTTGTTCATAGTCTGTACTCTGTTGTCCAGAGCGTGGATGATGTTTTTCAACCCTACTACACTGCCTGTCACCGAAGCAAGTATAAACTTGAGAGTGATAAACACGAATATGCCTGCTGCTATTGCACCTGCTATTGGAAAACCCAGTTCGCCTACCAGTTTGAGAAAATCCATTGTGATCCCTCGTTATGTGAGTATTTATTAGATTAACGCTATAAATATTTTCTATGTATTACAGCAGAACAGGAAAATCACATGGGAGGTTTT
>PR_CR_10_Liq_3_inCRDRAFT_1000015_pt1 | contig 58796 bp, 38 predicted proteins | sample PRCRCaboRojoPR_2_FD_10240 | JGI IMG/M metagenome (IMG submission 10240)
GGACTACCACCGCGTGGATTTCTCGGCAACCTATACACCCAAACCGGACTCCAAAGCGCGCTTCCGGTCCAGCTGGAACTTCTCTGTCTACAATGCCTACAGCCGGCAGAATCCATTTTTCATTTACTACGATTTTGAATCTGATCCGAATGCGGGGACTGCGGCAGCACGGGCTTACCAGGTGTCGCTTTTTCCGGTGATTCCTTCGGTGACCTGGAATTTTTCCTGGCGGTAGAGGGCTGGCACACTGATGGCGCTGATCTGACTGATCTGCTTTGCTGGGCCCGCCCCACAGGAGGACCTTCCCGGCAATCAGTGTAAATCTGCGCAAATCAGTCCAATCTGTGTTCCCAACTCCCCACGCACGGCAAGGGTACACTGATGGCGCTCATCTTTTCCACCAAGGCTTGCCTCGCAGAGTAGCCCATTAAAAATCACCCAAACCCATATCCCCAATACCCAGTCCGCCCGATTTTTATATTTTTGTACTCAATTCCCGAAAAGCCACCAAGCTCAACTACATGTCTAACATTGCCATTTTTCCAGGTTCCTTCGACCCCATCACCATTGGTCATGTCGACCTGATCAAGCGTGCCCTGCCGCTTTACGATAAAATCATTGTCGCTATTGGCGTCAACAGCCAGAAGAAGTACCTTTTTTCCCTTGAGGAAAGGTTGGAGTGGCTCAGGGAGGTCTTCGCAGATGAGCCCAAGGTGGAAGTGGGGCATTTCTCCGGCCTCACGGCACACTATGCCCGTCAGATTGGTGCGCGATACCTGCTGCGTGGCTTGCGGAATGCCTCAGATTTTGATTATGAAAAGACGATTTCCCAACTGAATAACATCGTTGGGGAGGGGATAGAAACTATTTTTCTGATTAGTCAGCCGGCCTACTCCCACATTAGCTCCACAATCGTAAGGGAAATCATTATTGGCGGGGGAGATGCAACGCCCTTTGTGCCCGAGGCCCTGCGGGAGCGCTTTAAGTCTACTTAAGCTCTTTACGGGCGATGAGCGGGGTTTTGGGATTGACAATCATTTTCTCCTCGCGGGGTAAAAGCACTACATCCATATCCTCCAGAGGGATTTGGCCCAATAGGGGCTCATTGTCCCCAGGCAGCAAGACTGCTCTGGTGGTTGTAGCCCGGTTTTCAAATTGGATGTCAATGGGGCCTACGATTGGATACTTTTCCTGTTGTCCATTCGCCAATTCGAAGACTTGTTCATCAATAATCGGTAAGCCAAGCTGTTCTTTGATGGTTTCATTAATAACGAGGTTGTACGCGCCGCTATCTACCAGAATGCTAAGCTCAAGGCTTCTAATGGCCGCTTTATCTATCGCTTTGGCATCAGCCAGAACGACATCCCGGGTATTAATGAGCCTTATTGTTGCATAAATTTTTCCCATGCTACAAATTACAAAACACTTCCATCATAATCAATTTTCCCCGTCCACGTGCACGACCTGATCTTCTTCCAGCAGCGGCATAAGCTTATAGCGGAGGTAGAGCTGAGTGGTTGCCAGGACATCCTTCTCACAGTAAAAGGAAATACGCCGCAGGTCCTTGTCTTCCCAGTATACCCGGCCTACCTGCGAGCCATCTATGTCATCTTTGGGCGATGGGAAGCCCAGTACAGCTGCCAGCAACTTCAGGGAGGTGAAGTTTTTACGGTCGCCGAAAGACCACATGTCCATCGTGTCGATAATGTGCTTGGTTTCCCAGGGTTTCTTGCCCGATAAGTCAAACGGAGCCGGCAGGGGCAAGCGGTTGATGATGAGCCGGCGGCAGATGTAGGGGATGTCAAACTCTTTGGCGTTGTGCCCGCAGAAGCCGAATTTGTTGGAGTCGTTGTAGTACTTAAAGACCATCTGTGAGAACCCCTGCAGGAGCTCGGCTTCATTTTCACTGGCAAAGGACTTAAGCCGGATTTTGAGTTTTTTTTCTGCTTTATCCCGGTGTACCACACCAACGGAGATGCAAACGATTTTTCCAAACTCTGCAAAGATGCCAGCCTTTTCTGTATAAGATTCTGCTACCTCTTCTTCAGTTAGAGGTTCGGTCCGGCCACGCGCCAGCTGATTGGCTTTGATGGTCCAGAGTGCTTTGAGGTCGTCATTGAGCCCATCGAAGTTGGGTTTGCCGGAGACGGTTTCGATATCCAGGAACAGAATGTTGGCTATATCAGGCATAGGAGATGCGGTTTTTGACAAAAATAAAATAAATACAGCTACCAAATCCTATTGGGAGCGATATGGAGGCATATCTGTTTGGCGATTTGTAATAAAATTTCGATTTTAACGCCCGCTTCTGAATAAATATTCAGCAGCGCATTGTCTACAAAATTATGATACAAGGTGGAGTGGCCCAAAAGTGGTTGCCTGACCTTTAAAACCAAAACTTATGCTTCGTTCAAAAATTGGGGGCATTGGTTCCTACGTGCCCGATAAAGTGGTAACCAATGACGATTTAACCCGGGTCATGGATACCAGTGATGAATGGATTCAGGAGCGAACCGGCATTAAAGAGCGCCGGTATGGCACCAAACACGAAGAAACCACAACTACCATGGGCGCCCGCGCCGCTGAAATTGCCATCGAACGGGCAGGGATCAGTAAGGAAGAAGTAGATTTTATCATTTTTGCCACCCTCAGCCCGGATTACTATTTCCCTGGCTGTGGCGTTCTGTTGCAACGCGAGTTGGGCATCACCCATACGGAAGTGGGTGCGCTGGACATCCGGAATCAGTGCAGTGGGTTCGTGTACGGGTTGTCCGTAGCAGATCAGTTTGTGAAGACCGGTATGTACAAAAACGTATTGCTGGTAGGCGCGGAAATGCACTCTATGGGCCTGGATTTCAGTACAGAAGGCCGTGGCGTGACCGTCATTTTTGGTGATGGTGCCGGAGCCGTTGTCCTACAACCCACCGAAGAGGAGGGTCAGGGCGTGCTTCAGACCTGCCTGCACTCGGATGGTACCTATGCGGAAAAACTGGCGTTTATCAACCCCGGCTCCCACGGTGGCTACCATAAAAAATATACCGGTGAGGAAGTCGATTATGGCTATTCGGATGCTGAATTTGGCGAGATTTTCCTGAATCAGCACATGCTCGACAACGATCAGATCTACCCGAATATGGAAGGGCAGTTCGTATTCAAGATGGCGGTGCAGAAATTCCCTCAGGTCATTATGGAGGCTCTGGAGAAAGCCGGGCTGAAAAAAGAAGACATCAATATGCTCGTGCCGCATCAGGCCAATCTGCGGATCAGCCAGTTTGTGCAGAAGCGCCTGGGGCTGAAGGATGAGCAGGTTTGGAATAATATTCAGAAATATGGCAACACCACTGCGGCCTCTGTGCCTATCGCGCTTTGCGAAGCCTGGGAGTCCGGTGCAGTCAAGGATGGCGACCTGGTGTGCCTGGCGGCTTTTGGCAGCGGTTTCACCTGGGGCGCAGCTCTGATCAGATGGTAAGCTGAACCAAAGCGACAGGAATGCTAAACAGGAGGTTTCCTAACTGTTTCTGGGCATTCCCTGCCAAATTTTGTATGTTAGCTGTTCATCTTCTATTCACGGAAGTTGTATTAACTTTTTCATAGCACATTAATTTTGGTCCCCGTTCATTGCAGCGGGGATTTTTTTTGCCTGGCAGCCTTTAACGGATGGCTGCCTGGTGCAGGGTTATGTGGATTAGCTGGCCGGAAAAGACAATACGGTAAGCCCGAAAACAGTTTTATCTACGAAATCAACCAATGAGGAAAATGAAGGAAAAGGTGTTATTGTTTTGCCTGGGCTTTTTGCTGGCCGGCACATCTGCACTGCATGCACAGGAGGAGCCGGTGGCCACGGAAGCGGAGTACGAAAAAGCTTATGAGCGGCGTATTAAGCAGGAGTACCTTTATGGGGTGTACATCCCCAAGGACCTGAGCGACGCTATCGTTCAACTGAACAAACTTGCTGACCGGGAGTCACTCCAGAAGTTCCGGATGGCTGAGGAGGAGGAGGCCGTTCGTAAATTACACTTTAGCCTTGGGCGGTGGATTATCCACAACTGGGGCTTTTACGGGGGCTCCCGCCTTTCGGTGGCCCTCAAAGACATGGGCCTGCACCATCCTGATGACATGGCACGGCTCATCATCCGCTCCATGCACCGGAGTTTGAATAAAAAACCTATAGAGGTAAAAGAACAGGTTGCCGTGCTACAGGAAGCCCGCGAAGCCGAACGAAAAAAACGCATGGAATCCGCAGAAATCCTCTACGAAGAAAAACGACAGTTGAACCGGGATTCGGTGGAACTTCGTAAACAGCGATAGTCTTAGCCCTTATTTGAGAAAGGCCCGGATGTGCGCCACTACCTCATCCGCGCATTCCCATTGAATGAAGTGCCCGCACTTAGACACAAAGTAAAGTCTGGCGTTGGGGAGTTGGGCTGCCCCCTCCCGGGCTACCTTCTCCGTGGTTAGGCCGGGGTTGATTATTTTGTTGGGGATGAGGGCATCCTCTTTTCCGTACAAGACTAAGGTGGGGAGTTGCAAGTCCGGGAGGCGGTCGAAAACCGGGTGGTCGAGCATGCCGAGGACGCACCGGGGGATCATATTACAGTACTGACCATAGGCTTCTGGATCCGCTCTCAGTGCCATGCGTTCATCGATCATGAACTGCGCATCAGCAGGGAACTGATGGAAATTGGCGTGGAAATTACGCTCAATCTGATGGACAGGCGTGGCGCGTAATAACGCTGGCTTGTAGAATGCCCGCAGCCACTCCCGTGCCGCCGAGTTGAAACGCTCGAACCCGGCCGGGGCCAGCAGGATGAGCTTTGAAAAATGTTCCTGAGCCTGGAGTGCCGTAAAAATGCTGGTCTGCCCGCCCATAGAATGCCCGATCAGGACTGGCTGCCGGAGCTTCAGCGCCTCCTTAAACTGTAAAAGGGTTTCGGCAAAGAAGGGAATATCAAAAGAATAGTCGCCTTTGTCAGACAGCCCGTACCCCGGCAAATCCAGCGCAATGCAGCGATACTCAGCCGATAACTGGGGAATGACTTTGTCCCAGGCTTTCAGGTTACTACCCAGCCCATGCACCATCAGCAGTGTGGTACGCCCTTTGCCCCGGTCCGTATAGTGGACCTTTGTGCCATTGGGCAAGTCTGCAAAGCGGTGCCATTCTGAAGTTTGTGCCGAAGCCATTGTGGATGAGGTTGCGGATGAATCAGGGGAGAGCGAAGCTACGCTTTGTTGTGGACTTTTCGGGTGCCCGACCGCTTTTTTACCGGCTTTTGGCCGCAGCCAAAGGTAGAATAATCCTCCAACGATTAGTGAAGCCAATATAGCAAAGGTCACAGCCACCGCCGGATTGCGGACGTCGGCCTGCATGTACCAGCCAATTCGCCCGTAGTAGACGCCAAAGTGAACGAGAACCGCAGTCAGGCTTGCCGCTATCGGTGCCTGACGGGGGACTTCCTTCAGAAAAATGCCCATCAATACAGGTACAAAAGCCGCAGAGAAATAAGCATAGACTCCATTCTGGGCAAAAATGCCCACGCTCAGGCTTGGGTTGATCAGCTGTTCGTAGGAAAGGCCGATGGAAACAGCAGCGAGGGCCACAATGACTATTTTATTAATAGCAACAAGCCGTTTTGCTTTGGTACGGCCTGCCCCCAGCTTTTGGCCGAGCACCGGGTCGATAATATCGGATGTTATGGTTGAAGATAAGGACTGAATAAGGCCTTCCAGGGTTGAGAGGCCGGCAGAAATCAGACCGAGGATGACGACCAGCCCCACCATTACCGGGAACTCCGTAACCACATAGGTCGGGACGATGCCATCCATGCTGATGGGGGCGCCATCTGCAGTAAGGTCCGGAAATCGAAGGCGGGCATACAGCCCGGCCAACACAACGGAAAAGAATAAGGTTTCCACCAGGATGCCTGTGAGCAGGTACCGGTTGACATCACGCTCGTCTTTGAGCAGTAGTGACTTGGTGATGATATGAGGCTGGCAGACGATGGCAATACCAACAATCAGGGAGCAAAAAACAATCTCAAAGTAGTCCCGGAACAGAAAACTCCCTGGGTTAACCGGTGAAGCCAGCAAAGGGTCAACGGCAGCAAGCTTATCCAGAAAGCCTTTGACCCCATCGCTAAAGTGCTCGTACCCGGAGCCCAGCAGGATAAAGGCTACGATGGTCATCAGCACGGCCTGTATGGTATTGGTGTACACCATAGAGTTGGCCCCACCGAACATCATGTAGCCAAAGACAAACACGACCAGCCCAATGAGGACATAGAGCTCTTCCGCGTTCAGCGCTTTGGCCAGGACTTTGGTCAGGCCTACACAAATCAGAACAATAAAGGTGATAAGCAGTAGCGACAGGAACCCAAAAAACAGGGCGTACTGCTTGCTCCCATAGCGCTTGCCGATCCACTGCGCCATAGTCAGTGCTTTTACCGTAGCGCCGTGCTTGCGGAAACTCTTGGTCAGTACGATGAGCGACAGGTAGATGCCCAGGGGCATGACCAGCCCAAAAGCCAGTAACCCACTAACTCCATACAAGGCAATAAAACCGGGATTGATGATGAAGGTAGCTGCACTTGTCATAGATGCGGCCAATGATAACCCTACAACTACAGGTGAAAATTGAATGGAGCCTACCGCATAATCAGCTATAGAAGTGGTGCGCATTGCACCGCGGATAACAAAGAATAGAATAGCCGCGCCGTAGAGGGCGAGCAGGCCAGCAGTGGCCCATACCAGTTCCTGTGAAGCCATTTATTGAGTGCTAATTTTCTTTGATGAAAATAGCAGAAAACCAATGAAAAGCAGGTCAGTTCCGATGTTTGTAATTAAAAATGTGGGGTGGACTTAAGCGTCTGAGCCTGGTTTTTTAGACAGGTGGGCTGTGCAGGGGAGGCATAAAGCTTCTGTTTGAAAGGGTTTTTTGACGCTGGCCCGTTTTGTTACGGTAGGGTTGACCTCGCCGGAGCTATACCGAAATTCTAGCGCAGACAACTTTTAAATAAATATAGATATCTATATATTTGTATTTGAAAACATAAGGCTATGCTGCAAGTCTAACCCAAAGGGTGAAGTTTCAGTATTGCTAAACCTCTACACCAAAAATCTCAGGTATTATGACAACAGACAAAAAGAATATCGCATTAGTGACGGGTGCTACCGGTGGGCTGGGCACTGATATGGTCAAGCAGCTTATGGATGATGGTTACGTGGTGGCAGCCAACTACCGAAGCCCGAATAAGGCAAAAGTCTGGAAAGCAGAAATGGAGGCTGCAGGCTATCAGCCCTACCTTTTTCAGGCAGATGTCTCTGATTTTGCTCAGGTTGGCAACATGGTAGAGCAAATTGAGGCCGAACTGGGTACCGTTGACATTTTGGTCAATAATGCCGGAATTACAAGGGACGGGGCCTTCAAGAAAATGAGCCCGGAAAACTGGGATGCGGTGATGAAAGCGAATTTATTTAGTGTATTTAACTGTTGCCGGCACGTCATCAATCCAATGATCGATCAGGGATATGGGCGGATCATCAACATCTCATCCGTAAACGGGCAACGTGCTCAGTTCGGGCAGTGCAACTACGCTGCAGCAAAGGCGGGCATGCATGGCTTTACGAAAACCCTGGCCATTGAAGTAGCCCGCAAAGGGGTAACGGTCAATACCATCTCTCCGGGTTATATTGCTACGGATATGGTCATGGCAGTGGATGAGTCCGTGCGTGAGAAAATTGTCAAAGGTATTCCAATCGGGCGCCTTGGTGGAACTTATGAGATCGCGCACCTTGTCTCGTTTCTGGCGTCAAAGGATGCTGCCTTTATTACAGGTGCCAACTATGCCATCAACGGTGGACAGCACGTTTACTAATAAGAAAGAATCAATCCCCCTTACCCATTTTGGAGCCTGATAACTTCAGATTATTACTGCCTGCACTGTAAGCGGTAGTTCTTTGGCCTGATGTGGGCCAAGCCAGTGGTTGGTATAGCGCTGACCACTGGCTTTTGGATATGGTGTTAAGCGAACTTCCTGCACCGGATACGGACCACAAACCCGCGTTTTGACTCTATCAGTTGTAAGGATGCGCCTATGCGCTCAGCCCGCATCCTGATGTTGGATAACCCCTGCCCGGTTTTCGTGGAAGTGAGGCGCTCTTGTATCAGCGTATTCGCAGCCTCCCGACCGCTTACAGCCTGTCTGATACTTTCCGGAGTAGTGCGCTGCTTCCGGATTTCCTTTCCGTTGTCCTCTATATACATTACAAACTCCTGTCCCTCGTTATGCAGATGGATTTGCACTTCTGTTGCCCAGGAATGCTTACCGATGTTATTGATGGCCTCCTTGAAAATGAAATAGAGGTTTTGCCTGAGGTCCACTTTGAGTTTGCTGTTGGGGTCAAGGTTGCCAACTTCAAAGCGGTAATCGATATGCTGTGGCGCCAAAATTTCTGAGGCATGTTCCTGCATTCTGATCAGGAGGTCTTCAAATTTGTCTCTGCGGGAGTCGATAGACCAGATCACATCACTCATTTTTGACATGGCGGTACGGCTGACTTCCCCAATCCATTTAAGGTCCTTCTGGTTTTCGCCGTCCTGAGTTTTAAACTGTAGAATGTCTGTCCGCATAGCGATGCTGGCGAGCAGTCCGCTCACTTCATCGTGCAGGTCGCTTGAAAGCTTGGTCCGCATGCGCTCCATCTCTAAGCGGCGGTTTAGGCGGTACTGGAAAAACGCGTAAAGGGCCAGGAAAAATAATAGTGCGCCGGAAAAGATAGCTGCATACGTTTTATACCAGGGGGGATTGACGTGTATGGGAATCTCCAGCGCTTCACTACTCCAGTTACCGTTTGCATCAGCCCCTTTGATATGCAACAGGTAATCACCGGCGGGCAAGTTGTAATAATTACTGGTATTGTCTCTGCCCTGGTAAATATAGCCTTTGTCAATACCTTCCAGCCAGGTTTTAAACTGATTACGGCGCGGAGTGATATAGTTAGGCAGGGTGTATTGGAAGGTAAACTGGGTGTCGTCGGGGCCAATAACAAACGTTTGGTCTGTATTCAGGTTGCTGATCCTTCTGATCATACTGTCCTGATCATTACTGTAACGGGAGAAGAAAGTGAGGACAGGTGCCGGGGTCCTGACTTCCCTGACCAGGTCTTCTGTTCGGAAGATATTCATGCCATTGACGCCGCCCAGGTAAATGTTGCCGAGAAGATCCGTATAGAAAGAATGCCGGTTGAATTCGTCATGGCTCAACCCATCTTCTTTATGAAAATTCCGGAAAGTCTGTTGTACCGGATCGAAGTAGGACAAGCCATTATAAGTGCTGATCCAGTATTTGCCTTCCGGGGTGGGCACAAAGCCACAAACGATATTGCTGGCAAGCGCATCCTTTTGGTTGTAATGCTTCCATGTATTGGTTTTGGGGTCAAATATATTAAACCCGTTGGTCGTTCCCAGCCACAACCGGTGCTGCTCATCTTCGTGTATGGCGTAGATGATATTGCTCCCCAGTTGATTGTCATTGCCCTTGCCAGCCTGAAAAGACCTTGTCTGACGGGTATTGGGATTGATCGCGTACAGCCCGTTCTCCGTTCCGATCCATAGCGTGCCGTCGTGGGCTTCCAGTATGTAGCGGGGTGTGGCTTCACTTAGAGGGTTGCCGCTTTCCCAATCATAGTATGCTTCGAATCGCTCAGCTGTAGGGTCGAAGGAAACGAGCAGTCCACTGGGGCTATCTGGTTCGGCAATCAGCCAGATGGTGCCGTTTTGGGCAATGGTGAAAGCGGTAAACTTATGGTCAAACAAATAGGTGCGCACCATACAGGTGGTACGGTCATACCGCAGTAACCGTCCGGTACGCCCGTTAAGGCAGGAAAGCCCCCAGATGTAGCCATCATTACCGATCTCCAAATTCATCCCACAGGATAAGTTTACCTGTTCTCCGGTTTGCTCGTCAATCATCTGCAAGGTGTCGAGCTCAAACGTCTGGGGGTTAAAACGATACCAGGCATCTACTTCACGGGCAAAGTAGACCTCATCGGTCCCATTACCGGTAATCCCTCTCATGATCGCTCCCCGTTGATCAGCGCTCAGCTTATCTGCCAGTAGCTTCCGGATTTTAAACTGTTGATTTTGAACGATCTTCAGGCCGGTCTCAATGCCAAGGATGAGGTTTTCGAAAAAGTCATGGCTGCATGCGTTGACAATATACTGGCTGGAATTCAGCAAATGGTCAAAATCAAACTGCTTGCCATCCGGGCGTATGCAGATGAGGCCTTCCAGTGGGAAGCCATTGCCTGTATTTGCAAATTTAGCCAGGAGAAGATTACCACTTAAGTCTTCCCAAATTCGGCCATAGCGTTTACTTTGAGGCAACTCTTCGGGCTGCTCAATCTTTTGTTCATCAGGCAGGTAATGATACAGCCCACGTTTACCTCTCATGGAATACCAGACTTTGCCGTTAATGTCCTCATGGAAAACAGCGGCAAGGCCAGGGTATGCGGTGCTTTCGCCTGCCGCTTCAAGGTCTTCCTTTTGAATATGCCTGAGTAATTGCCCCCGGTCATTAAAATGGCGCAAACCATTGTGGCTGTCGTTCAGCAGGAAGGTCCCGTCCCGGAGTGGGAGCAGGGACAAATGGGGGATGTGTTTTTTTTGCTGAATTGGAATTTGGAACAGCTCAGTAAACGTCTGTTCATCCTCGTAGGCATAGATGCTGAAGTGCGTATTGCTAAGTGAGATCGCAAAAATATTCCCATAGGTATCTACCGCGATATCCCGCGGAGTGCCCTGAATACCATTGTCTGGCAATAAGCGTACGGTAGTTCGCTCGTGCGTACTCGGGTGAAGAAGGTCAAAAAGCCCATAGCTGCTGTAGAAAGTGATGACAAGCCGCCCTTCCCGGTCCAGGGAGAGCTCACGTATATTGGCGTCTGATATTTGGTAAGGGCTGGAAGGCGTATTGCTAAAGGTGACAAAGTCATAGCCATCAAATCGATTCAGCCCGTTGCTTGTGCCAATCCAGATCAGCCCGTCAGGTGACTTTACGATATCAGATATCATTCGGTCCGATAGCCCGTCGTTAAGGGAGTAATGCTCTTCGGGAAGGGTAGACTGCGCAATTAAGCTGCTACCAGCCAAGAACAGTAGCCCCAGCAGTAAGCATGTGCATAATGGTTTAAACCTGATTACAAGAAGCATTAAGCAAGACGTAGTTTGTGATGTACTACATAATTCGTTAAATATAGTCAATAATATTGAATCGAGAGGGGCTGCCAGGTGCCGGTTGCTCAAAAGACTTCAAATTTCGCCGTTCATGCGCTTTCGGATGACCTCCGCTTTACTGTTTACATGCAGCCTTTTGTAAATTTTTTTGATGTGGTCTCTCACGGTCTCAACGGAGATGCCGAGCTCTGCGCCGACCATTTTATAGCTTAGCCCGTTCACCAGGCCATCTACGATTTGCAACTGCCGGCCAGTGAGTACAGGGGGGGCTTTACTCTGGGAGCGGCTCTGAGCAGCAAAATGGTCGATCACCTTACGGGCAATAGAAGGGGACATAAAAGCACCCCCATTGGCAACGGTTTGTATAGCATCCCGGATAGTCGTCAGCGACTCCCGTTTGATAAGATATGAATCAGCTCCTGCCTGCAACGCCCGGAAGATTTTATCAGGGTCCTCAAAGGAGGACCACATAATAATGTCCACCGTTTGGTAACGCTCCTTGAGCAGTACGATGCCTTCGAGCCCGGACATACCGCCCGGAAGACTAATGTCCAGTAACAAAATATCGAGTGGGGTTGCAGCAGCAACAGATTCAACAAATGCCTCAACAGAGGGGGCACTGCCCCGGAGTTCAAAGCCAGGGAGGGCAGAGAAAAACTGCTCAATGTTTTTTCTCAGCACGGGTTCGTCTTCAATAATGCCCAGGTTAATGTTTTTCATACCAGGTATTTGCGTTGGTCATTCAGTTCCCGGGACTGTAGGCTCTTCTCCAAAGATACGCAATATCAGGTGATATCAATGCTCTTGGCAAAGATATACCAGCTCAGTTGGCTTGCTGAAGATTATGATTGGTATTGCTGTACAGTATTTTTTTGTCCTGTGAAGCAGTGCACAGAACTTCTCTTCCCTAATGCACAACTTGCAGCTCAAACGCCTGATCCCATTCCGATAGCATTTTATCATTCAAATCTTCAACAATGAACCTGAGGCGTACACTATTTATGCTCCTCCTCTCCGGAGCTGCACTTACTGTTAATGCACAGAAAGACATCGCGGTACAGTATAATACCTGGTACATGTATTTTGGCAATCACCGCCTGAGCGACAAGCTTGGCCTGCACACCGAGTACCAATGGCGGCGGCACGAATGGATTGACACCTGGCAGCAATCCCTGATGCGGGTGGGGCTTGATTACTATATAACGGAAAACAGCATGCTCACCGCAGGCTATGGCTGGATTGAAAGCTTCCCCTACGGAGAGCAACCCATCGCTGCTACTTTTACGGAGCACCGCATCTGGCAACAGTGGGTGATCAACCAAAGGGTAGGGCGGTTCTATGTCAATCACCGCTATCGCCTGGAGCAGCGTTTTCTGGAGCAGCCTGGAACGGATGATTACGTGTTCCGGCAGAGAGCCCGATACCGGTTGATGACCATACTCCCCATCGGGCACCGTGACCTGGTCGATCATTCCTTTTTCCTATCAGCCTATGCAGAGCCATTTATTAGTTTTGGAAAAGGGGTAGGTGCAAATATCCTCGGTCAAAACCGCTTGTACCTGGCCCTGGGTTACCGGGTCAACCCACGGGTGAATGTTCAGCTGGGCTACCTCAATCAGTACGTGGTTAAGGCAGATGGGCAGCGTCATGAGCGCAACCATGATTTGCAGGTGGGCCTGACTTACAATCTTGACCTGCGCCGGTAAGAGACCACTAGAATTTATACTTGATTTGCGCACCAACGGAGGTTCGGGTCTGTCCGTCAATTTGCTCGTTGCCTGACCCAAAGGTGTCCTGGTTTTTCCAGAACGTCTGCGCAATCCGACCTTCAATGGTCAGGTTGCGGATGCCCCGGTACCGTAGATTGAAATAAAAGCGGCTGCCCCGGTTGTAATAAGCCGGGATGGAAAAAGTATAGAGCAGATTATTCTCAAAAGAGTAAAACCGGGACTGAAAGCCATCTGTGTCAAAAAGAGCATAGCGGGTGGTGAAGGAAAAGGGGAACGCTGTGGGGCGGTAGAGCACATCCTGGTAAATGGCAAAGCCGTTTTGACGGTTGTTGATTTCATTATCGGTATACCCGACATCAATGCGGCTGCGCAGTTCCAGCTCCTTGGTTACCTTTTTGGCCACATGCAAACGGGCCTGGAAAATATGGCGGTCGAGGGTGAAGTCATTTTTGCCCTCGATCTTGCTGATGTTCTGTGCTTTGTGTTCTTCCCGTATTTCTACATAAACTTCCAGGTTGCGCTTGAGGTAGTAAGTGAGCCGGCCACGGTATTCGTAACCGGTGGAGGGTGCATCAACGGTAAAGCGCAGCCAGGGGTGGCGCCAGGTGTCGAAGTAGGCGCTCAGCCGCCAGTTTTTGTGGGGGCGGACCTCCATGCCTAAATACACACCGGTTTCGTTTTGGGCACCGAAGGTTTCGCCGAAGGCATTCGCGTTAAGCGCCTGATAGTTGCGTGGATAATGCCGGACCAGGAGTGCCAGGTCGACCTTTCGGTCCAGCCCCATGAGCAAGCCGTTTACTGTAGCTATGGCGCCGTTTGCGGAGCGGGCGGTTTCTCCGAAAAAGTTAAAGTTCTGAAAGATAAAGCTGTAATCCAGACTAATATTGTAGAGGTTATTGCCAGTGAAGTCGAACTGATTGTTTGGCGTTGGGCGAAATTGGGCCAGGTCAGCATCCAGCTCTTCATAGAGTGCGTTGGCGGCAATGTGCCCATAGCGGTTGTGCCACTTCACCTGCCCGCCGATAGTGGTTTGCCCAATGGCGCCCTCGTCTGCGATTTCATTGGGGGTCCGGTGCAAACCATCCAGATCCAAAGAACTGGCCTGCCGCACCTGATCCTCGAGGTCGGTGGTGTCTGACTCGAGGAGGTTGGCGCTCCGACGGCGGTAGGAGCCCAGGGCAGTGACTTCAATGTGGTCACCAAAAGCCAGCGTTGCTGCTGCCCCCCGCTGGAAGTTAGACTCATTTACGGAAGTGTAAGGCCGCAGGGTGCGTGAAGTCCGCTTGATGTTCATCACCAAAGAGCTCTTGCCATAGCCGAAGCCGCTGTAGAGGATCAAGCCCTGCCCAAAACTAACGGCGTAATCACCCAGTGCAATAGCTTTAACCCGCTTGCTGTAATCTTTTAGAAAAACGTGGGCGGAGTAAAAGTCAAACCCATAAGGGTTACTGCCTTTAAAGAATTCTTCCCCCCGGTCTTTTTCAGCCGTAAACCCATAGCTCAGGCGGTTGCTGTAGGCATGCTTGTAGCGCATGTAAAATTGATTGGGGTCGCCCACATATCGGGCGCCTCGCTCGTCCTGCCCAAGTGGCGTATACCCCCGTTGATCTTCAAGGATACGGAACCAGCGCAGGTAGAGTTCATTACGGCCCTCGCGCACCATTTGTCCGATTGGCGTCTGATAATCGTCGAGGTCGCCACCTACCCGCACAAAGGGTAGCAGGCGGCGTATGGTTTGCAGGTCAAGGCTGGGGACCGCCTGCAATTCATAAATAGAGATAAAGTCTCCGGCGGTTTGCCGGTATTTGAGCAGTTCAAGAATCTGAATATCCGACAACAAATTCAGGTCCTGAAGTTGCCCTTCGGTAATGGTGTTGAGGTTGATGGGGTTCTCCCGGTAAAACTCAAGTTCCTCAAAGATGGTATTGAAGTCAAAAGTGCCTTCGCTTTCTGTATTCTGCAGGAAATCCTCAATCACCTGCTGGTCCGGGTCAGTAGGCTGCACAAGGGAATCGACTTGCGCACCGGCAATAAAACACAGGCTATTAAGCAGTAGGAGCAGTAGGGGTGAACGCATGTTGTGCTTGGTTGTGGCCTAAAGATATGGATTTCAGCTTGGTTACCAGTTGGCTTAGTGCCTTCAATTTTGAAAGAGAAGGCTGCCGGAGGATTGTTCGCCGAGTTGCGGTTGAAATAGATGGCGCATAAACGCCTGGCTCCAACCAGGATCACACAACTAAAAATCCTTCAAAAGCGTTAGGGAAGAAGCAAATCATCCGAAAGCACAATGATCAAGACAACGATGGAGCGCCTCACTTCCCGATGCCCGATTTACGATACTGTCCAACAGCTGCTGCAGTCGGAATGCGGTAGCCATTCTGCTGAAGCATATGATGATTCGGAGGAAAAAGCGGTGTCTTTGGACATTGGTGCCTATCAGGCCCGGCTTTACCGGTCTGCCCTCGAGTTGCCAGCAGAATGGGATATGCTGGCAGGCGGAGGCCTGGTGTTCCTGAGCCGCAATTACCTCCTTGCGTGGGAAGAAGCGCTTCCTGAAGGTATGGAGACCGCCTATGTTATGCTGGAGCGTTTTGGGAAATCGATAGGCATTGCATCCTTGCAGGTCTTAGACTTTCGGATTGGTGATGCGCTGCCGCGTTGGGCATGGCTGAATGTCGGGTTGCGCGTGCTGGTTTGCGGGGCAGCACAGGTTTCAGGGCCTTTTGGGTTTGCGTTTGCGTCAGAGGTCGAGGTTGGGGAACAGGCGCATTTGCTTCAGCTTTTGTTGGAGCGTATGCGCAAGCAGTTAAATACGCATGCCATTTTGGTAAAAGACCTGCCGGAATCGGCCTTTCCGATGTTGGGGAGCGGGTTGACAAAGAAGGGCTACGTGCCTTTCCATTTTGAACCTAATATGATCGTGGAAGTCGATGAAGGGTGGGATACCCTGGATCGTTTTCTGGAAGCAATGACCAGCAGGTACCGGGTGCGGGCACGCCGTGCTTTCCGCAAAGGGAATAGCCTGGGTTGCCGGTCGCTGACGCCAGCAGACCTGGACCGTTTTCAGGAGCGCATGCATGAACTCTACAGTGCCGTTGCTGACCGGGCTGATTTCAGCCTGGTACGCCTGCAGCCGGGCTATTTCTCACGGCTCAAGGCTGCCTTCGGGGCTTCCTTCAAAGTTATTGGTTATTTTGATGAGGATGAACTGGTGGGGTTCTGCTCTGTGCTGCGCAGTGGATTGGCGGCAGAGGTCCACTTTCTGGGCTTTGATGAAGCTTATAATGAATCTGCGCAGCTGTACCTCAATATGCTGTTGGCTTGTATCCGGACAGGTATCGAGGATTTTGGCAGCCGTCAGATTGTCCTCGGACGTACGGCAACAGTCATTAAAAGCTCGGTAGGAGGTTGCCCACAGCCTCAGCAGGTTTGGCTAAAACATGCTAACCCTTTTGTACAGGCTCTACTGCCTCGTATTGTAGGCTTGCTGCAGCCACCAACGGAAAACACAGAAAACCTCCGTCATCCTTTCGGAGCGGATTAGTGCCTGGGCTAAGAACTTATTTTTCGAGAAGCCCTTAGTTGCCTTCCTGTTCTTTTGAATCCTGCTCTTCTTCTGACTTGGCCTTAGTAGAATACTCTTGTAGTTCTTCCAGTAAACCTAGGACCTTCGCCCGCTTTTCCCAGTTTTTACGGGCAAGCAGCTGCATGTCCTCAATATTGTCCTGTTCATCTACAATTTCGATGCCCAGCAGTGTCTCAATTACATCCTCCATAGTTACGATACCCGCCATGCCGCCGAACTCGTCTACCACAAGCGCGATGTGCTCCCGCTTTTCCATTAGTTGATTGAAAAGGTCAGGCAAAGGCACTTGCTCATTGATGATGAGAATCTCCCGCATAATGTCTCGCAGCGGAGCCTCCCCATTGTCTTTGATGATACTACTCAGAATCTCATCTTTCAGGACGAAGCCATTGATATGATCTTTGGACTCGGCAAAAACGGGAATGCGGGAAAATTGCAGCTTTTCATTTTTGTCGTAGAACTCCTGAATGGTCCGCTCCTGATTGGCGGCTTTGACAACGGTGCGCGGTGTCATCACATCCTTGGTACGGATCGTATTGAGGCGCAGTAAGTTGTGTATAATCCGGGATTCATTGCTGCGGAAAATACCCTCTTTTTCCCCAATCTCCGCCATAGCGGAAAAGTCTGCCCGGCTGAGTACACTCTTATCCTTGTCTTTTTTCATGGACTTCGTAATCAGCTGGCTTAGCCATACTAGGGGGTAGAGCGCAATGATCACGACATTAAGAGAGTTGACGGTAAAGCCGGAGAGCTGCTTCCAGTTATTGGCACCCAGTGTTTTGGGTATGATTTCAGACAGGATCAGAATAGCCAGGGTCATGGCCGCACCCACGAATGCCTCTACAGAGAACGGTAGCTCAAAACCACCAAGTACCATATTTTGGTCACCGTACATTTTCCCCGCCTGAGAGCCTACACCTATAGCACCAACGGTATGAGCAATGGTATTGAGGGTGAGTATGGCAGACAACGGCCGGTCAATGTCTTCCTTGAAGTTTTTCAGCAATTGCCCGGTTTTGGTGCCTTGCTTGTAGGTTACCTCCACAAAGGAAGGGGTGATGCTCAGCAACACTGCTTCCCATATGGAACACAGGAAGGAGAAGAGGATAGACATTGCAAAGAATAACAGCAGCATATATAGATTCGGATAATTTGGTCAAAAATAAGTAAACATCCTTTCGATAAATAAAAATGGGCTATTCCTTTTCAGAAGCAGCCCATTTTTCGACAGTCCGTCGCTTATTTTAGTTCAAATAAATCCGCTGGTAGGGTATCAGGACTTCATTTTTTTCCAAGTTGTTGATTTCCCGAAGGCGCTGTGCCGTGGTCCCATAGGTGCGGGCAATATTGAAGAGGGAGTCTCCTTCCTTTACAATATAAACCGTACGCACCTGATTTTGCTGCGTTTGGGGCACAGAGGTGTTATAGCTCGTTGGGGTGTTTCCGCCTTTTGGAGTATAGGCCGGGGTGTTGTAGGCAGACGGTTGCTCGCGGCTGTAGGAAGCCGGTGGCGGACTTTGTACGGAAGAGCGATTCAGGAAATACGGTGTATTCCGAAGGTCTTCTTCCGGGCGTTGGCTGCCGAACCGATCATCTGTAAAGGATTCGCCTGTTGTGTTGCTGTTTTGTGGCACTCTCGGCGTCACGGTATTGTAGGATTGAGGGACAGGGCCTTTGGCCTGTAAGTCATTACCGGGCTGAGTGGGGGCAGCCATTGCATTTATGCGCGGTTGGGCCTGCTGGTAAGCTGATGGTCCGTCATCCGTGCAGTTGCAATGGTCGATTTTTATTTGCTGCCCGATTTTCACCATTTCATAAGGATTCAGATCGTTGATCTTCCGGAAGCGGTCCTCTGTATAGCCGTAGCGGAGTGCCAGGGAAGCAACCGTTTCACCCGCCCGGACAATGTGGAATTTGTCCGCCTGACTGCTGGCAGCAGGCTGATTAGCACTGTAACGGGGCATCGGGCGTGACTGTACCTGCCCGCCCTTTGCTGTTAAGCCTTCCGGTTGTGCAGTAGCGGCTGTACGGCCTGCTACCTGTAGCATCTCACCGGGGTAGATGGTATTATTGGCCTTGTTATTCCACGCTTTGACCTGGTCGACCGTCACGCCATAATTTTTAGCAATACGATAGAGTGTTTCGCCTTTTTGGACTTTATGGGTTTGGGGCTTTTGAGCTACTGCCTTCGGTGTGGTGTCAACGTTCGCAAGCGGGTCCCGGGGGCGGGTATAAGCTTCTGCACCATAGGAGTCCGGTGTCCCGCCCTTTGCGGTTACATCTCCCTGAGCAGCACGTGTTGCGAACGCCTCTTCGGCAGGAGCCGATTCCCCCTCTGTGTAGTCGCCATCGCAAACACGGCGGAGATGGCGCTCCAGCTTTCTGCCATTCACTTTTTCCAGGCGTAAGGTATTGTTTAGGGCGTCCTCTGCGTTAATGCCGCTGCGCTCTTCTACGATGCCTACTTCCGGTACGAGTACGATGTCAGCGTGTGGGTTGCCATCAAATTCTGCATATTGGTGAAAAAGGTAAGCCCCGGAACATTCATTTTCCAGTTTGCCTTCGAAAAAGACCTCCGCTTTGGGGTTGTTGTAGGCGATATTCTCACCGATCGTACCCATCTTGCGGTCAAACTGGAAGCGGTACTTTGGGGAATCGTAAAGAATCACGTTATCGTTGATCAACAGGCGTGCAGCGAAGTTGATTGGTGATATGAAGTAGCGGCTGCCTTTACGGACCACCATATGTACCTCATCAATATTGCTGTTGATGGCGTTGACCAGTTGTTCGTCAAACACGGCGTTATTGCAGCGTATAAACTGTGCCGGCATGAAGTCCTGTGGGGTCTGGCTTTCTGCTCCCACCTCAAGGATGATTTTTTCTCCGGGTGTGGTACTCACCTGGTACATAATGTAAGATGACTGATCATCTGCATTCTGATAAGCGTATTCCAGTCGGTCCATGCAGGCATCATCGTACAGGATGTAAAGATTAGCAGCAGAGACAGTAGCATTGATCGCCAACACAGCGAACAGCGTAAGGATAGTGGTTCTCATATGATTGAATTTGGCTCACCGCGCGGCCCAATTTTTTGTTTGGCCGCAGACCGGTCAATTAACGCACTCAAGGTAAGTGAAATCGGCAACAATTGCAAGTTTCCGGTTTTTGTACCAATTTGTTTCCCAAGGTTTAACGGTATTTTTACTCGGAATATTATAAAGCAACGGGAATTCGGGTAAGCAAAGGGGCTGAGGAGCTGTCTTTTTGTTTAAGAAGGGATTTGCCGCCCATCCAAGATCCCTATATCAACGGCATAGAGGATCAGTTCTGACGCACTGCTGAGGTTGAGCTTCTTCATGATATTCTTGCGGTGGGTATAAATAGTGTGGGTGCTCAGGTTGAGCTCACTTGCGATTTCCTTGGCAATCAGCCCGCGGGCGATAAGCCGGACAATCTCAATTTCGCGCGGGCTTAATGGAGTAGGGCTACAGCTGACCGATTCGCGCTCAGCGGGTTTTTGTTGCTGCTGCGGGAAGCTCTTTTCCAGAAGATAGTCGAGCACACGGGTGCAAAACAGCTTTTCTCCTTTTGCCGTGGCTTTTATGGCATCAAAGACTTCCTCTTCACCACAGCCTTTGGTCAGGAAGCCGTTGACGCCAAGCTGAAGCACTTTGTAAATACGCTCCTTTTCATCATCGTCGCTCATGACCATAATCCGCACGTTCGGGTGTTGTTCCTTGAGGCGGTTGATAGTGGAGATGGAGAAGGCTCCATCCTGATCATAGTCAAGGATGACCACATCCGGTTGAAGGGCAGAGAGCTTTTGGCGCAGGTCATCTTCATTGCTCGCTTCCCCAACCACCTGAAAGCGTTCATCCTGTGATACAAGATGACGGAGACCTGCCCGAATAAGGTGCTGTGCGTCAGCGATTACAATGGAAGTAGCGTTCATGCTCTTGTTTGTCCTGTCTTTGCGCTAAATTAGGATGTAAGCGTGAACAGAACAAATTTATTTAGACTTAGTTCAGATAGGGTGCCGGGAATAGACTTACACTGTCCTCTTTATTTACGGCGCTGCACTTCGAAAAACACCTCATTGCCGGCTCTGGGCTTGATGCTGTCTGTATTGGGGGCTAACTGCAGCACTTCAAAATACTTAACAAATAAGGAGTGGTAGTCTGCTGCCCGGCCTCCAAAGGGCGGACCGCCGCGTTCCAAAGGGTGCGTAAAGAGCAATCCGGCAAGCTTTCCACCTGGCTTTAGCAGCTTATGTGCCTGCCGGGCATAGTCCTCCCGCCTGCCCGGATCAATAGCACAAAAGAAAGTCTGTTCGAGAATCAGGTCTGCTTCAAGATCCAGCGCAAAAAAATCTTCAACGAGCAACTGTGCTTTGGGGAAATCGGGCGCTTTCGTTTCCAGGATTTCAAAGGCAGAGGGCGCCCAGTCGCAAACGAAGATATTGCGATATCCCTGCTGATGCAGCCATACCGCTTCATAGGCATGACCGGCACCAGGAATCAGAATCCGGTCTGCAGGATTCGCATGCTGCTGAAGGTAACGGACGAGGGGAGGAGAGGGGTACCCAATATCCCAGGGCGTATTATGGTCGTGGTAGCGGCCCTCCCAATAGTTGGCGTCAAGCGTTGGCATTAGTCCTGGTATTGGTTGTCAGCGGCGTAATCGGTTTCCGGTTCGGGGTAGGCGGATTCGACTTCCTTGAACCGTACACGGAGGTTATACCGGCTGTTGATACCCTTGATGACGGGGTCAAACATCGTATTCATAAGGTCGATAGCCTGAGACTTGGCGTCGTCCATAATGTCACTTTCGAGGGCTTCCCGGCGGAATTCCCGGCGCAGCACATCGAAGTTTTTATTGAGGTCCACGCTTTGGACTTCCCGCATCCACCCTATATCCAGCCTGTCAATTTTAGGGAAAACCTCGTGAGAAAGGATAACTGGCTCAGGCAGCGTGATGGTGACGAGCCCCTGCTTGGCATTAAGGCCTATGTCAAAATATTCATTCAGCCTAAAGCCGACCTTTAGGATACTGATGGCGGAAACCTCAATGTCGGAAGAGGAAACCGAAAACCCCAGAAAACGAGTTTGCAGATTTTTGTTAAGCCCCTTTTTGTCGCGGACTTCCATGGTGGCGAGTTCGGCGATTACCCGTTCCACTTTTTCCTGCAGCAGCCCCCGGGAGCGGCTGAAGTCCTGTACGGCAGCCCGTTCTTCAAGCCGTTTGAGCATGGGGTTGAGGGCTTCCTGCATGGCTACGCCACAGGGTGTATTGACTTCCTGCCCCTTGGCATAGATGCTTTGCCCTTTTACCGGTACCAGGGTGGTGATGACCTGGGTAACGAGGAAGCAGGTGTACTTACCGGCGACCTCACGCAGGGCTTCTATAGCACCGCCGCCTTCATTATCATACCAGGTTTCATATAACTGGCTTGTAGTATCCCGTAGTTGGACGAAGTCGTTGAAATACAGCCCTCGCAGATAGGGGTGGTGCTTGTCGTATTCGTCCTGCAGGCGGCTGAGGTCCTCATCGTTCAGGTTCATGCGCCGGCCTACATGCTGCAGGATGCTCATATTGACGTCATACACGAGCTCATCGAAGCCCCGGCGGTTGTTGTTCGGGTCGGAAAGCACGGACAGCGCCCGCTCCTCATCAATGGGCATTCGGAAATCGGAGGGCACGTAGTTGACTTGGTATTCCTGAGGGACATTTGTGTAGCCGGGCGGTGCCACAAATTTGCGGAACAGCAATACGCCAACAATACATACAATAAGGATTACCAGCAATGCGCGAAGCATGTTGCGTGGCCGACTGCCTGAAGAAGGATAATCGTTGTTTCTGGCCATAGTGGTTTTTAATTCAGGTTTGAGACGGCAAGCCCTGCCCACCGTCACGCCGTTTCATATCTGAAAAACGCAAAGATGAGAACAAATGTGCGGAATTTAGACCGTTTGGAGCAGGAAATCGCAGGGCTACTTCTGCAATACAGTTGGGAAATCCAAATACTTTTGCTTCAGAGGATGATGGAGCATGTTTAATTCGGTGGGCTTATCGTAGCGCTTCAGCTATTCAAAGGGCACATTCAAACATTCAGCAAGAGGGTTTAAAAAATCCTAAAAGCCTGTGTCCTCAATTTTTTATACTTTTAGAAAGCGGTAACGATAAGTTTTCCAGAAAATTTAGCTTGAGAAAAGAACCTGTTCAAATATGAAAAAGCGTATCGTGTTTTTGGGGCTGTTGAGCTTGACCGGGCTGCTCAAAGCGCAGGAGGGATATTGGACCAATTTTATTGATCCTGATCGGGTAAGGGAAATCGTGGAACAGGACAATTACCTGTTCTTGCCTACGAGTGCGGGGCTCATTGAGGTCAACTTGGAAACAGGCGCTTTCGAACGCTGGTCCAAGGTTAATGGGCTGCCTTCAAACTGGGTTATGGCAGTTGCTTTTCATCCTCTGAGCGGTGATTTGTATGTTGGAACCTTCGATAAAGGTATTGCCGTACGCCGGTCAGGAGAGGATGAATGGAGCTTGCTGCCGATGCCCGATGCAGCGATCAACGGAACGAATACAGAATACGGAGTAATCTGCATGACTTTTGATACAGCAGGAGGATTATGGATAGGGTCTTATAGAGGGGTCCACTATTACAACGGGACAAGCTGGGAAAAGTATAACAAGACTTATGGTCTTGCTACCCATTTTGATGATGTGTATGATATAAAAGTTACGGAAACCGGTGACGTTTATGCCGCCAGCAGAGGCGCCTTTCGGTTGGAGAACGGGAAATGGCGTAATCTTGGTCCCTTGGACGAATCAGGTGACCCTCTTTCCGATTTTAGCGGGACAAGTCTTCATATAGATGAAGCGGGTGGCCTTTGGTACGCGACAAGCGGTGGAGTTATAGGGTATTACTATGATAATGACTGGGAGATGTTGGAGGAGTTTGCTGGTTTTACGGGCAGTAGTTTTGGCAGGCGAGTCACCTTACTGGAAGTCTCTGGAAGCGATCGGCCGGAGATTTTACTTCACAGAAACTCATGGTATCACTGGAAGGATGAAGCATGGCAGCCCAAAGATGGTGTATTAAGCTTAAGGCCAAAGTCAGGTTGTGTACTTAACTCAGGTGAACGGATAGCTGTAATGGAAGACCACTTGGTTTTTGAGCAAGGGGATTCTATTGTCTATAACGAATATATGTTTGAGGGCCAGGCCGGAGGTTTTGTCAACAGTTCCGATGGAGCACTGTGGGGCTTTGATGAAAAGAAATTGTATAATATGCTGACTGGCAATACTATTTCTTATCCAACCGGTGCAAGGCTGGGCGCTCAGCTGTATTGGAAAAACGCCCAGTTCGCTCCGGACGGAAGTCTCTGGAGTGTGAATGACCATAAAGTCTATCGGTATCAGCAGCAAGGCTGGACAGTTTATGATTCTACCAATAGCATCCTGCCGGGCGAGGGCGATTACTGGCACCTTTTAGAGATTAGCCCATCCGGAAGGGTCTCTTTTTCGGCCGGAGATGGAGGAGCTTACCATTTTGATGGTTTGGATTGGCACCATTCTCCGGAATCGGTTTTACCCCCTTTGGAATACTGGGGTCACGAGCGCACACCGCAAGGTTTATGGGTTTTGGCTGAATTCGGGTCCAATGGAACACTTATACCTGCCTTGTGGGATGGTAAAAATTTAAAATATGGTTCAAATTTTGATCCTGATGATGCACAGTCTACATTCCGGTTGCATTATGACCCCTACAGAGGTTGGCTTTGGGCAGCAGGAAACAGGTCCCTGCTATACTTTGATGGTGATTCATGGCACACTTACGATTTACCTGATGAAGAAGGTTTTCGCATATCTGGTATCCGAGATTTCATTCCCGGTCCGGATTTTCTAATTATTGCTGAGTTTTTGGATCTATGGATAGCACATGAAGGTGAATGGGAAGTGTATAATTTTGAAAACAGCCCCATGTACAAGGGTGGCATTGACAAGGTCGGACTAGACCCGGAAGGTGGGATTTGGCTTACCCATACCAACTTTTCTATGTTGCCAGTCAATGCAGTTGATCGTTTTCAGCGGTTTAATCCGCAGGAAGTTATTGAGCAAACGACTATTCCGGACCAACTTACTGTCATAGGTAACCCTATTCAAAATGGTCAACTTGTGCTATATCGCCGACATGCTTTTAGTTCTGCTGCGAACTTGCAAGTGTTTGACGCTACCGGGCGTTTGGTACCTGTGCAGCCGGCCAGCATAGTGGGCGGATTTTTGCGCGCCCGGGTTCAGGGGCTAGCTGCAGGGTGGTATATAGCTGTAGTGCAGGATAATGGTCAGCGATTTATCGCTCCTTTTGTGGTGGGCCAGTAACTTCTGCCGTCAGTGTTCGGCTCCTCTTTAAAACAAGCGCAAACCAAATGGTTAATACGACTACCCCCGTAACCGGAAGGTAAGGAAAGCCCTGGGCAATAATCGGCAACACACCAAGCAAGGCCAGGTGACGGAGAAACTCTAGTGGAATATAACCCCTTTTTTGTTCCAGTACCCGGCCATGTGCGAGAATGGAGAGGAGTATCGTACCTGTGATTAAGCCAATCTGAAGCGATGTCAGGCTTTCCCGGAAACTGATCATGTAAACAAACAGGAAAGCCGTCAAAACGCTGTTGACCAGAACGTAAATGCCAATGGGCAGGGGGAGCGCAGGCTTGAATTTTACCCTTTGGCCTTCTTCGTCCACCTCGTACTCCGGTGCTTCGTATTGGAGCCCTTCCGGCAGCCATCTTGGATGCGCAAAGAATACCCGTATTTTTTCCTGCCACTTTCGGGCTCTGTTGGCTAGCCGAAAGAGGTATTTCCAGTAAAAAAGGTGAGCCTTGAATGGGTCCGTGCTATGAAAGCCAGAGGTGATTCCGAATTTGACCGGCTCCTTTTCTGATTGGTAGGTGCCAAAGATCCGGTCCCAAATAATGAATATCCCGCCGTAGTTGGTGTCCAGGTAGGCCTCATTATAGGCGTGGTGGACCCGGTGGTTGGAGGGCGTAACCATGAATTTTTCCAGTATGCCCCAGTTTTTGACCAGGCGGGTATGCACCAGCATTTGGTAGAATCCGATAATGGCGATCGCAACCGTTACCGCAGCCGGATCAAAACCTATGAGGGGGACTATGGACCAGAAAGGGGTCCGGAATATAACCGCAAAGGCGGAAACCCGAAATACGGTGGTGAGGTTGAGCTCTTCACTTTGGTGGTGCACGATATGTGCCGCCCACATGAAGTTAATCTCATGGCTTAGCCGATGAAACCAATACCCCGCTAAATCGGCGCAAAAAACCAGTAAAACAAAGGTTAGTGCCGTATTGGGAATGGAAAAGAGCGCAAAATGATCATGAACGAAGGTGAAGACAAAAAATGAAATAATGATCCAAAAGAAGTCGAAGAGCCGCTCCAATAGTCCGCAGCAAAGATTGACCACAACATCAGAAAGGTTGTAATAATCTTTGCCTTGCCGGTGCGCTATGATCCATTCCACCGCTACCATAATAAGGAGCAAGGGGATGAGAAAAGCGATAAATCCTAGTTTTTCCATTTTCCAATTGGTTTGAAAGCAGCGTTTTACCACCCTAAAATACACTTTTTCGGGTTAATTGCCGACACCAGTTATGGGGTGAGCTCAGGAAGGACTGATCTCTGTGATCGTATTGGGTTTAGGGTCAAGGATTTGATCCACGGCCCGGTAGATTAAAAACATACAAATAGCCATTAACAAATGGCTGATGTCATGATGATTGAAATAGGTATGAAAAGACAATTTGGCGTTGTAGGTTATGGCAGGCAGGAAGGAAAACAGCAGGGCAAAAACGATCGCTTTACTGCCCGGGTGCCGCGTATGCAGATAATGGTATGCCTGGAGAGGCAGCACTATCCCTATCAGTCCAATGGCAGCCTGTGCCTGAGTAGCCAAAAAAGACTGAGTGGTAAGGATAAGCGCCCAGAACACCAGGTATTTTACCAAAGTACCTTTGGAAATCCATTGAAACACCCTTGAAGGGATTTCCTCCCGAACAAAGTACAGCGTGCCCCATTCAATCAAAAGTATGCCCGTGGCGCTAAATGCCCAGCCTATCATCTTCCACTCAAAGCTGAACAGGTAAAGAAAAGCATGCCCAATAAAGGCAGCACAAGTAGTTGCAATACCGGTGAAAAGGAAATAGTACCGGAAATATTGGTACATCTTTCCATATCCGTCCAGTTTACTTAGCCGGTAGAAGGCATAGAAACAGACGAGCGCAGTGATAAAGTCCGTCAGGGAGGTGACGGGCTCCAGGATTTGAACGCCATAGAGGGTTATCGGTGGAGAATCTCCCATGTTATATTTTGGTTCGAATAAGCCGGGTTACGTAAAATAAGCGATTTACAGCCCCTCAATGTACGGAATGATCCATCCAATAGAAAAGATCCAGATATTCATAAAACCGGCTTTCCCGATTTTCAAGGGCTGCATTTTTGATAGCCGATCGCCAAACAGTCAGTGTTTTCGGCCGGTCACGGAGCCCGGTGGCGTTCAGGAGTTGCTGTAGATGTTGCAGGAAGAGCTCCGTACTTTCAGGGTAAAAGCCGGTATGGCTTCTGCGAAAAGATTGCAAAAGGTAGGGGAGAAGCTCAACGTGCTGCAGGTCGAAATGGATCATCAACTGCAGCAGGCGGGCAAAGTGGTAGAGTTCTTCGAGCGTTTTTTTGCGGTACCGGTCCAGAAACAGGTTGATCGTAGACTGGGCATCGTCTGCCGCACCATCCAGCCACTGACAGAGGGCAAGCAGGTAGAGTAGCGACTGCTGATTGGGGTAGGAGATGCGCAGGGCCTGGCGCTGCAGCCTGGGCACCAAGTCGTCAGCCAGCTGTCGGCCCCGGCTGTAAGCTTTTCGGGCGACCAGCATATTCGCTTCGAGCAAGGTACTGCGCTCTTCAATGCGTGGGGTGATACCGTGCAGCCGCTTAAAGGCTCGTTGCTTGGGCAGTTGGCGGAGCTGTTTGAGGCCTTCCTCCAGCTTGGCCCAGTTTTGAAGCTGGAAGTGGTCAATGAGCAGGTTTTGGAAAACGGTCAGGTAGCGGGCAGGATAGCGCTCTGTCAAAAAGGGCGCCTTACGGAACAGCCGCAGCATTGCCTGGTTTTGGGCAAAGGCAGCAGCTGGCTCTGCATTCATAAAATGATAGGTGGACAGTGCGCGCCGGGCATCAAGCTGAGTAGCCCACTGAGGGGCATGGAGCGCCTCCCGGAAAGTGGGGCGGTCTACAGCTGGGATTGGGCCGTATCCCTCCCGGCTTCCCTGAGCGCGGACTTTCTGCAAATGCTGAAGGGATACCTCAACGCTGGCGGAGGCGGCTTCCCCAGCCAGGTCAATTGCATTGACGGCGTTTTTCCAGTCTCTTTGCAGGTGATCCAGTCCCTGATGCGCACCAGGCTGGTTTAGGCGTTTTTCCAATAGGGCTTTCCGTAGCAGCAGACACTCGGTTTGCAGGGCGATTAACTGATGCCCTTCAATTAGCTTACGGGCTTTCCGCAGGCGTTTTTCAGCCTGTTCAATTAAGTCCTTTTCCAGCAAGATCCGGGTTTGCTGTAGCAGGCGGCGGCCTTGTTCCAAATCGTGGTCCTGCCGGTGATGGTAGGAAAGAGCCTGCATGAGTTGCTCATACAATTGACGCTTGATCACCGCAAAGTGAGACTTTTTTAAGCCGGTCGTCTGGCGCGCGGCAGCTTCGTCAAACCGGTCTTGTTTGCGCAATATTTCATAGAGCTCAAAGTAACCCATCGGGCGCTTTTCGGTATGCCGGTGCGCTAAATGACGGAAAGTGCGTTGCTCTGCAGGGCGAATGGGCACTGTACAATGCGATGAACAGCCCTATGGACAACCTTCGCCTTAGCAGCCGGACTGGATGCCAATGGCGTGCTCTGGCTGTCCCATAATCACCGTTCTATCGCTGAGCGCGTACAACTGGAAAACCTCACTACAGCTGAGCCACAGCCCGTAAGTGCAAATCCATTACTTCGCGTTATTGGGAACCCGGTAAGCAATAGCGACTTGATATTGGAAGCGCCCGCTACGCTCAGCCAGGCCGCGCAGCTGTGGTTGTTTGATCAGTCCGGTAAGCGATTGGAGACAGTTGGCTTAAAGGTTGGTGATGCAATTATGGAAGCGGATGTCAGTACGCTTACAGGAGGCTGGTACATTGCGGTCGTGATGGACGGAGGATAGCAGTATGTGGCACCGTTTGTGGTAGTCAGGTAATCCCTCAGCCTGGTAAAACCAACCTGCCTGCCCGGACGTTAAGCCAGGCAGGCAGGTTAATTAGGATTAAGCTGAGGGCAAGTTCGCCTACTTGAGCCCCTTGAACTTAATGCCCAGGTCCAGTTTCATGTCCGGATTTTTGAGGTCCTCCTGAGGGATCTCAATAACTACGGTTTCCTTGTCCACACGGGTGGCATATTTGGAATTCAACTTTTTCTTCACCTTGCCGGGAAAGTGGATCGTCAGGCGGTAGGGCTCATCGCCGAGCATGCCCTCTACCATCTGCATTTGCTGCTTGTCTTCTTCGCTCATGTCGCCCATGTCCTGGCCGCGGCGGGAAACGTTAAGGGTTTTACCGGAAAAGGAAAACTGGGTTTGGGCACCCAATACGTCATCAATCATTTCGCTTTGTCCGCCCATAGCCGCATCATCGCGCATGCCCATCATGGTTTCCATGAAGTTGCCGCCCTGCTCAAATTCGGCAATGTCGTCAAAGGTGTTGATGGTGGTGATTTTGAACAGAGACTCCGATTTTTTGACCTGCATGCGCAGCTGGATATTTGTCATCTCTCTAAACATCTTGAGGTTCGCTTCTTTCTCTGCCTCTGTAATGCCTGCTTCTTTTACATTGATCGACTGAAGGCTGTCCAGCAACATATCCAGACTCTTCCCTTCCTTTTCAAGCTCCCGTGCAATCATGTCTGAAAAGCTGATTAGCGTATCAACGGACTCGGACTGCAATAAACCTTCCATCATTTTTGTGAAAGGGTCTTCCTCTTCCCCTTCTTCTTCCTCAGACTCACTGTTGAGCCCCATGAGTATAAAAGGATAAATACCGCTCAGGTCCATGGTAGATTCGTACCGCCCGCTGCCGTTGGCCTCAATCCAGAGCTCCTCTTCATTGCTGGAGCAGGAGGTAAGCATTGCGGCTATTGCAACCGCCAGAAAATAAAGCAATTGTTTCATCAGATTTTTGAATTTTCGGGATGAAGTGATGCTCAAAGATAGGTATTATATTGACCTGCGCAGGTTTGCCCGTTGTAAAAACCAAATAGCTAGCCTATCTAATATGGTAGGAATTCTTTGATCTCAGTATAAGATTGAGGATATTTGGGAAAACTATAAAACAAACAAAACAGCGAAAATATGGAGACCCTCCTGGCTAACGCCCAACAGCATTTCAAAAAGACCTATCAGGACTTGCAGCACTTATTGCAGCTATTGCAGGATGTGCTCGAGGAGAGTGGGGAAGCCCAACTCGCAGAACAAATTCCCTGGATCGGTCAGGCGGGCGTACCGGATGAACTGACGACCCGTCACCTGCAATTATACTCCCTGGTTTTTCAACTGATGAGCATGGCGGAAATCAATACTGCTGTGCAGCACCGGCGCCGGGCGGAAGATGAATCCGGAGACCCGGAGCCCGGGCTTTGGGTGGAAGCTTTCCGCCGCCTGCAGGAGGCCGGCGTCTCAAAAGAGGAAGCCCTGAGGGCCTTGCGGCAAATTTCGGTAGTGCCGGTACTGACTGCTCACCCTACGGAAGCAAAGCGGACCACAGTACTGGAGCACCATCGGGAGCTTTACCTCTTGTTGGTGCAGCGTGAAAACCAGATGTACAACGCCCGGGAGCGGGAGGAACTGAACCTGGAAATCAAAGAAAACTTGTACCGCCTTTGGAAAACAGGCGAAATCTATCTGGAAAAGCCGGATGTCACCTCTGAGTTGCGAAATGTTATGCACTACCTGTTAGAGGTCTTCCCAGATTTGATTCAAATACTGGACCGCAGGCTGGAAAAGGCGGGCGAGTCCTTCGGGATTGCCCCTGGCACCCTGGCCCGGGCTCATGCCTATCCGAAAATCTCCTTTGGGGACTGGGTGGGAGGCGACCGCGATGGGCATCCTCTGGTCACCGCAGATGTGACACAACATACCTTATTACGCCTTCGCCTGAATGCTTTCGTGGCCATACGTCGTAAACTGGCACGCCTGGTCCGGCACCTGAGCTTTGCCTGCCAAATTGAGGAGCTAATCCCCGAAGCTCAGGAGCGCATCCGGGAAATGGTGGAAGAGTTAGGTGAAAAAACCGGTCAGGAAGCCCTGGGCCGAAACAAAGGTGAAGCCTTTCGGCAAATGGCCAATCTCATGCTGGTGAAACTGCCGGTGGATACGCAGCGGGGCCATGCTGTTCAGTTGTCCGAGCGGCCGGGCTGTTATTTTCACAGTGAGGATCTGGTGAAAGACCTGACTATGCTACAGCGGGCTTTGGATGCCCATGGTGCTACCACGGTCGCTTACCGCGAAGTCGTGGTCGTGAAGCGGGTGGTGGAAACCCTTGGTTTTCACCTGGCCGCACTAGATATCCGTCAGAACAGTGCTTTCCATGATCAGGCGGTGTCCCAGCTCCTCAAAGCGGCATTGGTGCCGGATACGGATTTTGGAAGCTGGTCAGAGCAAAAGCGCCTGGAGTTCCTCAGCCGCGAACTGGAGTCCGCCCGGCCCTTTACCCATCCGGATGCGGAGCTGGAAGACAATGCCCGTGCAGTGGCGGAGTGTTATCGGACCTTAAAGGCGCATACCGAAAAATATGGTATCAACTGCCTGGGGTCTTTCATCGTCAGCATGACCCGGTCGGTCTCTGATTTGCTGGTGGTCTATCTGCTTGCCCGGGAAGCCGGGTTGACAGAAATGACAGAAGAAGGCCTGGTTTGCACAGTCCCTGTCGTACCCCTGCTGGAAACCGTAGATGACTTAGAGCGGGGCCCTGAAATCCTGCGCAATTTTTTGGAGCATCCTTTTACAGCCCGTTCCATGCGCTACCTCATGAAGACCCGGCTTTGGGACAAGCCCCGTCAGCAAGTCATGGTGGGTTACAGTGACAGTAATAAAGACGGAGGCATCATGGCGAGTCAGTGGTACCTGTACAAGGCACAGCAGCGGCTTTCCCGTGCCGGAGCAGAAATGGGCGTAGATATCCTGTTTTTTCACGGCAAAGGCGGGTCGATCAGCCGGGGGTCTGGGCCAACAGCCGCTTTCCTTAATGCTTTACCGTGTGGCACGCTGAACAGCCGCATACGCCTTACCGAACAGGGAGAGACCATTGCCCAGAAGTATGCCTACAAACTCAACGCCGCCTATAATCTGGAGTTACTGGTGGCTGGTACCTTTGCCCGTACTGTACTGGACCGGCAGGAACCTTGTGAAGGGCATCCGATGGAGGCGATCCTGGAGCGCCTGGCACAGGACAGCCGGGAGCACTACGCGGCCTTGCTGCATACCGATGGGTTTATCCCCTTTTTCCGGCAGGCAACTCCAATTGATGCCATCGAATCCAGTAAAATCGGTTCTCGTCCGGCTAAGCGGACCGGGGCGAGTACGCTGGCGGATTTGCGGGCTATCCCCTGGGTGTTTGCTTGGGGGCAATCGCGCTACCATATGACGAGCTGGTATGGACTGGGTACGGCCCTTCAGTCTCTGGAAAAGGAAAAACCAGAGGCTTACGTGGCATTAAAAGGGCAATGTCTGGAAGAACCCTTCCTAAAATATGTCCTGCAAAATGTAGACAATAGCGTTGGAGAAGTGGACGAGAGCATCATGGCCGCCTACGCAGCATTGGTGGAGGACGAGGCGGTTCGGGAACGTTTCCTGAAAATGTTCCGGCAGGAGCTGTCGCTGGTCCGGCAGCAACTGGATCAACTGCTGGGGGGCGATTACGAATCCCGTCATCCGCGCCGTGCCCGTTCCAATGAGATGCGCTCGGTTGTGCTTCAACCGCTTCACCGCCATCAAATTGCACTCCTGGAGCGTTGGCGGGCGGAAAAAGCAAGGGGCGCAAAGCAGGCGGCCCACACACAAATGGAATTGATGCTAACGATTAATGCTATCGCTGGTGCTATTGGCACGACAGGCTAATCGCCAAACCCGGAACCCAAAGGCATGCTATATACTTAGCTGACTTTTGGATTCCAGAGTCTTATTTATTGCCGAATGATTCTGAATTCTGTACGCCGGTTTTCCTGGTGCATCCATTCCGGGCAGTCCACGCCATCTGAACAGTCATTGGTTAGCAGGGCCTCACCATAACCAACAGGGATCATACGGGCCCGGTCAATGCCCTCGCTCGTCAGATAGCGGACGATGGCATTAGCCCGGCGCTGACTGAGTTCTTCGTTGGCCACCGCATTGCCATTCGCATCGGTGTGAGAAGATATTTCAACAACCAGGTTAGGATTTTTAAGCAGCAAGTCACGGAGCTTGAGCAATTCACTGACCGAACCGGGTTGCACACTCGAGCGGCCGACATCGTAGTAAACATTGAGTTTGTAAGCCAGGGCGGTGGACGTATCTCTGCTACTTGGCCGGCTGGGCTCAAAGTCTTCAAATAAGTCGGCTTTGTTTTTTCCCATTTCCTGATCATCCAGACTATCGGCAAAGGTGGTGGAGTCGGAAGGAGCGGAGACCGGCATAGCATTACTCCGGGGCTGCAAAAACAGATTGATATACTGCTCCCGGTTGGGCCCGGTAGCGCAGACAGACTGTTGTGTGATATGCTCGTAGCCTTCAAGGGTGGCGGTAATATTGTAGCAGCACTCATTTTGCAATTCAAGAGTGAACCGGCCCTGTCCGTTAGCATAGACAAGCTCGGAGGAAGCACAGGATCCTTCTGATTCCAGTTTGATTTTCACCCCGTCCAATGGCCGGCCGGAAGTCCGGTCAAACACCACACCTTTCAGGGTTTGCGGTATATCCGGTTGTAAAGCGATGGCGAGGAACAAGGTATCTGCGCCGTTAGGGACATCGTCGGGGCAGATATCCACCGACTTTGGGAAAAAGCCTTCCTGCCATCCGGTAAGGGTTGTGCAGGATGGCACCCGCAGCACGATGCGGCCACCTGCGTTGGTTTGCAGGGTGTCGCCATTTTGGGTGTCGAGCAATGCTGCATGAGGTACGGGCATGCCATTGGTAAGGTCCAGTACATCAATCGCAGCGATCCGGCCGCTCCGCCGGAAGAAGTAGATGTCATCGCCCCCTGCGCCACCCTGCCGGTTGGAGGTAAAGTAGCCGCTTTCGGAGGCATCCATCATGGCGAACCCAAAGTCATCGGCTGCCGAGTTGAACGGCGCGCCGAGGTTTTCCGGGCGCTGCCAGGTGCCGTCGTTGCCTTCGCGGGTCACAAATAAATCCAGCATGCCCAGGCCCAAAAGCCCATTGGAGGAAAAGTACAAATCACCAGCGGGGCTGACATAGGGGTACAGCTCATCGCCCGGGGTATTGATGACCGGCCCCAGGTTGATAGGGCGGCCCCACGCTCCATTGATGCGCACACTGACGTAGATATCGATCCCCCCGTATCCACCAGGCATATCGGATGCAAAAAACAACCGGTCCCCATCCGGGCTGAGTGCGGGGAAAGCCACAGCGTATTCATTACTACAGAAAGTCAGTGGGTAGAGTGCGCTCCAGGTTCCCTGTGGCAGCAGTCGACCCGTCCGGATTTCCAGCTTTTTGCGTGCCTGGCTTTCAGGACGGGTACGTGTGAAGAAGATTTCGTCTCCGTTGGCATTGAAGGTAGCCGGGCCCTCGTGCAGGTTATTGGTAGCCTCAACGTCAAAGCGTTTAGGCTTTCCGAAGGACAGGGTGTCCGTTGTGGTAAAGCTGACCTGGTATAAATGAGCCAGGTACTGCCCCTCCACCTGATAGCGGTCGCTTGTAAATACCAGCCCGTTGCGGTAAGGTACGGGCGAAAAGTCATTGCTGGCCGCATTAAAGGGCAAATTGGACACCTCTACCTGTCCTTTCGACTTATTTTGTAGCGATTGATACTTCTCGCAGGCATTGAGCAAGTCTGGTTTGCGGGGGTCAAAGGGGCGTTGATCCAGATAAATGTTAAACCATCGAATAGCCGCATCGCATTTACCGCTGTGCAGTAGCGCATAGCCGTATTTGAGCTGATGCACCGGTTGGCACTCTTCCATGGGCATCACCAGGGCGAACCAGTTGGCTGCAGTATGGTAGTCGCCAATGCCATAGTAGGCTTCTGCCAGATTGATTTTTGCATGGGGGACATCCTGCCGCTGCAATACCTGATGGTACAGGGGGATGGCGGCTTCGAGCTTGCCTTCAGAAAAATATAAATCGGCTTTGCTTAGGCGGGAATTCTGCCCCTGCAGGGAGGGCAGGGATAGCAAAAACACCGCAATGAGGGGCCAAAATTTCATAGCAATTGTGTTAAATCGGTTGTTTTCCGGGCAAACGAATCATTAACGCATGCCCATGTGTCCTGAAACTTTTTCCAGCTCAGTTGCTCTTTTGAAAGCAGCAGAAAAGGTTATCTTGTCTGGGTTAGCTATTGGGATTTACACCGGGGAACGCCGTTCGTAAATCATTTCATTCAGGCAATTGTACGGATTCTTCTACATTTGGTTGCAAAAACAATGAGCGAATACTAAAGGATGAAACAAATTAGTGGAATTTATATATACCCTGTTAAGAGCCTGGCAGGGGTGCCGCTCAGCGAGTCTGCTGTTGGCCCGCAGGGCCTGTCCTATGACCGTCAGTGGATGGTGGTTGATATGAAAGGCTTGTTTGTCTCTCAGCGCAAGGTCCCCGGGATGGCTTTGGTACAGCCGGTTCTAAAAGACGGGCAGTTGGTACTGTCGCACCACCGGGACCCGAATGATTGCGTAGCGACTCCGCTGAGTGGCCCGGCGCAGGCTGCCAATGTCCGTGTTCAGGTTTGGGAAGATACGGTTGAGGCGAAGCTTTGCGAGGATGAAGTCAACGAGTGGCTAAGTGATCAGCTGGGGACTTTTTGTCGATTGGTTTACTTGCCGCTGCCTAATGCCCGCCCCCTTTCTGAAAGGTATGGCCGCCCCGGTGAGGCGACCCTTTTTGCAGACAGCTGCCCTTTGCTCATCACCGGAGAAGCCGCTTTGCAGGACCTGAACAGCCATCTTGTAAACCCGGTTCCAATGAATCGTTTCCGGCCCAACCTGGTTTTCACCGGAGGCACTGCATTTGAGGAAGACGAATGGTCATCCTTCACCATCGCAAACGTGCCATTTAGGGGGATTCGTAAGTGCACCCGGTGTAAGGTGATCAATACCGATCAGACTACTGCAGCTGTGTACCAGGAACCCCTGGCAACACTGGCAAACTACCGGCGTGATGCACAGGGAGTGAATTTTGGACTGCATGCTGCTTTAGAAAAAGGGCAGGGGCCCGCATTAATCCGGGTTGGAGATCAGATTATCGCCTGACTTCGTTTGTGCCTTTGCCTTTTTCGCTTTCCCGCAGCGCTTGCTTTTGGAGCGTTTCCCGCAGCGGAGAGCCGCTCAGAATGTTCTCAGCTTCCTTGTAAAAAGTATCGAGGTACCGAAGCACTTCTGTACGGCTTTGACGGTCAAGTAACTTGAAATTATTGATCTCCCGCTCCATTTCCATACGTTTGAACAGGAAGTGCTGCAGGGTGGAGGATAACATCGCACTGTCTACCTTATTACCCAGGAAAACCCGTTGCTTCACGGAAACGAGCCCGTAATCTGAATTCGGAATGGCATAGGACGGGTCAACAAAACCTGCAAAGTCGAAGTCATAAGGAACCGGGATGACGCCGGTGCCCGTGTAGGGGCGGACCATTTTGACGTTGCGCATCATGCCTGTGTTGTAGTCGGCATTACCAATCATGTACTGAAAAACAGACATGATGTGCTCCTCCTTTTGGGCGAGCTCATTAGCCGGGACATTAATGCACTCTTCGCATTCCTTGCCGCCGGCACGGTGCGCCATCTCATCGGTATCTTCAAGGATAAACCCGTAGCGCCTGATTTTGCTGATCCGGTTTTTGCTATCGATATAGTCGATTCGGACCAATTGTACCCGGTAGCTTTTATCAGAAATAATGTTGTAGAGGCGGTAGGCCAGGTATTCCCGGGCAACGTTCTCTTTGGATGCGAACTTATCCTCCATACAATGCGTGACGAGCTTGAGCTTGTCATACTCCGCGATATAGCCACGCTCCATCAGCCGGTCTTTGGAAAAGTTGAGCTTAATGGGCGGGAAGTCGCATACGTTCCGGCGGAATTTACCACGGGGCTTGAGCTTCATGTCGTGTTGCTCGAGTTGCCCTTGCGCGTTTTCAAACGAGAAAATGGCATACTGGTAATCGTCTTTCTTGCGGTTATCTATAAGGTAGGAGAGGTCTGTCTCAATGGTGACCTCCAATATTTCCGATGAATACAGGGCATCAAAAATAGTTTGCTTATCTTGAGCAAAACCTAATGTACTGAGCCCGATTATCGCCATTAAGGTGGACATAAGCCGATTCATCATAGTTCGTTTTCGATTGAGTGAAAAAATGGCGTTCTGTTTTCTATATTAGCGGGGCAAAGCTANGGTGGTTCCAAATAAAATTCCACTATTGCCCAATTAATTCTATGTTAACAGAATAATCGATTGTTGGATTTGATCAATTGGTGTATAATTTGATTAGGGTCGGGAAAGGGACTATGGATTGACAAAGTATGAAAAAACGACAAAATATAAATTTTGCGCCTGTCTATTACTTAGGGCTGTGTTTAGCTCTTTTGGTACTGTCGGAATCCTGCCGGGTACAACAATTGCCCCCGCCGGAGAATGCTACTGCCCGGAATATCATTTTTTTGATTGGCGATGGCATGGGGCTGGGGCATATCTCAGCTGTCTTATACGCTAATGATAACAGCCTGAATCTCGAACAGTTCACCCACATCGGCTTTCAAAAAACTTATTCTGCTAACGACTTAATCACAGATTCTGCTGCCGGAGCAACGGCTTTTGCCTGCGGCGTGAAAACTTATAACGGTGCGATCGGCCTGACTTCAGATTCGGCGGCTTGTGAAACAATTTTGGAAGAGCTGCAGGGGCAGGGCTATGCAACCGGTTTGGTAGCTACTGCTACTATCGTGCACGCTACGCCGGCTGCCTTTGCTGCCCATCAGCCCATCCGGGTATTTTATGAAGAAATAGCTGAAGACCTTGCCACTTCGGGGGTCGATTACTTGGTCGGGGGGGGGAAGCGCTATTTCGACCGCCGTGAAAAGGACGAGCGGAACCTTATTCGGGAAATGGAGGATAACAGCTATTACGTAACCAGTTACCTGGAGCATGAACTGCAAGACCTGGTGCCCAGCCCGATGAGCCGTTTCTGCTACTTTGCAGCGGATAAGCACCCCCTCACCAAAGCGGCCGGGCGGGACTATCTCCCAAGAGCCGTATCTATGGGGGTTAGTTATCTGGGGCGGCGTAGTGACGCGGGTTTCTTTCTGATGGCAGAAGGCTCTATGATAGACTGGGGAGGGCATTCCAATGATGGCGGGCTGGTTATTGAAGAAACCAAAGATTTTGACCGGGCAGTGAAGGAGGCCCTAAATTTCGCAAGGCGCGATGGGGAAACGCTGGTTATCGTTACGGCAGACCATGAGTCTGGTGGCATGGCGCTCAATCCCGGGTCCTCTTTTGAGTCTATCAACGCAAGCTTCACCACCAATGGCCACACGGCCGCTATGGTGCCGGTGTTTGCTTATGGCCCCGGTGCTGAGCTTTTTGACGGCATTTATGAAAATACGGAAATCTATTATAAAATGAGACAGGCGCTGGGCTTACCGGACAAAACGGTAGCCAGCGGCCAATAATTTTACTCCTGCATACTAATTCATTGACCATGAACCTTCTAAANGAACTACTGCTTTTCGCAGTGCTTTTGCTGCCGGTACTATCCCCTGAGCTTCGGGCTCAATCCACCTCAGACTTTGCTCCTGTACTTTACGATGGCCTGGAATGGCGTAATATCGGTCCGTTCCGGGGCGGGCGGAGCTGCGCCGTGACGGGAGTGCCCGGGCAGCCCAATCTGTTTTACTTCGGAAGCACCGGCGGCGGTGTATGGAAGACCAAAGACGGTGGACAGACCTGGGAGAATATTTCCGATGGCTACTTTGGCGGCTCCGTTGGTGCAGTAGCGGTCAGTACTTATGACCCTAACGTGATCTACGTGGGCGGAGGAGAAAAAACCGTGCGCGGCAACGTTTCCTTCGGCTCCGGGATTTGGAAAAGTGTGGACGGCGGCAAAACCTGGGAACAAAAAGGGCTTAAAAAATCCCGCCACATCGGGCGCATCCGTATTCATCCCCGCAATCCGGATATTGCCTATGCGGCAGTGATGGGCGACCTGTTCAAAAGCTCAGAGGAGCGGGGCGTATATCGCACCACTGATGGCGGGGAGACCTGGGAGCGTATCCTTTTTGCGAATGCAGATGCCGGGGCGGTAGATCTTTTGCTTGACCCCACTAACCCGCGGGTGGTTTATGCGTCCACCTGGCTCATCCGGCGGACGCCCTACAGCCTGGAAAGCGGTGGCGAAGGTTCTGCTCTCTGGAAAAGTACAGACAGTGGTATGACCTGGGAGAACCTTTCCGAAAAGGAAGGCTTCCCGGAAGGCCCATTGGGCATCATTGGCATTGCGGTGTCACCAGTAAATGCAGAGCGCGTATGGGCATTAGTGGAAGCTAAAGAGGGCGGTGTACTGCGCTCGGAAGATGGAGGAGAATCCTGGTCGCGCATCAACGACAGCCGGTCGCTGCGACAGCGGGCCTGGTATTATACCCGCATCTACGCTGACCCAAAAGACGAAGATGTAGTGTATGTGATGAACGTCCGCTACCATAAATCCAAAGATGGCGGGCGTACCTTTAAAGCCTACGCTGCACCTCATGGCGACCACCATGACCTCTGGATTGCTCCCGAAGACCCTGACCGCATGATTATTGGCGATGATGGCGGTGCGCAGGTGACTTTTGACGGGGGCGAAAACTGGACAACATACCACAATCAACCTACCGCACAGTTTTACCGGGTCACTACGGATAATGATTTTCCTTACCGTATCTATGCGGCACAGCAAGACAATTCGACCATTCGGATTCGCCACCGTACAGATGGCAGCAGCATAGGGGAGTCGGACTGGGAATCTACGGCCGGAGGAGAAAGTGCACACATCGCGGTTGACCCTACCGATAACGAAATCGTGTTTGGCGGCAGCTACGGCGGCTACCTGACCATGAAGAACCACCGCACCGGTGAGCGCCGTGCGGTCAACGTTTGGCCGGATAATCCGATGGGCTATGGTGCAGAAGGTATGAAATACCGGTTTCAATGGAACTTCCCATTATTTTTCTCGCCTCATAATCCGGATAAACTATATGCAGCTTCCAACCACCTTCATGTCAGCACCAATGGCGGGCAAAGCTGGGCGGTCATCAGCCCTGATCTGACCCGTAACGACTCCACTAAACTGGGGCCATCCGGCGGGCCCATCACCAAGGATAATACAGGCGTGGAATACTATTGCACTATTTTTGCCGCCACCGAATCGCCCTACGAGCGGGGGCTGATCTGGACGGGCTCAGACGATGGGCTGGTGCACGTGTCACGTGATGGCGGGGAAAACTGGGACAACATCACTCCAAAGGATTTCCCGGAATGGCTCATGGTCAACAGCATTGAACCAGACCCCTTCAACCCCGGAGCTGCTTTCATTGCCGGCACCCGATACAAGCTGGGCGATTATCAGCCTTACCTGTACCACGTCACGGACTATGGTGCCAACTGGCGGCTCATGGTAGACGGCATCGCCGATGAGCACTTTACCCGGGTCGTCCGGGCAGATCCGGACCGGGAGGGGCTGCTCTATGCCGGGACGGAAAGCGGCATGTACCTGTCTTTTGATAATGGGGCAACCTGGGCGCCCTTTCAGCTCAACCTGCCTGTTGTGCCCATTACAGACCTCACTGTAAAGGAGCAAAATTTAATTGCTGCCACACAGGGCCGCAGCCTTTGGATGATCGATGACCTTACGCCCCTGCACCAACTTACGCCAGGCATGGATACGGCATCGGCTCATCTTTTCCAGCCTATTGAAAGTTTCCTGATGGATGGCGGGCAGCGCAAAAACCTTAAAACCGCCGGCACCAATCATCCCGGAGGCGTAACGGTGCATTTCTTTCTTCCGGAAACGGTTGTAGCTGATTCTCAAACGGTGGCCCTGGCTTTCTATGAGGAGTCGGGTAAGCACATCCGCACTTTCTCTACGGATGCCAAAGAAAAAGAGGACAAATTGGAGGTGGAAGCCGGTGCCAACGCATTTAACTGGGACTTGCGCTACCCCAAAGCTAAAGAAGTGGAAGGTATGATTCTGTGGTGGGCAGGGCTAAGCGGCCCGGAAGCCGTGCCCGGTTATTACACCGTCAGGCTGATGACGCCTCAGGATACGCTTGAGCAGCCCTGGCAATTGAAAAAAGACCCCCGTATTTCTTCCACCATCAGTGACCTGCAGGCCCGCTTTGATTTTATGCAATCGGTCAATGAAAAAGTCTCTGAGGCACATCAGGCGATCACGGACATCCGGGAAGTGCGCAAGCAAATGCAACCGTTTATGCAGCGTTGGAAAGGGCAGGAGGATTATAAGGATTTGCTTATGGAAGCAAAAGCAATAGATTCTGTAATGACAGCGGTGGAGACGGCATTGTATCAGACTAAAAACCGGAGCCGTCAGGACCCGCTCAACTTTCCCATCAAGCTGACCAACAAGCTGGCCCATATCAATGCCTTGGTCGGTTCGGGGGATTTTCCACCCACTGATCAGGACCGGGAAGTGAAGGAAACCCTGACCCGGCAGATCAATGAACAGCTGGACCGATTTTACGCCTTGAAAAAAGAAGCCATTCCTGCTTTCAATAAGGCGGTAAAGGCCCGGGCTGTGGATGTTATCCTCCTGAAGGAAAGCAATTAAGGTGCCTTGTTTAGCCCTTTTGTTTGGGGATATGATGTATTACCAAAATAAAAAGGTGTGAAATCCTGAATTTTGAGTTGGTTTGTTTGGGTAGAATTTGTACATTTCTAAGGCAAATTCGATTCTTTCACAAAATGACAGAGCCATGCATATAACTTATGATGAGCTGAGGGAGATCAAGCACCGTCTCCCAACCGGAAGCGTAAAAAGGATTGCTGACGAATTAGGGCTTCAGGAACAAACGGTCCGGAACTATTTTGGTGCGAAGAAATTTGAGAATGGGGACATCGTTGATGCCCACATTCAGCCCGGGCCGAATGGCGGGATTGTCAACCTGGAAAGCACGGCCATCCTTGATGCCGCGCGGCGTATTCTTGGAGAGGAAGAAGTGTTGAGTTAGATAGAACTGAAGATTATAGCATTGCAAAACAACAAAAGCGCCTCTATCCGCAACAGGGTAGGGGCGCTTCTGATTATACGAGTTCAAGATGATCAGCTTTTCAGGCGGGAAAGCCACCATAGTGCTTGCCGGTTTCCCATTCGTGGAGCGGCAGGTGTTCAGGTTGGCGCAGATCGCTGTTCACGACCTTTCCAATGAAGAGGACATGGTCGCCATCGGTTTTTACCTGTTCGGCGAGTTCGCATTCAAGGTAGCCGATGCCACGATCGAGTATGGGCGCTTCCGTTGCTGTCCCGTTTAGAAAGTCATAGCCGTTGATGGTCTGATCCTTTCGGATGACACTGTCTTTGGCAAAGTTATTTACGAGTGCTTTATCTTCTTTACCCAGGATGTTGAGCGCGAAAGAACCAGCTTTAGGTATGGTTTCATTCAGATCGGAATCCTTAGCTACAGCGATGGTAACCATTGGAGGCTCAAAGCTGCTCTGCATAGCCCAACTGATTGTCCCTGCGGCGATATATTCGCGGTCGCGGGTAGACAATTCCTGCCGGTCCGCCCGGGTCGTGACAATGTGAAAGCCGTAAGTGATTTTCTCCAGCACATCTTCTTTTGCGCGTATGGTATCCATAAATTTTTCATTTTAATTACATCTTTGTAACGGGAACAACCAAATCTGTGTTCGATTTGGCCGGCTGGCCTCGGTCAGCCCCTGAAATTCCAAGCTTTTACTCGTTTCTGCCTCTAAGAACTACCTGTTTTTTTACATTTAATTTTTACCTTTGGATCGCTTAAAAAAGCCCGATTAAATATAGTCACCAAATACTTAAAAACTGAACAATAAATATGAGCGGATCTAAAATCACCATTGAAAACGGAAAACTGAATGTACCTAACGATCCCATCCTGCCTTTCATTGAAGGCGATGGAATCGGTCCTGATATCTGGGCGGCTTCTGAGCGCGTATTGGATGCAGCGGTTGAGAAAGCCTACGGAGGAGAGCGCAAAATCCATTGGAAAGAAGTGCTGGCTGGTCAGAAAGCATTTGACCAAACCGGCGAATGGCTGCCTCAGGATACTCTGGACGCTATCAAAGAATACCTCGTGGCCATCAAAGGGCCGCTGACGACTCCGGTAGGTGGCGGTATCCGCTCGCTGAACGTGGCCCTGCGCCAAAAGCTGGACTTGTTCGCTTGTGTGCGCCCGGTACGTTGGTTCACGGGGGTGCCCTCTCCGGTTAAGAATCCAGGCGCGATAGACATGGTCATCTTCCGGGAAAATACGGAGGATATCTACGCTGGTATTGAATACCTCAATGGTACGCCGGAAGCCGAGAAAGTGAAGAAATTCCTCATGGAAGAGATGGGCGTGACGCAGATTCGCTTCCCGGATTCCGTTTCACTGGGCGTTAAGCCGGTTTCGGTAGAAGGTACAGAGCGCCTGGTCCGTGCCGCGATTGACTACGCACTGGATCAGAAGCTGCCTTCCGTAACCCTCGTGCACAAAGGCAACATCATGAAGTTTACCGAAGGTAAATTCAAGGACTGGGGCTACGAAATGGCCGAGCGGGAGTACGGCGACAAGGTCTTCACCTGGGCTCAGTACGACCGTATCGTTGCGGAGCAGGGCAAAGAAGCAGCCAACAAGGCTCAAAAAGAAGCCCTCGACAATGGTGCATTGCTCATCAAGGACTCCATTGCGGATGCCTTCCTGCAGCAAATCCTGACCCGCCCGGCGGAATATTCAGTCATTGCGACGCTCAACCTTAACGGCGACTACGTTTCTGATGCCCTTGCCGCGCAGGTAGGCGGTATCGGCATTGCGCCAGGTGCGAATATCAATTACACCACGGGCCGTGCGATCTTCGAAGCGACCCACGGTACCGCGCCAAAGTACGCTGGCCTGGACAAAGTCAACCCCAGCTCCGTCATCCTTTCCGGCGAAATGATGCTGCGTTACATGGGCTGGAACGAAGCGGCGGACCTCGTTGTAAAAGGCGTGGAAGGTGCGATCTCCGGCAAGCGTGTGACTTATGACTTTGAGCGTTTGATGGAAGGGGCGACCCTGCTGAAGTGCTCTGAGTTTGGTACGGAGATTATTGAGAATATGTAATTTGAAAGCCTGCGCCTGATGCAGGTGGCTAAAAATTAGATAACGGTGGTGCTTTTCGGAAGAAAGGTGCTGCCGTTTTTTTTTGGGTGCGCTCAGGCGACACTGCCGGCGATGGCTACCCGAAGCAGAACCGCCGCCTGGGCCTGGGTAAATCTGTGTCTTCCCTTATGCTGAGGTATCATTCCTGACTTCGAATCAGTTGGGGGCTCAACATAGCAGACGGTCCCGGCGTTCCTTTCAGATTGCGGTTCAAGGTTGGTCAGAACTAAAAAAGCGCCACCCCGGAATTGCTCCGGAGCAGCGCTTTTTAATTCCTGTTTTTCAGAACAACGGGCTTAGCGCACCACGTTGAACTTCATCGTCTTCGTACCCTGCTCCGTGCTCAGGCGTACCAGGTAAGTCCCTGCTGCCAGTTTGCTGGTAGGGATTTGTACCGTTTCGTTGGTCAGGCCATCTTCGTATTCAAAGAGATTGATCACGCGGCCATCGAGATCCGCAACGACCAGCATAGCCGGTGAGTTGCCATCCAGATCGAAACGTACATTCAGCTGATCATTTACAGCGACCGGGTTCGGGAAGATGTTCATTGAAGCTTCCGGCAGTTCGATGTCATCGTTGGTGGAGGCTAATGCGATGCGCATACGGGTTACGGAAGTCGTTTCCGGGCCAAAGCCACCGAGGAACCACTCTGAAGTACGAACTACTGTTGAAATCTGGAAATACTCGAAGTCATCGTTAGTGCCAGAGAAAACATCAGTAGACTGATCTGCCCACTCTGTTACAATGAAGTAACGGCCACCTGGCTCCAGCGGGATAGGGTTCCCGTCGAGGTCCGTCAAAGGAACAGAAATGAGCTCCCCTTCCTCATCGTCAGTAAACGTGTGGAAGCCGAAGCCGATTTCCTCGAGGTCCTCAGTATCAATGCTGGTATCGAAATCATTGAAGTCAGGAGCTACACCATCACGTACCTTATAGAAGAAAATGGTCGTGTTCTCGCCGCCCATCGGGCCGTCTGCTGCGTTTTTAAAGCCACCGAAGGAGACATCACTGGTGACAAACTGCTCTGTACTGATGGAGCTCATCTGGTAAAAGTTACCCATTTGGTAGTCGGCCTGATTACCGGGACGGGTGCCGCTTTCCAGAGCAGGCTCTTTAGCAAAGAGATCTGAAGAAACGCGGAAGTTATCCTGCTTGCTGTTGTTGAGTGGGTTGAAGTCTTCGTTGTCGAGCGAATAGACATCATAGCGCACGACATACTCTCCCAGAGACAGCCCTTCCGGGACATAAGTGTTTGTCAGCTGAACTGTTGAATCCCGGTAGAAAGGAGGAAATTCTGCAATAACAAGACTGTCTGCCCAGAGCAGTTCTGTGTCGGTATCGGTTACCCGCTCCAGTATACTAGCTTTCACTACTACATTAGTCGCTACAGCTTTGCCAAAATTGGTGATATCCACCTCGAAGCCGAAGGTATCCGTTGCAATTTGGGACTGCGGCGTTGAAAAGCTGGCAGGAGAGTAGAAAAAGTCGCCCATCTCCAGTTCCTGGTCCATTGGAGTGATGACCTGAATATCATCAATCAGCCAGTAGTAATAACGACCGTTCCAGGTGAAACGGATTTGCACATGCGGCTGTCCGCCTGCCACCTCGCTGATGTCAACCAGTTCCAGATCTGTAGGGCCTGTGCTGCCATTACTCGTAGCCTCAGGGTTAATGGGGAAGTCGACCCAGGTGTTACCGGTATCCACAGATACTTCCAGGATAGTGGACACTGCATTTGCGTTAGCCCGTGCCGATTGGTGGAAGGCAAGGTAAAGCGTGTCAAACCCTTCGCAGCTAAATGCCGGAGAAGTAATACTGCCAGAGTGCGTACCAGGGAATGGCCCCTGACCCACACCAACGCCGCCACCATCGTACACGTCAGAATTGTACATGGCTACACCATTGGATACGGTAGGGGACTGAATGGTGCCTCCTGCGCCCCAAAATAAAGCCTCGAGTTCTTCGCCATCAACCATTGCAGCTGCTGCTGTGCCGTCAGCAGACCATTGCCAGACCGCACCTTCAGGGTTGCCCGGGCTGATGGTCCAGGTATCGGGAATGCCGCCATCAAAATCTTCCTGGAATAGGGTGTCAGTCTGTGCTGTGCCACTAATAGCTAGTAGGCATAGCGCCAGCAAAGGGAGTAGTGATTTTTTCATAAATAGTTGATCGATTAATATTGAATTGAAATGATTCGTTCTTACGCTTGGTGGTGGGGTTAAAGAGGTTTTAGGCCTCTCGGCGCTGCAACCGAGCGCAGCCAGTTATATATAAAAGACGATACCAGCAGGCATAAAGTTGCCAAACTGCTCCGGAAGATAGAGGATTGTCATCCGGAAGCACTTTTTTGTTTTTTTGGCTGGAAAATTAGGATAATTAGCCGCGGGGTCAGATGTAATCTGTCTTGTCCGGGGCAAAATGGCTAGGCAGAAAAGGAAGTGCCGCAGCCGCAGGTGTCCGTAGCATTGGGGTTGTTAAAGGAAAAGCCTCTATTATTTAGCCCTTCTTCCCAGTCAATTTCCATGCCGAGCAGGTAAATCCCATGCGCTTTTTCCATAAGGACTTTAATGCCGGCCACTTCGTATACCTGATCATTCTCTTTGGGAAGGTCAAAGCCTAGTTTGTAGGAAAAGCCGGAACAGCCTCCGCCTTTTACGCCTACGCGCAGCCCATGATCATCAGAAATGTTCTGATCTTTTTTGATTTGATTCAGCGCTTTGATCGCGCCTTCGGTCAGTGCAATGGGAGCCTGTTCTACTTTAACATCGCTCATGTCCGGATCAGCTGTTTTAAATTTATGGTAATTTGCGTAGCAAATCTAAGTGCTACGCGATAATTTACCAAACCTAACAACCCGGTGCCGGGTTTGGTTTGAAATCATGTTGAACAGAAATTTTTCCTTTGTTGGGCCGGGTGGTAGCGTTCCGGGGCATGGTTTCTTTGCAACCGGCGGAATTCCTGTGCGTTTTTTCGGATAAGGTCCTTAGTTTTGCAGCCCGGTCAACTAACCTGCCATCAATGTAGGGGCAGATCGTGGTTTTCCTGGATACACAATACAATACAAAACGAACCTATGGAAATTCTTTTGGAGATCATCAAACTTACTATACCCGGATTGCTAACCTTTCTTGCAGCCTACTTTGTGCTGAAAACCTATATGGAAAACCAGCAAAAGCTGCAGCACCTCAAAATGCAGCAGGAACAACAGAAGTCCTCTCTTCCGCTCCGCCTGCAGGCCTATGAGCGCTTGTCCCTGTTTTGTGAGCGTATCTCCCTGCCCAACTTACTACTGCGGGTTCGCAAGCCTGGCATGTCAAATGGTGAACTTCGGGTATCGTTGCTCTTGGCCGTACAGCAGGAGTATGAGCACAACATCACACAGCAGGTCTACGTCTCCTCCCAACTCTGGGAAATCATCAAGCTGGCCCGGGATGAGTCCGTCAATGCGATCTCCATTATCGCAGAGAAAACGGATACTAAGTCCGATGGGAAGGAACTGGCTGGCATGTTGTTCAATTACGTCAATCAACAGGAGGTCATGGCTGTGGAAAAAGCCCTGCTCGCCATTAAAAAAGAAGCGGCAACTCGTTTGTAGGGCCAGTTTTGTTTAAGTTATAACCCATTGGTATTCAACAAAACAGGGAAAATATCAAAATGCAGGGAATGGATTTTTATTTCTGAAGAATTGATCATATATTTAGAATAGACTGGAAAATAGATCATCCTTTTGCTTCCCTGCATTAGCTATAAACAAACAAAACAATGGAGGCTTTTCAGATGTATCCATTTTTCGTATTTCACAGATTTGTTTTATTAATGCCTCAGCTGCCATAATTTAATTCAGCAATTATGGATGCATCTAACCAAACTCAATTATTGCTTTGCGCACTCCGGCACTTCGGAATTGATGTGGAGCAATGCAAGGACAAGGAGTTCCTTTTGCCCGGGGAGGTCCGGATTACGATAGGGCCCGATGGTGCTTTCCATCTTCATCGGGACGGTCAAGCCCTCGGTCGCTTTTCAGACGTTGTCCGCCTATGCACTACTGTACAGGAAAAAGCCCTGCTGAAAAAGCAATAACGGCTCTTGTCCACAGCCTTTCTATAAAGGGTAAAGTGCTTTGCGCAACTGTGCTGGTACGCCCGCGTAGACCAGCAGTAAAAACTCTTCAGCCGTGATATCTGCTGCATTTGCAAAACCCGTTCGCAAGTCGGTAATTGTATACCTGGCATCATACAGCCGGATAACCCGGTGAGCAGATTCAGGGTCCAGACGTCCGTTTAAGGTCACTCGTATTGGAATCGGGGTACGATTAGCCGTGTAGAACAGATGAATACCCGATTCTCCTTCCAATAAGGTCCTCAGTCCGTAGCCTTCAATTTCAATATCATTATCCTCATTTCGGGTAGGGGAGAGGTCCAGCCACTGAAGCAGCTTGTCGTAAAGATTGAGCAAGAAATCGACCTCGGTCTGCCCCATGCCAATAATGCAGGATTGCACATTCAGGCGGAGTTTGCCAGGAGGTTTGATGAGGACTGCGCGCTGCTGCAGCTGTAATATGGCAACGGTCAGAAAGTGGTTGAGGAACTCCGTACGCAGGCTGTCAAATTGAACATTGGCATATTGGTACGCATCACTGATCTCACGTATGCCTTCCTGCTGAAAGAGCTTGTCCTTGAAATTTTCGCGAACGCCTTTGGTTGACCAGTCGCTCCGGGGTACCATATTTACCGATTTCAGGCGGAGCGGGATGGCAGGGCCGATCTTATAATAACGGTCCCGGAACGCCAGGCTGATGTTATTAATGGCTTCCTTAGCTTCAACCACCTTCGACTTAAAGTGGTGGTACTCCCAGTCGAGCTGCCCGGCCGATTGCCCGTCGATGTAGACAACAGGTCCGTCTTCCTGATTGGCAGCTTCGTAGGCTTCGAGTTCGTCCAGCATCAGGTCGAGGGTACGAATGAGCTTACGGTAGAATCCCCTGCCTTTGGTTTCTTCCGGCAACGCTGGCATCCATTCTTCTTCCAGCGGCTCAACAAACTCCAGAGGGGTGATCTCTGGGTGGAGCTGCCCATCTTTCAGGACGATATCCATCAGGATGGGGTGATCAGAATGGGTATTGATCAGTTGCTCAGCGGAAAGGGCGGTAAGGTCGCGCTCAATTTGCCGTTTTAGTGCCCGTCCGCCCATGCGTGGGTCGAAACCCCGTTGGGACACCCATTCCAGAGCATCCTGACTGATGTTAAGGATGGTGGCCCGGCGGACGAAGCCATCCCGTTTGAGGAGTTCCCTAATCTGAATCCGGGCAATACCCAGGATGTGTTCTGGCCGGAGCGGGTTGAAAACGATCGTATGGTCGATACGGTTGATGAACTCTGGCCGAAACTGTTGTTCCATGGCCCGGCGGTAGGCGTGCGCCTGAGACTGTTCTGAGTGGGTGAACCCCAGCTGTGTTCCTGCTTCCCGCGCTCCGACGTTGGAGGTCATGATGATAATGGTATTCGTAAAGTCGATCGTCCGTCCGAGGCTATCAGTCAGCCGGCCATCATCGAGTAATTGGAGTAGCAGGTCCCGTACCAAAGGGTGGGCTTTCTCAATCTCATCGAGCAGGACGATGCTGAAGGGGCGGTAGCGCACGGCACCAGTCAGTTGCCCCTCCGGATTATAATAGTCGCCGATCAGCCGCTGAAGGCTGCTGCTATCGATGTATTCATTCATATCAAACCGTAACAACTGCTTTTCGCTGCCCATGAGGTAGTTGCAGAGGACCTTGGCCGCCTGTGTTTTCCCGACCCCCGTAGGCCCGATGAACAGGAAAGAAGACAGGGGGCGCCCGGGGTGGTTGAGTTTGGCCTTGACCAACTGCACAACATCAGCCAGGGCGTGCACCGCTTCCGGTTGCCCTACGAGCTGTTGCCCCAGCGTGCCCTGAATGGCTTCCGGCTGAAGCGGTTCGGCAGCATCAAAAATATGCTCCTGAAGCCCACTGAAGTTGCGGAACTCCTCCCGTACCTCCGGCGCGTCCACGATACCATACCGGTGCTTAACCGCCAGTTGTTCCAGCAGCCTGATTACACTGCCTGGCAGGGGTTTGTTGCGCAGGTAATTGCGTTGAATGGAGAGCAGCTGCTCTATGGCCTGAATCTTGATTTGGTTGTCGTTGTTACGCTCCTGCTGTCGCCGCTTTTCAATGATGATCTGAATGGCTTTTTCCATGTCGGGCTCTTCGATGCGGACCACCCGGAACAGGTTACTGAAGCGCCGCCCTTTTTCCTGCAGGGTCTTCCATTCCTCAGGTGTCGCGATGACCATCAGGTGCAGTTGCCGTTTTTCGAGGTAAGGGCGCAGTACATCGCTGAGGGTCATGTCATTCTGCGCCGACTTGCCGATACGGAGCAGTGCGATAGGGTTGTCAATCAGCATTTTGTCGCTGTCGCCCTTTTTTTCGGCAGGCTGCATGATGAACTCAATGATGGCTTCGAGTCGCTTTTGCCACATGCCCACAATACTCATGCCTGCAATGAGCCGGGTGGGGTCAATATGCCACAGGCGCTGATGCCGGCCTTTGGCCTTTTCGTAGTAGCCGGACTCGTAGCGCCATACAGCTTCCTGCACAATAGTGTGCTTGCCAACGCCATCTGGCCCGACAATAGCGATTGGCGTCTGTGCAGGTTGGTACATGAGTTGGTAAAGCTGTTGTACCCGCTCTTCCTGATGATAGGCCCGATTGAGTTCTGACGGGTAAAGTGCATTCAGGTCCTGGCCGGTCTTTTCGGCTTCCACGGCACCGTCAAAGGAAGTGTCGTCCAGCAAACTGCTGAGGAACCAGTTATTGGCTGGTGCATCAAAAGAAAAGGGCGTCGCAGCGATATTGACGGTCACCTCTACTTCTGTCAGAAAATCTTTGTCGCTGCAGAAGTAGTCCTGAGGAGAAAAACCATCCTGCTCCTCTTTTTTGAGTTGCTTCAACAGCTTTCGGATGACCCGGCGGCAGGCCTGTTCAAATTCGGTATGGGATTTGGCATCCGAGATGTACATGTAGTTGTTCAGGGTGGGCAGCACTACAAAATTCATCTGCTGCAAGTTAAAAACGGCTACCGGATACTGTCCGGCGATAAACTGCCGGTCAACGGTGAACTCGTACCGGAACTGATGATACCGGACCTCAGGGCGGAACATCATCCAAAGGAGCTGAAGGGCATTTTCCCGGTCCAGGCTGAAGCCTTTAAACTGGTTCTTAATTTCCTTTTGGTATTGCACTATCGCATGCTCGTAACGGCGGTGAGTAGTCACTGGGTAATCCAGAAATAAAGGGCGCAGGCTGTAGTGGCGCTTCCCGTTTAGTTCGAGATCGCTGACCAGAGTAGGGACTTGCAGCTTGACGTTGGCCATGAAGGATTGGTATGATGTTGTCGGGCAAGATAAGTTTTTTGCGGAAATGACAAGCACTTGGCAAAAGGGCAACTTGGTTGCTGAACTTTATTTGTACACCAGAACATAAAAACGGGCGCTCTGTTGTTTTGGGTGAATGATGATAAATCTCCAACCTTAAAAAAGCAATCCATGAAGAAGTTGTACATGGTGAGCCTGGCTATGCTATTGGCATGCCTGAGCTTTGCCCAAACTGCTAACGTTCAAATCATCCACAACTCGCCTACGCCGGGGACCAATACCGGCCCTACTGTTGACATTTATGTTAATGATGCGCTATTACCGGAGCTGACAGGTGTGCCTTACTGGGCTGCCACAGCGTTCCTCGAAGTGCCGGCTGGCGCAGATATTGAGGTGGATGTCGCTGTCTCGCCCAGTAATTCAGCTGATGACGCCATTGCCACTTTCCCACTGGGAGCGCTGGAGGAGGGTGTTAATTACACGGTTATTGCCACTGGCGTGGTCGGCAATATGGATACGCCCTTCGACCTGGCCGTCAATGCCAATGCCAGAACAGAAGCCGAAATGATGGGCATGGTAGACCTCAATGTATACCACGGTTCCACCAATGCACCTGCTGTAGACGTAGATGCCCGGACTGTCGGCACACTTATCCCCGGTCTGGAGTATGGCAATTATACGGACTACTTGTCTGTGGAACCGCAGACCTACTACCTGGATGTCCGTGCCGCCGGTAACCCGGATATCGTTGCGACCTTTGAAGCGGATCTGAGCACCCTCGGCGGAGGCGCTGCCACGGTCTTTGCATCCGGTTTGCTGGGTGCCACGCCTGAATTTGGGCTGTTCGCTGCCCTGCCTGATGGTACGGTTCTTGAATTGCCTGCTGCGTCCGTTGCGCGCCTGCAGGTGATCCACAACTCCCCAAGCCCTACTGTCGATGTTTATGCAAATGGCGGGCTGCTGCTGGATGACTTTGCTTTCCGCACGGCTTCCGAATTCATCTTTGTAGACGCCGGTGTGGAAATCAACATCGGTGTTGCGCTGGATAACAGTACCTCCGTAGCCGATACTCTGGTGAACTTCCCTGTGACTTTTGAGAATGGCAAGACCTACGTCGTTGCTGCCGATGGTATTGTCGGGGATACCGATTTCCCCTTCACCCTGCATGTGAATGACATGGGGCAGGAAGCCGCCAGTGATGTGGAGTCTGTAGCCTTCGCCGCCCTGCACGGCTCGCCGGGCGCGCCCAATGTGGATGTGGATATCCGCACGGTAGGTAATATTATTGAAGATTTACCCTATGGTTCCTACACCGATTACCTGGAAGCCGAGCCCGGGCTGTACTACCTGGATGTGCGCGCCGCTGGCAGTCCGGATATTGTAGCGACCTTCGAAGCGGACCTCAGTGGTCTGGGCGGAGGCGCAGCAACGGTTTTTGCTTCTGGTATTTTGGGTGGTGACCCTGCCTTTGGTTTGTTCGCTGCCCTGCCGGATGGTACGGTTGTGGAATTCCCGGCAACTGCCGTGGCACGCGTGCAAATCATTCACAACTCACCGAGCCCAACCGTAGACATCTATGCGAATGGCAGCCTGTTGCTGGACGACTTTGCATTCCAAACAGCGACCCCATTTGAAACCCTGCCGGCCGAGACTATGATCAATATTGGTGTGGCGCTCAGTGACAGCGAGTCTGTGGAAGATACGTTGGTCAACTTCCCGGTTATGTTTGAAAATGGAGAAACCTACGTGGTCTTTGCAAATGGTATCGTTGGTGATGCTGATAATCCTTTCGGCCTTGCGGTGAGCGCAATGGGGCAGGAAGCAAGCACCGATCCTGAAACCCTTCAGGTGATGGCTTTCCATGGTTCCCCCGGTGCACCAGCTGTAGATATCAATGATTCCGGTGATGCGCCTTTCATCACGGGACTGTCTTACGGAGCATTTACCGACGGCTATCTTGACCTGCCCGGTATTCAGTACTTCCTCGAAGTACGCCCGGCAGGTGCGGATGACCTGGTCGGTACTTTCATCCAAAACCTGACTGGTACAGAAGGGCTCGCTGCCGTGGTTTTTGCCTCAGGTATTGTCGGTGGCGATCCTGGTTTCAATCTCCTGACGGTCCTGCCCGACGGAAGTGTCATTCCATTCACGCCAGCGGCTCGTGTGCAAATCATCCATAATTCACCGGCGGCGGCAGCTGCAAGTGTAGACCTCTGGGTTAACAACGCAGTGAAAATCGAGGAAGACCTGGATTTCCAAACTGCTACAAGCGCAACGACATTTTACCCGACCCGCACACCGCTTACCATTGGCGTGGCACCTGCAGACAGTGAAGAGCCTGGTGACATCTTGTTCAATGTAACAGAGCCTGTAGTGTTTGAAGACGGAAAGTTCAATATCATTATCGCCAACGGTATCCCTGGTGATGCAGACAATCCTTTTGAGCTGGTACAAAACACAGAAGGAGTGCTGTTTTCCGAAGACCCCGATCAGATAGATGTAACCGTATTCCACGGCTCACCGGGTGCACCGGCAGTAGATGTGACGGCACGCGACCTGGGTGCTGAGCTGGTTAGCGATTTGGCTTATGGTAACTTCTCCGGCGTGTTGCCAATTGATCCGGAAACTTACTACCTGGAGATCACACCTGGAGACAGTGATGCCCTTGTTGCAACTTTCGAATCCGAAATTCCGGAAGGTCTTGCTGGCTTTGGCGTAACTGTTGTGGCTTCCGGTCTGCTGGGCGATGAGCCACCCTTCGATTTGATTGCCTTCTCTCCGCTGGGAGATGCCGTGCGCTTTACACCGGTAGCACAAGTGCAGGTGATTCACAACTCTGCTGACCCAACCGTGGATGTCTATGCCAACGGTGACCTGCTGCTAAATGACTTTGCGTACCGCACGGCAACGCCATTTGTCGATTTGCCGACCCGCACGGATATCGACCTGGCAGTAGCTGGTGAGAACAGCAATTCCGCGGATGATGCGATTGCAACATTTGAGGATATCCGCTTTAATGATGGTCAAAAGTATGTCGTCATGGCAACCGGCCTGGTTGGTAATGCGGATACCCCGTTTGATCTGGCGGTATTCGATATGGCACAGACTGCGGCAGCTGATGAAGGCGTAGACCTGCTGCTTTACCATGGTTCCACTGATGCGCCTGAGGTTGATGTCACCGTTCAGAGCACAGGAGGAATACTGTTTGACGATGTAGCCTACGGAGACTATCAGGGTTATGTGAACGTACCAGCTGCTTCTTACCAGCTGAATGTCACGCCTGCTGACGACAACAGTACCGCGGTGAAAGCCTACGAGGCAGACCTCACCGGACTGGAAGGCGGCGCAGCAACGGTATTTGCGACTGGCTTCCTGGGTGAAGCGGAAGGGCCTACCGCATTCGGAGTATGGGTAGCCCTTGCAGACGGCACCACTTTTCCACTCGGCGAGTTGACAAGCACCCGGGAAGTGGATGCAGCCTTCGATGAGTTCCTGATTGCACCGAATCCTGTACGCACTCAGGCGACGGTTCAATTCAGTATCAATGAGCCACTACAGGTGACGGAGGAAATTCGCAGCCTTACCGGACAAGTGGTATATGCCAGTGATTTGGGTACACAGGTAGCAGGTCAGCACAACCGCACTGTAGAGGTGAGTGCACTGCCTGCTGGAATGTACACCTACAATCTGGTCACTCCACTGGGTACAATTACCCGCCGCCTGGTTGTGGTAAAATAGAAGGACAAGATTATCTGAAGACTATTTTTTATAGTTGATTGGATTGCGCCCTGTCGGTAATTACGGCAGGGCGCATTTTGTATACAAAACCGACTTTTTTAGAAAAAATGTACCTTAAGGGGCATTTCCACGTATAGAATTAAATTGAAAATGCGCTATTTGTTTATCTTTAATGACTTTAACCAGTTAATTGCCGAATGGCGGAGGAAATAACGAATCCCACAACGCGAAATTATAAATTCCGGGAACTGAAGGTTTATGCTTCCACGGAGTGGCTGGCCGATAACAAAAAGAAGTATCGGCAGGTGTTCGACCGGTATGAGACCACCTACATTTACGCAGAGCTCTCCTTTCATAACAAGCTTTTTGATGTCAAAGACTGGGAAGTGGATGTAGAGCTTCGTTGCTACGCCATGAAGAAGAATTCCAAGCTGCTCTGTTCTCTGCCGTTCCGCCGTAAAGTGAGTAAGTACGACCACCTTATGTTTATACGCGAAGGGTGGGGGAATAAGACCGAAGGGGCATTCTGGAAAAAAGGCACGTATTTCTGGGAGGCCTGGATTGAAGGAGAGAAGGTCGCGACGAAGTATTTCTATGTGGAAGAGGCTGGCCGGGATGCCCTGCCGGGCGAGAACCCTTACCTGGAAGTAGAGTCTTTGAAGTTGTACGAAGGGCCTTATGATGATGTGATTGAAGACGAGCGGCTGTACTACGAGACGTTTAGCAGTGAGGAGACCCGGTATATTTATGTGGAGATTGTACTGCGCAACCTGTTCCAGGAAAAATCCTGGCACTGCGAGTTATTTACCAAGTTTTACAACGACGCCCGTGAATTGAAAGGTCAGGTGGTCCGCCTTCAACGTATCGATAAGCGGGATGACCTGATACGGATTACCGCTGGCTGGGGCTCTAATGTCAAAGGCTCCTGGCGCCGAGACCGCTATACCGCTGAGCTGGTGTTTATGGATAAGCTCCTGGCCGTTATCCCATTCGAAGTAGCAGAGGATTTTGAGGAAGGCACTTCCGGTGTGCTCTTGCCCAACCGGCAGTCTTCCGTGCTCTTTGCACCCGATGAGTCCCTGAATAAGACCTTTGAAGAGGTGATGACCAACCTGACCAACCTGATCGGGTTGGAGGCTATTAAAAAACAGGTGAAAGACCATGCCCGGTATATTCAGTTTCTGCAACTGCGCAAGGAGCGGGGGTTTGAGGAAAAGGAACGGATTAATGTGCACTCGGTATTCATTGGCAACCCCGGCACCGGCAAGACAACAGTAGCACAGATGATGGGGCTGCTGTACAAGAAAATGGGGCTGCTGTCCAAAGGCCACGTGCACGAGGTAGACCGGGTAGACCTGGTGGGAGAGTACATTGGGCAGACCGCCCCGAAGGTCAAAGAAGCGATTGAGAAAGCGCGTGGTGGGGTGCTCTTTATTGACGAAGCCTATGCGCTTGCCCGTTCGAATGACGACAGCAAGGACTTTGGCCGGGAGGTGATCGAGATACTGGTGAAGGAAATGTCGGGCGAAGGCGGTAAAGACTTTGCTGTTATCGTGGCAGGCTATCCAAAAGAGATGAAGCACTTCCTGGATTCGAATCCGGGGTTGAAAAGCCGCTTTAAGCTTTATTTTGAATTCCCGGACTACCTGCCGCAGGAGCTGTCGCAGATTGCAGAAGTTGCGGCCGATAACAAAGGTGTTAAACTGCATCCTGCGGCCAAAGAGAAAATTGATGAGCTGATCATCAGCGCATTCCGGACACGCGACCGGTCCTTTGGTAATGCCCGCTTTGTCTATGACCTCATTGAGAAGTCCAAGATTAACCTGGGGCTGCGGGTCATGTCCAAAGAAGACCCCAAAGCGCTGCCTGCGGAAGAACTGGAACTGGTGGAATACGATGATGTCGCCAAAATAGAAGTCAAGCCCCGGATTCAACTCCCGAATATTCCGGTGGACGAGCCCCTGCTCCGGGAGTCCCTTGACGAGTTACAGCGCCTGGTGGGCATGGACAACATCAAGGAACAAATTAATGAACTGGTCCGCCTCGTCCGTTTTTACCGGGAGACCCACCGCGATGTACTGAACAGCTTCTTCCTGCATACCGTATTCATTGGCAATCCCGGAACGGGTAAAACGACGGTAGCCCGCATTCTGACTAAGATTTACAAATCCCTCGGCGTGCTGGAACGGGGCCACATGATTGAGACGGACCGGCAGGGGCTGGTAGCGGGCCATGTTGGGCAAACCGCTATCAAAACCGCGGAGCGTATTGATGAAGCCATGGGCGGTGTCTTGTTTATTGACGAAGCTTATGCCTTGTCGATCAGCCGGGGTGGAAGCGATTTTGGCGACGAAGCCATTCAGACCCTACTTAAGCGCATGGAAGACCACCGGGGGCGGTTCTTTGTTTTCGTAGCCGGCTATCCGGACAATATGGAAGCTTTCCTGAAAGCGAACCCGGGACTGAACTCCCGCTTCGACAAGATCCTGAAATTTGAGGACTACAACCCAAAGGAATTGCACCGCATTGCACTGCAAATGCTAAGCGAAGAGAACGTGGTGCCTGCTCCGGAAGCCGAAGAGCACCTGAGGAGTTACCTGACCTTCCTCTATGACTACCGGGACAAATACTTTGGCAATGCCCGAACGGTACGCAATGTAGTCAATGAGGCCATTAAGAACCACAACCTGCGTTTGGCTGCCCTTTCACCCGAAGTGCGGGCCAATACGCCGCCAAATCTCCTGACTTTCGAAGATGTGGAGCCCTTCAAACTGGATAAGAGCAGCTTCGTGTTCAACAAAAAGTCTATTGGCTTTAAGCGCGGGGAAGGGTAGGAGCTACTTACTTTCCGTTTCGTATTTATGCCTGAATAAGTTGCATTTTTACCCGGTATGTGGTAATTATGGCGCGGTTTCAGGCACAAGCTTCACTTTGAGTTAACAATTATCCACGATATTGCAGTGGCTGATTCAGCGCGGCTACCTAAAAATTAAAATAAGCGATACATCCATGCTAAACCAACAAAATCCGACCCAAACCCAATCCTGGAAAAAGCTGGAAGCCCACTTTGAACAGGTCCGGGATGTACAAATGAAGCAACTCTTTGCGGATGACCCAGACCGTTTCAACCGGCTTTCGATTCAGTTTGAGGACATCCTGGTGGACTTCTCTAAAAACCGGATTACGGACGAGACCCTTCAGTTGCTGCTGCAGTTAGCCGAAGAGTGCAAGCTGCAGGATGCTATTGAGCAGATGTTTACTGGTGCGCCGATCAATGAAACGGAGGGCCGGTCCGTACTGCACATTGCCCTGCGCAACCGTACCAACCTGCCCATTATGGTGGACGGAAAGGATGTGATGCCTGAGGTCAATGAAGTGCTTGGCCGTATGGAAACTTTCGCCAATCAGATGGTGAATGGAGAACGGCGGGGTTTTACCGGCAAGCCACTGCGC
>PR_CR_10_Liq_3_inCRDRAFT_1000016_pt1 | contig 53853 bp, 49 predicted proteins | sample PRCRCaboRojoPR_2_FD_10240 | JGI IMG/M metagenome (IMG submission 10240)
TGCGGGCTTACAACGATAAGAAAGGCTTCACCGGGCAAAACACCACGCCAATCCCGGAGGTGAAAAATATCGCTCAGCTGGCTATGGACAACGATATGCAAATGTGCGTACACGCGATCGGCGACCGTGCTAACCGGGTAGTCCTTAATATTTATGCTGAACAGTTCAGTGCAAATCCGGAAAAGGAAAACCTCCGCTGGCGCATTGAGCATGCCCAGCATCTCGATACTGCAGATATCCCACGCTTTCGCGAAATGGGCATCATCGCTTCCATGCAGGGCATTCACTGTACCTCCGACGCGCCCTTTGTGGAAAAACGACTGGGCCGGGAACGCTCTCGTCTGGGCGCCTACCCCTGGCGCAGCCTGCTGGATGAAGGCGTTATTATTGCCAACGGCACAGATGCCCCGGTGGAGGATGTGGATCCGCTGTTGAGCTTCTACGCTTCTGTTACCCGCAAGCGCGCAGATAATGGCTTCGAATTTTTTCCGGAGCAGCGAATGACCCGGGCGGAAGCCATCCATTCCTACACCCTGGGCAATGCTTATGCCGGCTTTGAGGAGGACTTTAAGGGCTCCGTAACCAAAGGCAAAGCGGCTGACTTTGTGGTGCTTTCACACGACCTCGTCAATTGTACGGACGAAGAAATCCTGGAGTCCAAAGTGCTGATGACGATGGTGGACGGGGAGGTCAGGTATCAGGCGGAGGAGTTTAATCAATAAGTGTGTCAGTCTTTTATTGGCTGGAATAGGGCAGACCTGGATCTAATCTTGTTGAGGATTTCAGTACTGGATCCTCTATCCTGTAAATCTAAACGGGGTGCTTTTTTCCGGCGGTCAGCAATCATCAAAACCTGATTTTCAAACAGCTTTAAGTCCAGGGTAGTGCACTGTTCCTTGTTGTCCACTGCACAAATATGGGTTTGTGCCAGACTGGGGTCGAATTCCAATAACCGAAAATCATCCGGGGCCAGCTCAAAACTGAGGCTATCGTCAATGGTCACCTCAATGGTTTGATTGGAGTTGTTGAGGTCAGAGGCGTAAATCAATACCCGGGATACAGGCTGACGAAGGACTTTTTCAACCAAAGTGGTCGGTACACCGCAGCCAGGCGAAATGTAGTACTCCAGCTTGCCTGGATTGATTCTCCTAATCCCCTCGTAAGTGAGGACGCCAAGTACGCCGCCTACAAACATACTGAAGGCAGTGGCATACTGGTCAGGTGGTTCAGGCAGGTCTGCAACTGGCCCATACCGGCTGGGATTCAGGCGATAATAGCCGTCTTTTATGCGGGTGTAAACCTTACTGTCAAAACTGATCCCCCAAAAATCGAATCCATCATGCCCTGCAACCAGCCGATTGCTATCTGGCAGGCATAAGTCATCAGGAAACTCCCATTGTATACTTAGCTTACCCTTGATATCTTCAATTTTGTGCGCCCTAGGAAAAGTGGTAATCCGACCGTCAATATAGTCGGTGTAGGTCGCAAAAATACCTTCCGGCAATTCGCGCCCTAAAGGAGTTGAGGATGGAATGGGGTCCCGCATCAGTAACGCCTGCTCAGTAACAGGAATAAGTTGTAGGTCTCCTGATCTCCATCGGTTGAGAAAACTATTAATGCAGCTTTCCAGTGCCCGCTCAATATTGCTACCATGTGTCTGAAGGTTTGTCTCCAATCTGTATGTCTCGGTATTTGTTGCAATCTGTCCTAAGGCTTGGAGGCTGCCATTGTTGTCTCGAGTATAGAAGCCGAGACGTAGCGCGCATACCGTTCGTTCTTTGTAAGTGTTATAGAGTTCATGCAGCCGGATTTCCTCCACGGTAAGCAGTAGGGCAGGGGCGTCAGGTAAATTAGAAAACCCTGGTGCTAGAAAAGACATAATTTCCTGCTCCATTGGTTTGTGAAACCGGGCAAGCCGAATGTTCCGCATAAGCCCAAGCCGTACATAGCCGATACACTCCCCCATAGGCAATAAATTAATCACCCGTTCCAGACGGAATGGGTGTGGCTGAACATCAAATGGTCTGCCCGATAGACTAATTTCTGCCATTTTATCCTGAGCAGACAAAGGCACTTGCAAAAAGATTCCGAGCGTAAATAGAAATATACTGAGGTGCATTTTTTCTGAGAAGTTCGCTTTTTTATCGTTGGCCTACAAGGTCAGAAATGGTTTTAACATTCAAGGACTCCGCTTGCGCCTCCCGCATCATCAGGGCATAGGTATTGTTAAATCCAAGCGGACTAAGCCACTGCAGCCCGTATTGGGCCTCAAATTCCCGGCTGACATAACGGTAGACAGCATCGGGCTGAGTAATGATGCGCTCAAGGGTGTCCTGAGGCGGGTCGAGTAGTACCTGCAGCCCGGTCCCGGTATACTCCGGGTAGAGGTCGATCTCGCCGTTTCGTAGCGCATCGAAACAAATCTTGGTGCCTCCCAGCCCCGGGCGGGTGTCCACATCGTAGTCGGTGTACCCGTTAATGAGCTGACTGAAGAGCTCTACCAGGATGTACTGCTCAGTAAAAATCTTGGAACCGATAATCAGCGTTTCCCCACCTTGATTTTGGTCCGATTTCCACAGTCCCTCCGCTTTTAGGAAGTCCCGGGCGACCTGTTCAGGCGATATTTTGTCGAAATCTACCCGGTAATTCAGCACGGTCATCACCGAATCATTGATCCGGCCAGCGAGCAGATCAAGAGCCTCCTTTAGTATTTTATTTTCCTCAGCCAGCTTTTTCTGCACAATTGGAGCACAATAATAAGGGGGGAAAGCATGGCGGTCATCTTCTAGCTGTCGGAGGTTATAAGCCTCCACCCGGCCATCGGTAGCGTAACCGCTAATCACCTCTACTTCACCTTCGTAGACTGCTTTATACATTAAAGCATTGTTTAGGATAGTAGTGGTAAAATCCACGCCGTAAGTATCCACTACTTTCTGATAGCCATCGGGGCGGCCCATGAATTCGGGTGGGAAACCGGCGCTCCAGCCCGGCGCATAAGCCTGCGGCCAGAAGTAGGCGGAAGAGAGCAACGGGATGATTAGCAGCAAGGGCTTGCCTGTTTTGGAAAGCTTGCGCGCGTTTGTGTTTTGCAGCAATGCGAGCAGTTGGTCAAAGATAATGGCGAGCAGGGCAGCGGGCAGTGCTCCGGCGAGGATCATCGTGGCGTTGTTGAGTGCGATACCTCCAAAGATAAACTCTCCAAGCCCGCCGGCACCGATATAGGCAGCAAGCGTAGCTACCCCAACATTGATCACCGTTGCTGTTCGGAGCCCGGCAAAAATAACCGGGAGGGCCAGGGGCAGCTCCACCTGCCGCAGCAATTGCCCCTTAGAGAGCCCTATGCCCAGCGCCGCCTCCTTAACGGCAGCATCCACTTCGCTAATGCCTGTGTAAGTATTGCGCAAGATGGGCAGCAGGGCATACAGGAACAGGGCAAAAATGGCGGGTTTGAGCCCAATGCCCAGAATCGGGATCAGAAAACCCAGCAACGCAATGCTTGGAATGGTCTGCAGGATCCCCGTAAAAGCCAGCACGCCACCGGATAGCCTGGGGCGGCGTGTGATGAATATGCCTGCGGGTATCGCAATAAGCGCGGCCAGCAAAAGCGAGATAAAAGTAAGCCCGATGTGCTCAAGGACCTGCTCCATCACTTTTTCCTGATTATCGCTGAAGAAGGTAATTAGTTCGCCCATGACTGCAGGTTGTTTTTAAAGGCTTCGATGAGCATGGAGAGGGTGAAGTAGCGTTGTTGCCCCTGGTAAGTGGTGGCGCCAAGCGGATGCTCGCCCCGTGCTTGGGCGAGCCGGTAGATGGCTCTTAGTAGCGGCAGGGTAGGGGATAGGGGCAGTGCATTCCCTGGCAATGGCGGCACTTCGGGGAGTTCGCTGAAGATATCCCGTAGTTTCGCCGACCGCAACTCGAGCTGTGCGGCTTTTTCCGCTACAAAGTCAGCCACAAAGTCATTGGCGGGAGATTGTAGCAAGGCTTCCGGTGGGGCAAGTTGCTGCACTTCGCCCCGGTTGAGGAGGCAAACCAGGCTGCCCATTTCAAAGGCTTCTTCAATATCGTGGGTCACCATAATGGTGGTCTTGGAGCGCAACTCTTCCAGCTCCATAAAGTCGCGCCGGATTTGCTGCCGGGTCAGCGGGTCGAGGGCACCAAAGGGCTCATCCATCAGTACGATGGGCGGATTGGCAGCCAGTGCCCGGGCAATGCCTACCCGCTGCTGCTGCCCACCGCTGAGCTCGTGCGGGTATTTTTGGGCAAAAGCGCCGGTATCCAGCCCCAGTTGTTCCAGCAAGGCACCGGTCCGGGCTTTGATTTTGCTGACTTCCCAGCCCAGCAACCTGGGCACTACGGCTATGTTCTCTGCCACGGTGTAGTGCGGGAACAGTCCCATATCCTGAATGACATAACCCATTTGACGCCGCAACTGCACTACCGGCTGCTGGCTGATGTCCTGCCCGTTCACCCAAACTTTGCCGGCACTTGGTGTGATGAGGCGGTTAAGCATTTTAAGGGTGGTGGTTTTGCCGCAGCCACTTGGGCCGATGAGGGCAAGGGTTTGCCCCTCCTGCAATTCGAAGGAGACTTCTTTTACAGCAGTAAAATCACCGAAATGCCGGGTTAGGCCCTGGGTTTTAATCATGGATTCTTTGTTTTTAGGCTTAGCCTTAGTTTTGGGTATCTAGTTTGAAAGGCAACTTGAATAGCTGCTAAAATACAGGAACAGATGCAGAATGCCCATAAATTGAGCAATAGGTACGGTGTTTTATCGGTGATCAGGTCTAGTTAGCAGAAAAATACGAGGACAAAACAGGCATTTAGACTATCTTGACTTATTATACTGTAAACAGAGTGCTCCTATGATGACTAGCTTCGGGGGATATTTGCGCTTCCGAATACGGCAGCTTGGGCGCATCCTGTATTCTGCAGGCTGGCCTGGAGTTGTTGCCCTGCCGCTGCTGCTGGTCTTCGCCCTGCAGGGGGTTGAAGCAATGGGCGGGGCGCCTGGGTGGAGTATCCCATTGATCGCTGTGTTGCTTTCCATAAGCTGGCACTACAGGCGAAAAGACCACCTTTTCCTAAAGCGTACAGGGTTTGCAGTGGGCTGGATCCTGGGGCTGGAATATGCTATGGTGAGTAGTGTGGTGGTATTGCCCTTGCTGATTTACAGTGGGAATTGGCCGATGTGGCCGGTGGCAGTCCTGGGTATTTTGGCTTGTGGCTTCCTGCCCGTTCGGCCTGCGCGGGCGGCATTCAATCCAACGGTTATTGTAAGCTGGCTGCCCGTTACCCTTTTTGAGTGGCGGAGTGCGCTGAGGCGGTACGGCGTCCTGTTTGCCCTGCTTTGGCTGCTAAGCCTGGCAGCACCCTACGGTATGGCCGTCTTGCTGATTGTCCTGTTGCTTTGGGCCAGCTTGATCCCCTCGGTATTTGAATATCAGGAGCCCCGGGAGGTGACAATAGCGGTCATCGTTAATGGAGGAGGGGCGTGGCGGTACGGGCTGCGGCATCTTGCGCTGCAGTTAGTGATTTTTGCGCCGGGCTTGGCTTTGCACCTGGCATTCCATCCGGCATACTGGTATCTGGCCTTAATTGGTTTGGGCTTTATTGCGCTGATGCTGGCTTTCTCCATCGCTTATAAATACGCCACCTGGCACCCGGGCCGGCAATGGGTTATGCAAAGCCTGCCAGTCACCCTGGCTTACTTTAGCCTGTTTTTTCCCCTGCTGTTGCCAGTAGTGGGCTTTTACCTGCTGCGGTTTGTGAAAAGAGCGCGGCATCATTTCAAAATGGCATACGATGCTTAACATCAGTAACCTCACTGCCGGATACGGCAATACGCTCATCCTGGACGCGATCAACCTCAAGGCTGAGGCCGGTAAGGTACACGGTATATTGGGGGTCAACGGAGCCGGAAAAACTACTTTTTTTAAAGCCTTGTGCCGTTTGGGCCCTGCCTTTTCCGGGGAAGTTACCTCAGCGAAGGGCAAATCCAGCAAACCTATGACAAAGACAATTTCCCCGCCCTGGAGCAGTTTATCAAAACCACGGTACACGCCCGCACAAAAGCAGCATGGGCAGAAATACGCAAGCCCTCGTAAAACTTTTCTGGTGTTCAACTTTTATGATTAGACATTAGTAGTGGGGCAAAAATAAAAATGCACAACTTTCAAAAAGGTTTTGCCCCAACATTACACAAAACCCGCCCTATGGTTGGTTTTGTGCAACGTTAGAACAAAACCAGTTGTGTATTTTATTTTTCTGGAAGCCCTTATGAATAAATCATCATGAAAGAGCAGCAGTTTATCCAGCAATTGTTCCGCGCCCATCGCGATTCCCGCAAAATCCCTTCGCCCAGCGAAGTGTGCAGTTGGTTGGATGGGTTGCTCACCGTCATGTTTCCGGAGCTTGCGAACCGGCGGTACCGCAGCGAACGCGAAGTAGGTCAGCATTATCAGCAACTGAAGCTGGAACTCTTTACCCTGCTTGAAAAGATTGAAGACCTGCTGCCTACGCGGGCGGAGGACCTTGAAGCTGCTTTCCTGGACGAGCTGCCCCGAAATTATGAGCTGCTTCAGATGGATGCGGATGCAATCATGGCGGGCGACCCGGCGGCCGTCAGCCGTACGGAGGTCATCCGGACTTACCCGGGCTTCCGGGCCATTGCGGTATTCCGGTTAGCGAATACTTTTCACCGGCTGGGCGTACCGTTAATTCCGAGAATCCTCACCGAGCATGTGCATGGGGTTACCGGGATTGATATACACCCTGGCGCCACCGTTGGCGAAAGGTTCTGCATCGATCACGGTACGGGCGTTGTCATTGGTGAGACGGTGGAGATTGGCAATAACGTGAAGATTTATCAGGGGGTCACCCTGGGTGCCCTGAGTGTCCGCAAAGAATATGCGAAAACCAAGCGTCATCCAACCATCGAGGATAATGTAGTGATCTATTCCGGCGCAACGATTTTAGGAGGGGAGACCATTATCGGGCGCGATAGTGTAATTGGCGGTAACGTATGGATTACCCGTAGCGTCGCTCCCGGATCAAGAGTCTACTACAAAAGCGTCGCTCAGCCCGAAGCAGAGCGCACAACGGGCGGCATGTAAACCAGGATTGTTTAAACCAAGTCCTCGTCGCGCCATTTTTTTTGAGGTTTCTTGTCCAGTTCCTTAAGCTCCAGGTGATCTTCGTCGTAGTAGCCAGAGTCGAGCCGGCGCATTTCCTTTTCCATTTCCCGCTGTTCCCAGTCTGCGGTCTCTCCCCGCATGCCCGGAAAACCGAATACCTGATAGTAATGGCTCATTAAGCCCACACCCCAGCCCAGGAGTGGATAGATGAACCAAAAGTGGCCAGGTGAGGTGAAGATATTCAACAAAAACAGGAAAATATTGACAATAAGAAAGGAGCCTAAGTGCTCGTAGAATTTCTTTTTTTCCTTTACCCTTTTACGGGCCCGTTCGTAACTGCTGTTTTCCATTACGCTGTTTTAGCATTTCGGTACTCAAGGTAACGATATGAACGCCTCCGGTCAAGGTTATTCGACAGAATGAAGGTTTGGGACGCTTTTTGCACGAAATAAGCCGGTCGAAAAGTACGGCATTTAAGAGCCTGAATCTCCTCTGACCAGGCTTCCGGTCCAGGCGCCAAGGGCGGCAAATATTGCGCCAAAAAGCCCGGTGATCAGTACGAGTAGTGGCCCGCCTATCCCGCCAAAGAGCTCACCAATTCTTGCGCTTAAAATACCATCGTTCTGGGCATTAAGGACCGCAGCATAACCTCCCCACAGCAATAGCCCGCCGAGGAAGCCGCCTAACAGGGCAGGGCGGGGGCGCAAACGAAAAATAAGGGCAATAAGGGCCGCCAGCACCGGCAGGCTCCACCAGGCCAGCAGGGCCTGGCCTACAGCGCCACCCACCAGGATGGCTATGGTTGCAGATAAGGTCTTTTGCATAGCTATTCAGCAGTTTTGAAGGTGAGTCGGTAAAGGGGCGTTACAGCCGGGTCATCGGGACTGTCCAAAAGGTGAAGGCGGTTGTATTGGCCTTCCACCCAGGGTGTAACCATAGGGTCGTAAAAAGCACTGCCTGGGTTGCCGGAAGGGCCGCCGGGGAATACGCCCCACGCATTAGGCTGCTCACCCAACTCCACCACCATTCGCCAGGAGGGGCCGTGATTGGGCTTAATGGCATTGGGGGCATCGCCGTAGCCGCCAACATCAAGGTCTGACCTGGAAAAAGCAGGGATCATGGCCATGTGCCCGATGTCAGTAGATTTATGATCCGCCCAGGAAACGGGTGGTTTTTCCAGAGCCGCTTCCAACCCCAGCAAGACGATATCCATTGCGGTTTCCACATCCGGAGTGGACTGATGGTCAAAAATAGGATGACCGGGCTGAGTGGCCAGCAGCTCAATGAACCGCCAGTCTTCCGGCTTAAGGACTTCCAGGGAGTCCTCCCATACGGTGAATTCATCAAAAGCTTGTGCGTAAGTGGTTTCAAACCAGTCTTCAAACAGGCTGGGGGCCTCCGCATCTTTAGTGAAATTATAGTCCCAGTTTCTCAACGTTTTGACCCGTTCGTGCGCTCGTAATTCGGAAGTCGTGCTGTCGAGCAATTGCAGCAGTACCGGCAGGGCATCCTCCGGCTTCAGGCTGCGGCTGTCCAGTTGGAGGGCTTTCATGTCCTCCACGGTAATGTTTTCCATCTCCGCCAGGCGACGGTTGATGTAGCGCCCCCGGTAATCATCAAAGCCCCCATTGTAGTAATAGGGGTAATCTGGCGCGGTTGACCGCTGGTTGGCGGAGGAGACAAAGCCCCGCTCGGGATTGACGACCCGTGGCAGGTGCTCATGCGGGATAAAGCCTTTCCAGCCTGAAGCCGATCGGCTGCCATCCTGTACGAAACGGCCTTGTTGGTCTTCCTTAAGCGGCAGTTTACCATTTACAGTTATCGCAATATCATTGGCTTTGCTGGCGAAGACGAAGTTCTGGGCCGGGCTTTCCCACCCACGCAGGGCCCTTTGATAGTCTGACAGCCCCTGCCCGCCCATCAGACGCGTGAAAACGCCAAGCGCGTAAAAAGGCTTTTCCGCCGGCTCATCGTGGGCCAGCCAGCGCATCGCCATGTCATGATTGGGATGTTCCGGGTCATCGTAGGTGACCGGTCCCCAGATGGTGTAGCGGACAGTATCTCTGACCGGCTCATCTCTGCCTTTCACCTGAATGACTTCCACGACTTCCCGCACGGGCTTTTCCTCCCCATCAATTCGGTATGCTGTTTTCTCCGGGTTCGACCAGTCGATCCGGTACCAGTCGAGCACATCGTGCCCTACATTCGTGACGCCCCAGGCCATGTTTTTATTGAACCCGATAATGATGCCTGGTACGCCCGGAAAGGAAACGCCGTAAGCATTGTACTCCGGCGTCTGCATTTGCACTTCGTACCACACAGCAGGCAGGCGGAGTTGCAAGTGAGGGTCATTACATAAAATTGGTGCACCGTTAGCGGTTTTCTCAGCACTTACCGCCCAGTTATTGCTACCGATGAATGGGGAGGGGAGCTCGAAGGGCGTATGGGTGGCACCGCTGCTCAGCATGCTATCACCGGTTGCTGAAGGCATAAGGGGTACCGGATTGAAGCCCCATTGAACCGCACCCGGAATGATGGGCGATTGTTTTGGGTTATGTTCGGGGTAAAGCACCTGGAAGAGGCTGTCACCTAGTAATGAACGGGCATTGGTGGCGGGGATATCCTCATGCCGGCTGCACAGGGCCTCCGACATGGATTTGTAAAAGGCAGCGATATGCAGGGGTGTCCAGGGCTCTGGTGCATACCCCAACAGCTTAAATTCTATGGGGTAATCGGCAGGGCTGAGGCTACTGATGTAGGCGTTGGCCCCTTCGCAATACGCATTGATTAGGTTGGTTTCCTCAGGAGAGGACATCCACTTTTTCAGGGCATTTTCTGCGCCCCACAGCAGCCCCTTGCGCCTTTGCAGGCGGTCGCGTTCCAGAGTGTGCTCCCCCATGACTTCAGAAAGGCGCCCAATGGTTGCCCGTACCGAAATATCCATCTGCCAGAGCCGGTCGCGGGCATGGATGTAGCCCTGTATGAAAGCGGCATCTTCATTGCTTTGCGCAAAAATGTGGGGCACGCCCCGCTCGTCGAACAGGACTTCGCTTTGATCGGAAAGCTGGGGGAATGCCAACTCTTCGTCCGGGAATTTGTCGGTCCGTTCGGCATTTTGCCAAAAGCCGGTAAAAGGGCTCAGGAATGGGCCCATAGCGGGCAGGGGAGAGCCCAGGGGCTGGTGCAAACTGGCCAGTACCGTCAGGCCGGCGGTCAGCAGCAGGGCAAAGAAAAACCTTATCTGTCGCATGTTGTTAGTTAGGGCAATTTAAAAAAGAAAGATATGAAAACTTCCTGGGCTGTAATGGGCCTTTTTTTGATTTGTACAGCCTGTGGCCCCGATTCCACTGAGCGTCAGAAGGGTACAGGGGACCGCCGGTTCCGCACGACACCGCCCTCTTTGCTGTATTTTAAAAATATGAGAAGCACACAGTATACCGTAGAGGAACAGCCCAGGAGCCGCATTGAGCTGTACCGGCTCAGTAAATTTGAAACCACTGCCAGGCGGCCGGTCATCTATCCGGTCATCGCCAACAACTGGCTGGAGGATGAGGCCTACCTTTTCCTACAGCCCAACGACTGGGAAGCGGGCTTCCTGTCGCCTTTGACGCTATCTCAAGATACCAGCTGGTCTTCTGAAACCTTGCAACTGCAACCGCCGACCCCGGTGCAGCAATATGAACTGGGGCTGCGCCTTTACGAAAGCCTGAAGCAGGGCGAGGCCTGGTATGCCGCTGCTGCGGATTCTAGCTTCGCCCCGCTTTTTGAGGATGGAGACGAGCGGTCCTACTTTTTAATGACGGTTCGGGACTACCTCAAACTTACCGACAACGACGATTAGCTTTCACGGGTAAACACAAAATGCTGATCTGTTGAAAGTTCTGCATTAAAGGCATAGCCGTCCATATCAAAAGCTTTGAGGCCTTCCGGGGTAGTGATCCGGTTTTTAACCGCATATCGTGCCATCATTCCACGCGCCTTCTTGGCGTAAAAGGCAATGATCTTATACTTTCCGTCCCGGTGTTCCTTGAAGTCAATATGGTACAGCTTGCCAGCCAGGTTTTTAGGCTTCACGGCAGAGAAGTACTCCTTGGAAGCCAGGTTGACGACGCTTTTGTCCTGGCCGTTGGCGTTCAGGTCGGCGTTGAGGAGCTCAGTGATGCGGTTACCCCAGTATTCATACAGGTTTTTGCCGCGTTCGTTTTGGAGCTTAGTGCCCATTTCAAGGCGGTAAGGCTGCATCAGGTCCAACGGGCGGAGCACGCCGTAAAGCCCGGAGAGGATACGTATCTGTGTCTGCGCAAATTTCAGGTCGTCTTCTGAAAAGTCTTCAGCGCCCAGCCCAACGTATACATCGCCCTTGAAAGCTAAAACAGATTGCTTGGCATTATTGAGGTCAAAGGGGACCTCGAAGTCCTGATAGCGCTCCCGGTTAACAGTGGCGAGGTCTTCGCTGATTTTCATGAGGTCCATGAGCTCTGATTCTGATTTGTCCTTCAGGATATCGATCAGAGGTTGGCTGTCACTCAGCAGCCGGGGCTGATCGTGCAAGTCTGTTGCAGGCTCAGTGTAATCAAGTGTCTTAGCTGGTGAAAGTAGTAAAAGCATGTCTGTGTTTTTTATGTCACAAAGTGATTGGTTTTTGTTTCGATTTCTGGAGTTTAGCTGCAAAACGAGTTAAATGAAAAAAATGTGACACTGTAAATACTTACTTAAACAGTGCAAATTCGTCACAAAAAAAAGCCGGCAGTTGTTGTTTTTTTGTGTATATTGCACGTTATAAAGTTCGTGTATGATGTCACAAAACGAAATATATTAATTTGGCTATTATTATAATTCATTCTATGTTTGTACCACGCACTTAAGAAGTAGTTTTTGTGTTTATTTGTTTGGGTTAGAGGCCCTTACTTCATTGCAAGTAAGGGTTTTTTTTGTCTCTGTATCAGATTATAACAAGATAACTCTAAGCCGTAAAAAAGGTTTTCTTACATGGAGCTTCCCCATTTGCCTGGGGGACTTTGGAATCAAATAAAAAGCCCCGGATCAAAGCGTAATGATCCGGGGCTTTTTATTTATTAAATCAGGCGAGGTTCTACTGATTGTTGAACATATTGCCTTCGTTAGTGGGAAGCCCGGCAGGTTCCTCCGGCTTTTTAGTTACTTCCCCTTTGATCGTCAGCATTTGCTTTTCATCACCGGCGTTAGTCGTCAGGGTTACGCGCTTGGTAAACTTACCGAGGCGGTTCGTGTCGTAGCGAACTTTAATTTCGCTGGTTTCGCCTGGCGCAATTGGCTCCTTTGGGTATGTAGGCACGGTACAGCCACAGCTGCCCTTGGCATGCGTGATGATCAGAGGCTCTGTGCCCGTGTTGGTAAACTTGAATACACGGTAAGGGTCAGATCCCTGCTCAATCGTACCGTAGTCTACAGTTTCAGTTTCAAAAGACATCTGAGGACCTTCTGCAGCTTCTTCGGCAGCAACCGGAGTGGCAGCAGCATCGTTCTGACTGAAGCTTACAGTAGCTACCAGGGCCAGCAGCGCTAATACGGAAAATACTTTCTTCATCACGTTATTCTTTTTTTTGATAGATCACAAATAAATTGGATGTGACCCAAAAATACGGTTAATGCTACCAATATAAAAGCTGAACGGCTTACATTATGGTTAATGAGTTGTTAATCCATCCTTTAACAAGCGGTGTGGGCCAGTTCCGGAGCCGAACAAATGCAGGCTTTCTTTGTCTATTTTAGTAGGGTTTGTGCCAAATTTTTTGTATATTAGCAAAGCTAAAACCAAGTCCTTTGAAATTAAATTTTGCAAAAGCGCAAGATTAACCAAATTATAACCAGTATAACTGATAAAAGTATGCTAGACCATTCTTTCACCCGTGAATCTGCAAATTCAGAAGACGGGCCATCCAGAGCATCAATTATCAAAGATTTTGAAATTTGCTGTATCAGCCGGGAAGCCAGCTTGTTAGCCCGCAAGGAAGTGCTGACCGGAAAAGCCAAGTTCGGGATTACCGGCGATGGCAAAGAGGTGCCTCAGGTGGCTATGGCCAAAGCGTTCCGCAAAGGCGACTGGCGCAGCGGGTATTACCGCGACCAGACCTTTATGTTCGCCCTTGGCCTGGCAACGGTGGAAGACTTCTTCGCCCAGCTCTACGCCGATCCTGAAAATGACCCCTTCTCTGGCGGGCGTCAGATGAATGGCCACTTCGCTACCCCTACCATCGATGACGAGGGCGAATGGCTCGACTTGCTCAATCATTATAATGTTAGCGCGGATATCTCCAGCACTGCCGGGCAAATGGCTCGTGCGCTTGGGCTTGCCCTGGCTTCAAAACATTACCGGGTAAATGCAGAGGTCCTTAAAGGAAGCGACTTCTCTCAGAACGGAAAAGAAATCAGCTTTGTAACTATTGGTGATGCTTCAACCTCCGAGGGAATCTTTTGGGAAACCGTCAATGCGGCTGCGGTACAGCAGGTACCGCTTGCGATATCAGTTTGGGATGACGGATACGGTATTTCCGTGCCAATCGAGTACCAAACGGCTAAAGCAAGCATCTCCAGGGCACTTCAGGGCTTCCAAACCGAAGGTGATGATACCGGCCTGGATATCTATGTGGTCAAAGCCGGTAATTATCCGGAACTGGTGGAAACCTACATGAAAGGTATCGCCAAAATGCGGGAGACCCACCGCCCGGCGCTGTTCCATATCACAGAAGTCACTCAGCCACAGGGGCACTCCACTTCTGGTTCTCACGAACGCTACAAGTCAAAGGAGCGCCTACAGTGGGAAAAAGACCACGACCCCATTCTGCTGATGGAGCGGTGGATGATCAAGGAAGGCATCTTCACAGAAGAGGAGGCGAAGAAAACCCGCAAGGATGCCAAAGCTTATGCTAAGGAGTGCCGCGACAAGGCCTGGAAAGCGGCGAACGCGCCAACCAAAAAGCGATTAAAGGACCTCAAAGCCGTCTTCGATCAAATTCCGGCGGATCATGGCCCCTGTGACGAATTGAAACAGGAGCTTGATCGCCTCATGCACCCGGTAGATGGGGAAGTCACCCAAGTTGCCCGCCGCATGCTTTACCAGATTATGGGTGCCGGGCTGGAGGTGGAAGCCGAACTTCGCAATTGGATTGAGCAATCTTATCAGCTGGCCCACAAGCATTATCATGCGCATTTGCATAGCAATTCGCCTCAGGCTGCGCTGAATGTACCGGTGGTGCACAAAGCGTTCTCTGATGAATCGGAAGTGAAAAATGGCTACGAAGTTCTCAATACTTTTTTCGATAAAAAGCTGGAGCAGTATCCGGAACTCTGTGCCTTTGGTGAAGATGTAGGTGATATCGGCGATGTAAATCAGGGCTTTGCAGGCATGCAGCAAAAATATGGCGAAGGCCGGGTCTTCGATACCGGTATCCGGGAATGGACCATCATGGGGCAGGCGATTGGTATGGCGATGCGTGGCCTACGCCCCATTGCAGAGATTCAGTACCTCGATTACCTGATTTACGGGCTGGAGCCACTCATGGATGACCTGGCAACGGTACGCTGGCGCAGCAACGGTCAACAGAAAGCGCCGGCGATCATCCGTACCCGCGGGCACCGGCTGGAGGGTATCTGGCACGCTGGTTCGCCTATGGGTATGATTTTGAATGCCCTGCGTGGGATGTACGTGATTGTGCCCCGTGATATGGTACAGGCGGCAGGCTTCTACAACACCATTCTGCAGTCCGATGACCCCGCTCTGATCGTAGAGTGCCTCAATGGTTACCGCCTCAAAGAGCGCGTGCCGGATAATCTCGGCGAATACACCATTCCTTTGGGGGTACCCGAAGTGTTGCATGAAGGCCGGGATGTGACGCTGGTCACTTACGGCTCCTGCGTTCGCGTAGCACAGGCAGGGGTACAGTTGCTGGAACAGCAGGGCATTTCTGTAGAGTTGATCGATGCGCAGACCCTGCTGCCTTTTGATCTCGAGCACATTATCCTGGAATCCCTGAAAAAGACCAACCGCATTATTTTTATGGATGAGGATGTGCCCGGTGGCGCTACGGCATTCATGATGCGGGAGGTGTTGGAAGTGCAGGGCGGCTATCGATATCTTGACTCTGATCCGGTTACGCTTACCGCGCGTGCGCACCGCCCGCCCTACGGTTCCAATGGGGATTACTACACCAAGCCAAGCCCTGAGGATGTCTTCGAGCAGGTTTATAAAATGATGCATGAGGTGAACCCGGGCCGTTTTCCGGGAAAGTTGTAATGCACCTCAATGGCAAAAGCATAATGCCCAGGTTCCGGGATTTAACCGGAGCCCGGGCATTTTTTTTAACCTGAAGTATTTTCTCAATACCCCCGCGCATCATCATCCGGGTTACGGAAATCGCCCACCGCATGGAGCGTCCCGTCCTTGTCTTTTAGGATGGCTTTGATCACCGCCATGCGCTCAATTTCGCGGAAGGTATGCCCCATGGCCTTTAGCTCCGCCATCGTACTGTCGGGCAGAGCGCCACGCTCCACAAGGATTTCATCAGGCAGCCATTGATGGTGGAAACGGCCCGCATTGACCGCCTCCTCTAAGGACATTCCAAAGTCAGTAACATTGGTGATGACCTGAAATACAGCCGTAATGATGGTGGAGCCGCCCGGCGCACCCAATACCATATACAATTGTCCGTCCCGCTCAACAATAGTGGGTGTCATAGAGCTCAGCATCCGCTTTTGAGGAGCAATAGCATTGGCTTCAGCCCCCACGAGCCCAAACTGATTGGGTACGCCGGGTTTGGCGCTGAAGTCGTCCATCTCGTTGTTGAGGAAGAAGCCACCGCCCCGCACCCATACCTTGGAGCCAAAGTTGGAATTAAGCGTTGTGGTGATGGCCACCGCCTGGCCTTCAGCATCTACAACGGAGGTATGGGTCGTTTCAAAACTTTCCTTGAGCAATTTGAAATCTCCGGCAATGATATTGTCGCTTGGCGTGGCCCGGTTGAGGTCGAAGTTGGCCATCTGCCGGTCGAGGTAAGCCCGGCTCATTAGGGAGTCCATAGGCACATCGTAGAAGTCGGTGTCACCCAGGTGGGCTGCCCGGTCAGCGAAGGCCCGGCGCTCGGCTTCTACCATCAGGTGGACGGCTTCAGCGCTGTGAAAGGGCTTTTCATGCAGGTCAAAGGGTTCCACCATATTTAACATTTGCGAAAGCGCCACCCCACCGCTGGAAGCCGGGGGCATGCTGATAACAGTATAGCCCCGGTAATTAGTACGGGTGGGCGTACGCCAGGCGGGTTCATAGCCCTGAAGGTCCTCCAGGGTGAAGATGCCGTTGCGGGACTGGGATTCCGCTACCATAGCCTCTGCTACCGGGCCTTCGTAGAATCCCCGGGCGCCCAGTTGCTGAATCTTGCGCAGGGTGCGGGCGAGAACCGGTTGCCGGAGGACGTACCAGGCTTCGAAAGTATCGCGGATGAAAGGGTTTGGCCCTTCGTTGTAGGTCCGGAAAGCCTCCTGGAAGCTATGGAGTCGCTCGGCTTCGGCGGGGGAGATGGGGTAGCCTTCTTCAGCCAGGCGGATGGCAGGTTCCAGCAGCGCCTCCCAGTCTTGCAGCGAACTATACTTTTTAAAGGCGGCTTCCATACCCGCTACCGTGCCAGGAATGCCCGCAGCCAGAGCATCATTGCGGCTCAGCCCTTCGACCACCTGTCCGGTGCTGTCGAGGTACATGTCTCGCTGAGCAGCCAGGGGCGCTCGTTCCCGGTAGTCAAGCGCATCCGTGGTGCCATCGGGCTGCCGGAGTACCATGAAGCCACCTCCGCCCAGGTTGCCTGCCCTAGGGTAGGCCACTGCCATCGCAAACTGCACGGCGATGGCCGCATCTACTGCATTTCCACCTTTCTTGAGGATATCAATGCCGACCTGCGTGGTGAGTGGGTGTGGAGATACCACGGCGGCTTCATTTGCCAGGGCCGTTTTTTGGGCAGCGTAGGGAGGAGCCTTGGTTTCAGAGCGGTTGCAGCTCCACAGCAGGACCAGAAAAAACAGTAGAAAAGTGTGGTTTTTCATTTTTGGCACGGTTGTTGGTATTAGTTAGATGTCATTGAAAAACGAAACTACATCAAAATACTAAAACACCGGAATATGGGCGCAGAATGCTGCGCCCGCGGTGAAAGGGCCAACTTCAAAAGGGATTATACCGGTGTAGCCCGTATCCGTCATCTTTAGAATGGTAAGGAGAGCAGTGTGGGGCAAGATCACCTGCTACACGGGCTGCACTTTTCCCTTTGGAGCGTCAAGAATGTTTGTTTGTTAGTAGCCAAAGGGCTACTGGTTTACTGGCTTTTGGGTGCTGCCGCACAGTGTGCGAGCAGCACTTTTTTTATTGGCAGCATAAAGAAAGGCAGTCCGCGGGTGCGAACTGCCTGTGTAGTAGTGATTCCGTTCTAGATAGGTGAGCAATGCGCTCAATATTTACTCTGCCGGGTCTTCCTGCAGGGTGAAGGTGCGGGTGACCGGATTCAGCGGAGTGTCTACTTTATTGCCTTCGGCATCAACGAGGGTAAGTGTGATGGTGTTCTCACCCATCGGCAGGCCTTCGACGTAATAGGGCTGCCAGGTGTCGATCATATGGTCTTCGCCGTTGATGGTGGCTTTAACCATGTGGTCGGTGCCGAAGCCGGGTACGTTGACCGGGTAAAAGTCGAGCATGACTTTCTCCGTTTCCGCTTTGCCGGTGTAGGTGCCCTTGGGGCGGCTGTAAAACAGAATAGGCTCTTCAAAGTCCTCTAATGCCATAAAACTGTTGTCTTTGATTGTTGCTTTTTGAGCAACATGGGCATTATCCGTCTTGATGCTCTCGTGGTAAGAGCGGGACAGGAAAGCTAGCATGTAGTGGTCGCCATCTTCAATTTCGTAGTCAAATTCGGCTTCGTATTTGGCAGCGTAGGGCTGGTCGTCGATAATCAGGTGGATGTGCTGGCCTTTAGCGCTGTTGGCGCACATTTTGGCACCTGCATCGGGGGTTTGCACGCCGAGTTGGTACGTCTCGCCACTGATCATAAAGTTGAATTTACCGTCTTCGAAAGTGACGCCCTCAATGGTCGCATCAGGGAAGGCTTGTGACTCGCTGAATGCGGTAAGGGTGTAGTTTTTAGCAGGTTCTGCTTCCACTGCGGTAGTATCGGCTGTGGAGGCTTCCGTGTCGCCGGTGTTGCCACCGCTCTGGCAGCTGGTAAAAAACAGGGCAAGCACAAATAACAGGCTTAGCGTTCTCATCATTAATCTGATTTTGGATTGATGTGTTAATATTACAAAGGTAAGGGTTCTTTAGAACAACCGCTTTTCCTTAGACTTTAGAAGGATAAAAAGGTGGGCAAGGTTCAGATTCTTTCCTATTTTCAAACAGAAAAGCGACCATCACTATGGCTAACGATATCGTAGAACTGAAAGTAGAGGGCATGACGTGCAACAATTGCGCAGCCAGCCTAAACAAATTCCTGGAGCGTAAGGGACTGGAGGAGGTGTATGTGAATTTCCAGACGAAGGAGGTGCGTTACCGGGAGACAGCATCGGGCATCGACCGGGAGAAAGTCCGGCAGGGCATCCACAAACTGGGCTTTTCGGTGGTGGATGAAGACAGCGATGCCAAAGGGCCCTGGTGGACACTGGAGCGTAAATTACTGATCAGTGCCATCTTCACTTTCCCGCTGCTGATGTACCACTTCTTTATGATGGCTGGTGTAGAATTGGCGATTATGGAAAATTATTGGTTCCAAATGGCCCTCTGCCTTCCGCCTTTCGTGATCGGGTTCCTGCACTTTGGCCGCTCGGCCCTGGCGTCACTCAAGGGAGGCGTGCCCAATATGGATGTGCTCATCTTCGTAGGCAGCACAGCGGCTTTCATTTACAGCCTGGTGGGAACGCTGCTCTGGGAAGCCAATTATATTTTTTATGAGACGAGCGCTACGATTGTCACCTTGGTGCTGGTGGGCAACTGGCTTGAAAAGCGAGCGGTAGAGCAGACGACGACTGCGATTGGGGAGCTGACGAAGCTACAGGTGGAAACCGCCCGCAAAATCATGCCTTCCGGTACGGTAGTCACACTGAAGCGGGAAGAAGTCAAAGTGGGGGATACCCTGCTGGTGAACGAAGGCGACAAAGTACCGTTGGACGGTCAAATTCTGGAAGGAGACGCTGCAGTGGATGAGTCTATGTTGACGGGCGAAAGCCTGCCGGTGAACAAGTCGGCTGGAGACCGGGTCATCGGGGCCTCAGTGGTCGTTGGGGGGACTATGAAAATGAAAGTGACGGCCGCGGGCCGGGATACGGTGCTAAGCCAAATGATAGAATTAGTGAAAACGGCTCAGCAGGACAAGCCAGATATACAGCGGCTGGCGGATAAAATCAGTGCCATTTTTGTGCCGGTGGTGTTGAGCATTGCCCTGTTGACGCTGCTGCTGGGGCACTTCGCCTTTGGGCTGGCTTTCGGGCAGGCGCTGATGAATGCCATCGCCGTGCTGGTGATTTCCTGTCCCTGCGCAATGGGGCTGGCTACGCCCACAGCGGTAATGGTAGGCGTTGGCCGTCTGGCGAAGAACGGCATTCTGGTGAAAGGCGGGCAAACCCTGGAGGTTTTCTCCCGCGTTAAAAAAGTCGTCTTTGACAAAACCGGCACACTGACCACAGGCGATTTTCGCATTAAGCATATTGAGTACCATCAGCCGGATGAGGCCCGGGCAAACGCCTTGATTTACAAGCTGGAGCAGCACTCTTCTCACCCCATCGCACAATCCCTCCTGCGGGAGATGGAAAGCCGGGTGAATGGCGTGGCAGTGGAGCTGCAGGAGGTAGAAGAGCTGAAAGGGCGCGGCCTGCAGGCACGGGACGAGCACGGGCATACCATTCGCCTCGGCTCTGACCGGATGCTGCCGCCGCAGGTCAACGGAGAGCCGGGGGCACTATACCTGGTGGAAAATGACACCCTCCTCGCGACCATTACTTTATCCGATGACATCAAGACGGACGCAGCGGAGACGATAGCTTACCTGAAGTCGCAGGGTAAGTCTTCTGTGCTGTTAAGTGGTGATCAGGAGGCGAAAGTAGCCGAAGTCGCACATACACTTGGCATTGAAGAGTACTACGGCGCTCAGCTGCCGGAACAAAAGCTGGAACGTATAGCGGCCCTTTCCGATCAGGTACCTACCGCTATGGTCGGCGATGGCATCAATGATGCCCCTGCACTGGCCAAGGCAACCGTTGGCGTCTCACTAAGCAACGCCTCCCAGGTAGCCATCCAATCCGCGCAGATCATCCTGCTGAACGGCAAGCTGGAGTACCTCCGCCGGGCCTTTGGTATCTCAGAGCATACGGTACTGACGATCAAACAGAATTTGTTTTGGGCTTTTGCCTACAATATCGTGGCTATCCCGATTGCCGCTATGGGCTTTCTCAACCCCATGTGGGGCGCCCTGTTTATGGCATTTTCGGATGTGGTGGTGATCGGTAATTCCATCCGGTTGCGGTATAAGCGGATAAAAACCTAAACGCGAAAACTTCCCTGGATCCCTGTTGTTCTGCCAGCAGAAACTATGCTGCATGAATCGTATTGTCTTTTTCTTTCTGATATCAAGTTGGCTCCTCTTAAGCTGTGAGCAGGAATTTATACCCGCCTCCGCTGACCTGCCTCCGGAAATTGTGGTGGAAGGTTATATTGAAGCCGGCACAGAGCCGCGCCCGCCATTTGTAATTCTTTCGCGCTCCACGGTCTTCTTTTCTGAGTTTAGCGCCGAGGATTTCAATGAGAATTTTGTAAGCGGGGCGGATGTCCGTATCACTAATGGTCAGGACACGGTACAGCTGGAGGAAATCTGCCTGAATGAGCTGTCCCCTCTGGAAAAGCAACTGGCGGCCGATGCCTTCGGGCTTGCGGTAGACAGCCTCGGTTTCAACTTTTGTGTATACATCGATATGAGCTTCTCCATGATGGGAGAGGAGGGGAAGACTTACACCTTGCTGGTGGATGCAGAGGGGCGGCAACTACGCGCGGTGACGAGCATTCCGGAACGGGTGCCGATCGACTCCCTGCGGTTCCGGCCTCCTCCGGGTGAGCCCGTTGATACGCTGGCGCAGCTGTTGGGGTACCTGAAAGACCCTACAGGCATGCCCAACTTTTACCGCTATCAGGTGGGCACCAATGGCGGCCCCATCATCAGTCCGGGGGCCTCGGTTACAGACGACCGGTTGTTTGATGGGGAAGTAGTGGAATTTCCGCTCTTTCGGCCTATTCCCAGAGGAAGTGTGGATATTGACCTGGAGACTTTTGGCTTCTATACGGTTGGTGATACCATCACTGTGAAGTGGATGACCATAGATGAAGCCCACTTCGATTTCTGGAATACTGTGGAGTTCAACACCGCCAATCAGGGCCCTTTTTCCAGCTATACGCTCATTGAGTCGAATGTGGAGGGTGGGCTCGGCATCTGGGGCGGCATTTCCGCTTCTTACTATACCTTACCTGTGGTGTACTAGAACGGAAAAGTTCTTACTTTTGCCGGATATATGGAAATCAGCAGACATCAGAAGACCGCATTGGTATTTGGAGGCTCCGGCTTGGTCGGCGGCTTTGTGCTCCGGCAATTGATTGCGCACCCTGCCTACAAGCGGGTGATCAGCTTTGGCCGGCGTAAGCTCGACATTGAGGGCGAAGGGCTTGAGCAGCATGTCATTGATTTTGACAAAGCCGCTGATTATCAACACCTCATGGAGGGGCAGGATGTCTTCTCCTGCCTGGGGACAACTATGGCTAAGGCAGGCAGCAAAGAAGCCTTCTACAAGGTAGACTTCACCTACGCTTACGAAACCGCAAAGGCAGCCGCGGCTGCTGGCGCCAATCAGTTGATGTTGGTCTCTTCCGTAGGGGCAGACCCCGAATCCCTGTTTTTCTACTCCCGGGTAAAGGGAGAACTTGAAGCGGCCATCCGTGAGCTCCCCTTGTGGGGTATACATATCTTCGAGCCCTCCTTACTGCTGGGGCCAAGGCAGGAACAACGCCTGGCAGAGCAATTGGCAGTACGGCTGACCCGGGGCATTGCGCCTTTCTTCCGGGGCAAGGTGGTAGGTAAATATCGTCCGGTGGAAGCCGAGGATGTGGCGAAGGCCATGATTGCTGTGGCGCAGGGGCTTCAGCCCGGGCAGATCGTTTATGATTCGGAAAGGATTTATGAAATCGCTAATGCAGGTAGGGGGTTAATCGAAGGCTAGTGCGGCCAGACCGAATTAATTGATAGTACTTCCACGCTTAGCCTTCTCTGGTGCGTGGCCTTTAACTGTCAAAAAAATTACGGATCAATTCACTAGTTGTCCTCAGATACTTAAGAAATAAAAATCAGATAAAAATAACATGGCAGACGAAGTTAAGAAGTGGTCAGAAATAAAAATTAATGTAGGGCTGGATGCTGAAAATATGCCCATCGACATACAATGGGCGTCGGTAGACGGGCCTGACGGGCCGGAGCTGCAGTCCGCAAAAGCCTTTCTGTTGTCTATTTTTGACCGGGAGACGAAAGATACCCTTCGGATTGATTTGTGGACCAAGCAGATGCAGGTGATTGAAATGGACCGCTTCATGTTTCAAACCCTGAGGGCACTGGCGGATACCTACTACAAAGCTACACAGAATGCCGAGTTAGCTGCTGATATGCAGCGCTTTGTGCAATACTTCGGTGAGAAGACGGAGATTATTCCAAAAGGAGGGCAAAAATAATTGCAACGCCGGGGGCAGAGTTTTGGAATTCCGAAAGGAACCCCTTACCTTTGCCGTCCGGCGAGCGCACACGACCAGCTCCCGCTGAACTCCCCCAGGGCGGAAACGCAGCAAGGGTAGGTAGGTTGAGCGGTGCGATGTGTTGCTCGCCTTATTTTTTTCTCCTTCCAGATGGCTCACCAAACTATTGCGGATACCACAGGTTTTATCTCTGAAACCTATTCTGAAAATACTGTAAAAACCAACCTGAAATATGAAGTTTTTTGTTGATACAGCCAGCCTTGATCAAATTAAGGAAGCCAATGAATTAGGTATCCTTGACGGTGTAACCACCAATCCTTCCCTGATGGCCAAAGAGGGCATTACCGGTCAGGACAACATCTACGCCCATTACCAGAAAATCTGTGAAATTGTGGACGGCGATGTGAGTGCTGAGGTGATCTCCACCGATTTCGAGGGCATCATCAGAGAGGGAGAAGCGCTTTCCAAACTGGCACCGAATATCGTGGTGAAAGTACCGATGATTAAGGACGGCGTAAAAGCCCTAAGCTACTTCCGTGACAATGGCATTCGCACCAACTGCACGCTGGTCTTTTCTGCTGGTCAGGCGATCCTGGCTGCCAAAGCAGGCGCGACTTATCTGTCCCCATTCATCGGCCGTATTGATGACATCAGCTGGGACGGTATCGCTCTCATTGAGCAAATCGCTGAAATCTACGCCATTCAGGGCTACGAAACAGAAATCCTGGCGGCTTCCATCCGTAATGCCAAACATATTGTGGACGCTGCCCGTGCCGGAGCGGATGTCTTCACCTGCCCGCTCGATGCTGCTATGGGCTTGCTGAAGCACCCGCTGACGGACATTGGCCTGGAGAAGTTCCTGGCCGATCATAAGAAAGGGAATGCATAAGCTGTTATAAATAATGGTTATGGAAGAACAAAAGCTTCGGGCCCTTCAAGCGGGTTCGGAGCTTTTGTTCTTTAGTTCGTAAGTTGCCCAAGGACATATTCGATTAACTTATCCACCGATTGTTTCGGGTCCGGGCTGAACTGCCCGGCGGGGCGGTTTGCCAGGATGACGTTGGTGGATAGCGCATGGTGCCCCAGCATCCGGGAAAGCCCGTATATGGCGGCAGTTTCCATTTCAAAATTGGTGATGGGTGTTTTGCCAAAGTAAAAGTAGCCGAGCTGCTCCATCCGTTCAGTATTGAATCGGGGCTGTAGCCGGAGTTGCCGCCCCTGAGGTCCGTAGAAGCCAGCCGCCGTAAGCGTGATGCCAGGATGCATGCCCTGCCCAATCGTCTCCAGAAGGGCTTTGCTGCCTGCGCAAACGTAAAAGGGCAGGTCCATCTTCTCTTTGAGGAAAGCCCGGAGCTCGTCCTCCAGCTCCGCCTCAGCCAGATTTTGCTGGTACTGGTAAAAGGAAAGCATATTGTCGAGCCCGATGCCATAGGCTGAAGCCACAAAACCGTCCACCGGCAGGTCTGCCCGCAGGGAGCCGGAAGTGCCGATCCGGATAATATTCAGTGCCGTATGCTCGGCTTTTGGAGCACGGGTTTCGAAATCAATATTCACCAGTGCGTCGAGCTCATTAATGACGATATCAATATTGTCGGGGCCGATACCGGTGGAAAGCACCGACAGCTCCGTCTGCCCGATCCGGCCGGTATGGCAAACGAACTCCCGTTTTTCCTTTTTCACCCTTACCTCGTCAAAGTATTGGGAGACCCGGGCTACCCGGCCGGGATTGCCCACTGTAATGATGGTAGGGGCAATATCCTCAGGGCGGAGGTTGAGGTGGTAAATGCTGCCATCGGCATTAAGAATGAGTTCGGCATTGGAAATGCGTTGCATCGTTTATCTTTGCTAAAAAAAGATGAAGAAAATTTATCACTTGTCCACTTGCAAAACCTGTCAGCGCATCATTGGAGAATTGAATGGCGGAGAGGGCTTTGTCTTGCAAGATATCAAAACCGAGCCAATTACCGAAGCGCAGCTACAGGAGATGTGCGACATGGCGGGCTCCTATGAAGCTTTATTTACCCGGCGTTCCCGAAAATACCGGGCTATGGGGCTGCACGAGCAGGAGCTGGGGGAAGCTGACTACAAGCGGCTGATCCTTGAAGAATATACCTTTCTCAAACGCCCGGTAGTTGTGGTGGAAGACGAGATCTTTATCGGCAACAGCAAAAAAGTGGTGGCTGCTGCTGCGGAAAAGGCTGGGATTAATTAGCAAACTCAATGGAGAAAATAGTGCCGCCGCCCGGGCGGTCGCTTATTTCGATGGTTGCACCGAGACTTTCGGCCAGCCGCTGAACGATAGCCAGGCCCAGGCCAGTGCCCTCGTACTGAGACCGGCCGTGCAACCGGTAGAACATATCAAAAACCTTGGGCTTGAATTCATCTGGTATACCAATGCCGTTATCAATGACCAATAAGCGGGGCTTCTCTGTTTTCAGTGCCTGGCGCACAATGATCATGGGCGATTCATGCTCGTTATACTTGAGCCCGTTCTCGACCAGGTTTTTGAGTATGATATAAAAGTGGTGGGGCGTCCCTTCAATGAAGGTTAGGTTTTCGCTGTAGAGTTTGGCGTTTTTAGCTTCGAGTTGGGGCTGAAGGGCTTCCTGTATTTGCACCATGATCTGATTGAGGTCAACCCTTGTCAACGCAGTTTTGTTCTGGCCTCCGCGTACCTGCGCATAAGCCAGCACATCCTGAATCAGGGTATGCATCTGCCGGGCGCTGCGTTTAATATGACTGAAAAAATCACTGGCATCTTCATGGTCCGCCCAGAGTGCCTTCTTTCGCTCCAGCAGCGTAGTAAAGCTGATGATATTGCGAAGGGGCTCTTTCAAATCATGGGAGGCAATGTAGGTGAACCTTTCCAGTTCCTGATTAGACTGCTCCAATTCCTGGTTAGCTTTTTGCAGTTCCTGGGTTTGTATTTTTACCTGTAGCTCCAGTTGCTGACTAAACTGGCGTCGCTGCCACAATAAAAACAGGGTGGTGAAGAGCAGGAGTACCAGTATAAGCACGGTGAGCAATGCCAGTCGCCGCTGATTAACAACCTTTTGCTCGGCCTGATCTTTTTCCAGCGCAAGGATTTCATTGGCACGGTTCTTCTGAGCGACTTCGTAGTTGACTTCCAACCGGGTAAGCTCCTGTTGTGCATCTCCGGCATCCATATCCACCAGTGCTAGGTTATTGTAAGCGTTGGCGAGATTCGTACTGTCGTTGATCGCAAGCGCCAGGTCGAGTGCCTGTTCAGTCTTTCGGATGGATTCAGCAAGGTTGCCCCGGGCGGATGCTACAGACCCCTGCAGGATATATGCCCTTGCAATGACCGAAGTGTCTTTTTGTGCAATGCCCTCTGCCTCTGCTAATTGAGCATAATGGTAGGCCGAGTCGAACTGATAAACACTATAAGCGTAGCTAATGTCATTGAGGAGTACCCCCCGTTTTAGTGGAAGCGGGTCTGCGTGCAATAAGCTTTTCAGACTGTCAACCGGCGCATCATACTGGCTGAATACGGGCACCGTCATCAGGACAAAAGGGATAATCCGGAAAAGGGGTTGACAATGCCTTGACAATATGTTTAAGTGCACCTTCAGCAAAGGGTTGTATTTTGTGCAGTAGTTGAGTTCTGACCACGAAAATACGAAAATCAATTATGGTTATTGATAAACAGGAAGTTATTTCATTTTTCAAGTCGCTGCAGGATAGTATCTGTCAGCAGCTGGAAGCAGCCGATGGCGGAGGGAAGTTTCAGGAGGATGCCTGGGAACGCCCCGGCGGTGGCGGTGGTCGTACCCGCATCCTGCAGGGAAAACGCATTGCCAAGGGGGGCGTCAACTTCTCAGCAGTGCACGGGGAGATGCCGGAGCGGATCACCCGTGCATTAGGGGTGGAGCCCGGCCGCTTTCTGGCTACTGGCGTAAGTATCGTGCAGCACCCGGTCAGCCCGATGGTGCCCATCATCCATATGAATGTCCGGTACTTTGAAATGGAAAACGGGCTGTACTGGTTTGGAGGAGGCATTGACCTGACGCCACACTATATTGATAAAACGGACGCCCGGTATTTCCACGAACAGCTAAAGGCCGTTTGCGACCGGCACCATCCTGAATTTTATCCCCGGTTTAAAAAGTGGGCGGATGACTACTTCTATCTGAAACACCGTAAAGAAACCCGGGGTGTAGGGGGCATTTTCTTTGACCGTCTGAATGAGGAAAACGAAGGGCTGTCAAAAGAGGCTGTCTTTTCCTTTGTGAAAGAGGTGGGAGAGCTTTTTGCTCCCGCCTACAGTGCGTTGATCGCGCGGAATCAGGACAAGTCCTACGGAGAACGGGAGCTGAGCTGGCAGGCCCTGCGCCGGGGGCGTTACGTGGAGTTCAATTTGGTCTGGGACAAAGGCACTAAATTCGGGCTCGATACGGATGGCCGTACCGAATCTATTCTCATGAGCCTGCCACCGGTAGCTCATTGGGTATACAGCCACCAACCGGAACCGGGCAGCCCGGAGCGGCAAACGCTGGACTTATTAAAGAAGAATATCGACTGGCTGTCAGTTACAGATTAGTGTGACCATCTCCGTCTGTACGACATTGCTTAAATTCCCTGCCCGGTCCTGAATTTGGACCTGGTAGGAGAAGGTATCTGAAGGCACTCCCGGGATCGGGCCGTCGCAGCCCTGCTCGCCCTCCACAAGGCAGCACAGCTGTGACACCTGGTTGGGGAAACGCAGGATGATTTCACCCGATATGCCGTTGCCTACGCCTTCTTCCGGGATAACCGGAAGCTTGCGCCTTTCGATAAAACCAGGTGTCCGGCTGTCCGTCAGAAAGATATCGATGGTAGAGTCATCATTGCCGAGGTCTCCATCCCCATCAGTGAAACCCAGACGAAGCACTAAGGTATCACTAGGGGCATTTACCCCTCCCTGAGGTAAGGTAAGTTGATTAAAACCAATATATTCAAGTTCGGGTTCTATGGGGTAGTCCGGTGGTTGTACACAACTGAACAACGCCAGGCTTAGACCAAGAATCATTACCAGGGATGTTGTTTTCATCTGAAAAATTTTAATTGTTGAGTCATCAAAAAAAGCATGCAGCGCTGAAAAAGCGCATCGGCCAGGTCACCACCTCTGATTTCGAACCCTTGGCACTGGAGGTGTTCAGGGTTCAGGCAGCGTGTAATCCGCTCTACCAGCGCTACCTGGAGCTGCTTGAGCAAAAACCGGAAAAGGTTCAACGCCTTTCTGATATCCCCTTCCTGCCGATTTCGCTGTTCAAAAGCTACACCATACAAACTGGTGAATGGCAACCAGAGGTGGTCTTCAGCAGCAGCGGCACCACCGGAGCTATTTCCAGCAAACACCTGCTGCGTAGCATGGCTTTTTACCGGCAAAGTGCCCGCCGGGGCTTTGAAACCTTCTACGGCAGCCTCAATGATTACTGTGTACTGGCTTTATTACCTTCTTATCTAGAACGCAGTGGCTCCTCCTTGGTTTTCATGGTGGAAGATTTCATTCGCCAATCCAGGCATCCGGACAGCGGATTTTTCTTGTATAACACAGATGAGCTGCTTAAGATTTTGCAAAAGTGCCAAAAAAGCAAGCAGCCGGCCTTACTGATTGGCGTAAGCTTCGCGCTGCTCGACCTGGCAGAAACCCACCCCACCGATTTATCCGGCATCACCGTCATGGAAACCGGGGGCATGAAGGGCCGCCGCCGGGAGCTCACCCGGGAGGAACTGCACGCTCAGCTTAGGCAGGCTTTTCAGGTAGAGCAAATTCATTCGGAATATGGTATGACAGAACTCCTCTCTCAGGCCTACTCCACCGGCAATGGGCTTTTTAGGCCCTGCCCAACGATGCAGGTGCGTACCCGGGAAATCACCGACCCCTTTGCACAGCCTGCCACTGCCAGGACCGGAGTTCTGAATATCATCGACCTGGCCAATTTGGATACCATTAGCTTCATCGCCACGGATGACCTCGGGCGTGTTTATGAAGATGGCAGCTTTGAAGTACTCGGCCGCCTTGATGCCAGCGATGTGCGGGGCTGCAACCTGATGGTGGCAGATTTGAAATAGAATTCCCTATCTTGCCTCTTCACAAAAAGTCAATTGATGCAACAACAGTGGATGATCTACGGCGCGAATGGCTATACCGGTGAGCTGATCGCGCGCCATGCCAAAGACCGCAGCTTAACCCCAATTCTGGCAGGCCGGACGGAATCCAAGGTGCAACCCCTGGCGGAAGAACTCGGGCTGGAATACCGGATTTTCCCGCTGGACGATGCCGAAAATATAGCGAAACAGCTGGAAGGCTGCAGTGTAGTCCTGCACGCTGCCGGCCCGTTTATCCATACCGCACGCCCCATGATGGAAGCCTGCCTGCGCAGCCGCACCCATTACTTGGATATTACCGGAGAAATCCCGGTGTTTGAAACGGGCGCTGCTCTGGGCGAAAAGGCCGCAAGGGCGGAAATCATGATGATGCCAGGCACTGGCTTTGATGTGGTGCCTACCGATTGCATGGCGGTTTTCCTCAAGGAACAGCTCCCGGATGCCACCCACCTGCAACTGGCGTTTGCTTCTCAGGGCACCCGCTTTTCCCGGGGTACTGCCCTGACGATGACAGAAAGCCTGGGGCAAAGCAGCGCCGTTCGCCAGAATGGCAAAATCACCAAAGTCCCCCTTGGTCACAAATCGATGACGGTGGAATTTGCCGATGACTTTAAGCGTTTCGTGATGACCATCCCCTGGGGTGACGTCTCCACAGCTTACTATTCCTCCGGCATCCCGAATATTGAAACTTACACTGCGGTGCACCCCAAAACGTACCGCTATGTGAAATTGCAGAAGTACTTCGGCTGGTTCCTGCGCCTGCCATTTGTCAAAGCACGTGCCCGTAAGCGGGTGCTAAGCGGCCCCGCCGGGCCCTCTGCCGAACAGCGCAAAAACGGCCGCAGCCTCGTCTGGGGCCGGGTAACGAATGCCAAAGGCGAAACCCGGACCGCACGCTCTATCATGCCGGAAGGGTACACCCTCACCGCCCTGACCAGTGTTATGATCGTCGAGCGGATACTCCAAGGGCAAGCCAAGCCCGGATTCCAAACTCCGGCCAAAGCCTACGGTGCCAACTTGCTGTTGGAAGTGGAAGGTGCCGTCCGTGAATTAATCAGTTGATCATGCGGAAAATAAAACTGTTTATCGCACTCAGCCTCGACGGCTACATCGCCGGCCCTGGTGATGACCTGAGTTTCCTCTCCCGCTTCGAAGGGGAAGACTTTGGGCATGCTGAATTTTCTGAGTCGGTCGATACTTACCTCGTTGGGCGCCGAACCTTCGATGTGGTCATGAAACTAGCGGGGAACTTCCCTGCGGCCGAGCAATACCCGAATTGTTACGTCGTGACCCGTCAGGATATCCCGGCTCAGCCCGGCATCCTTTTTCACAAAGGAGATGTCGTGGAACTGGCCCGGGAGCTCAAAGCCATGCCCGGCAAGGACATTTACTGCGACGGCGGTGCCCAAATCATCAAAGCCCTGATGAAGGAGCAGTTGGTGGATGAATTCACCCTTTTCCTGATGCCCATTTTCCTGGGAGACGGGATTCCTTTGTTCCCTGGTGGTATTCCGGAGACGATGGTGGAACTCCTAGATTCAAAGTCCTATGGCAATGGAGCGGTTCGGCTGCGGTACCGGCTCAAAGTGGACTGAAAAGCGTGGAAGCATCAATAAGTGGCCATTTGCGGATCAATGGCTTCGGCCCAGGCCAGAATCCCGCCTTCCAAATTGTAGAGGTTTTGAAACCCGCCCTCCTGCAATTGCCTTACCGCCCGTGCCGACCGCTGTCCGCTCCGGCAATGCAGGACCACAGGTGTTTCCTTTGAAAGCTCGCTGCTGCGTCCGGAAAGTTCAGCCATGGGTATCAGCCGCCCGCCCAGGTTGGCGATTTCGTACTCGTAGGGCTCCCGCACGTCTATCAATTGGTGAGGCACGCCCTGCTGCCGCCATTCCGCCAGTTCCTTTACGGTGACAGACGGCAGTGGCTTTGCGGGAGCAGGGTTGCAAAACTGTTCGTAATCAATAAGGTGCCCGATTGCCACTTCGGGATGCTTTACAATCTTAATCGTCCGGGACAAAAGCGTAGCGGCATCGAAAAGGTAGAGTTTGCCATCCAGTGGCTCCCCAATCTGTGCCAGCACCTTAATGGCTTCATTGGCCTGCATGCTGCCGATAATGCCGGGCAGTACGCCCAGTACGCCCCCTTCAGCACAATTGGGTACCAGTTCGGGCGGGGGAGGAGTGGGGAAAATATCCCGGTAGTTGGGGCCCCGGCTGCCATCTTCCCGTAACAGGTTGAAGACGGATACCTGACCTTCAAACCGGTAGATACTGCCGTACACCAGCGGCTTGCCTTCCAGTACACAAGCATCGTTGCTCAGGTAGCGGGTGGGGAAGTTGTCGGTACCGTCGATGACCAGGTCGGCCTGACGGATCAGGTCGCGGGCGTTCTCCCTGGAAAAAGGGGCCACGATCGCGCTGATATCAATGTGCGGGTTCAGCCTTTGCAGGTGGTTAGCTGCCGCTTCCGCCTTGGGCTGTCCCAGATCCGCTTCGGTAAAAAGGACCTGCCGCTGCAGGTTGCTCATTTCCACCCGGTCAAAATCAACGATGGTCAGGTGCCCAACGCCTGCTGCCGTCAGGTACAGCAGTACCGGACTGCCCAGCCCGCCTGCGCCGATCACCAGCACCCGGCTTTGCTTTAGCCGCACCTGCCCTTCCGGACCAAACCCCGGAATCGCCAGGTGCCGGGCGTAACGCTTCATTTCAGCCGCATTCAACCCCTCCATAACGCAACAGAATTAGCTCGTCTTGAAATAAATACAGAATTAATCGGATAGAAATTTTTATTATTCAATATAAATTGGGATTTTTGCCATATATAATCGGTTTTTGGGATAGCCTCTCTCCTCTGAGATTCAAAGGAGGGAGGTTTTTTAGTTGCTGGGCTTTAACAGAATGCTTTGTTTGAAGTCTTTCTCGAGCAACAGCTGAATGTTAGTCAAGACCACTTCTCCCATCGTGCGGCAATCCTCAAAGCGTTTATTTTTGTGGTGGTGCGCCAGCCCATCTGCCAATTCCCTGGTTTTCTCCGGTGTCGAAATCTCATCCTTCATCATAACGTCCATCAACGCCTTGAATTGTTTTTGTGACGTCTTGACCCGTCCTGCGATCAGGCTGCGCTCTTCCAGCTGATACTGCTTGACGGTTTCCGCAGTCATGTGCTGCATGCCCAGGTAGATGATGGGGTCGTTTTCCCGGAAATACTGCGGCAGGTAAAACCCCTTTCTTCCCTCGAAGGACTGCTGGTCAAAGTCAATAGGGCGCATGCGGTACTGAGAGCCTTCAATATCCGGCGTGATGGCAATGACGTAGTTATAAGCCCGCATATCGCCCAGCAGCCTTACAAAACAACGTTCATTAAACTTGATAAACTCCTTGGCAATACGGATCTGATTGAAAGTCGTTTCTTCCAGGTTGTGCTTCATGAAATCATCACCGGGGATACCGGCCACGTGCTCTTCAATCAGCGTGGCCCCGTCTATCAGGTAAGTGACGTGGTTGGGCGAAAGCAGCCACTCCAGTTCCAGCCCATATACCCGGGAAGCATCCGCTTTTTTTATGTAAAAGTGGTCGTAGTTGTCATTCAACCGGTTGATAATGCGTACCCGGAAGGGCTTGGTATTCCCAAAGGTGCAGAAGTCGATGCGGGCTACGGTCAGGTGGTCGAGCACCTCCACGTCTCCATCGGTTTTGAGCAGGGCGTAGATCAGCTTCATAGCCTGGTTGACATCCTCAAAGTCGGACTGAGAGTAGTACACCGTTTCCCAAAGTGTATCGTTGCCTTCCTGATCAAGCAGGGGGATGGAGGACTCGTAGCGCAGCAGGTCTTCGTACTGCATGGGCAGATCGGCCGTGCGGTTGTTTTTCCTAAGGTAGTTCATGAAGGGGCGCTTGACGCTAATCATGACCTTTTTTCTGGAAGGGATATTACCTTTCATAGTTCAACAGATTTTATGCAAACGGGTGTGGGGCAGTCGATCACTGCCTGCCGGGTGAGCTGTCCGGACGCTGGGTTGCGGTCAAAAATGATGATGTTGTCGCTGTTCTGATTGGCGACCAATACCTGGCTCCCGTCTTCTGCGATCATGAAATTACGGGGGAAGTCGCCCTGTGTAGGGACCCATCCTGCCGGGGCCAACTGTCCGTTTTCGGCCTGAATGCGGTAAATAGCCAGGCTGTTGTGCCCGCGGTTGGAAGCGTAGAGGTGGTGGCCATCCGGGCTGACGTGGATGTCAGCACAGGCGCTAAAATCCGTGAAGTCCTCAGGCAGTGTCGTCAGCGTTTGGATGGTGGACAAAGCGCCGGTGGTTTTTTCCATTTGGAATACGTCCACCGTGTTATTGATTTCATTAATCAGGTAGACGATGGATAGGGTAGGGTGAAAAGCCAAATGCCGGGGGCCCGCCCCGGGAGCGGTCTGTACAAATTCCTGATCGGTTGGTTGGAGCAGCCCTTTCGCTGTTATCCGGAAACTCATCAACCGGTCGGCCCCTTTATCTGCAATGTACACCCATGGACCTTTAGGAGCCTGTATGATACAATGCGGGTGAGAAGCTTCCTGCTGCTCATTCGGGCCGGACCCGGTAAAGGTCTGCTGATCGGTTGCTTCACCCAGGCTGCCATCCTCGTTGCGGGGGTAAACGGCGACTGTTCCACCTACATAGTTCGCTGCCATCACGAATTGGCCATCGTTGCTGATGCTGACGTAGCAGGGCGCAAAACCATAGGAAGGCTGGCGGTTAAGGAAAGTGAGCTCGCCTTCCGGGCCTATTTTGTAGCTGTAAATGTAGCCACTGCTGTCGGCTCCTCCGGGCACCAGTTCGCTGGCGGCGTAGAGCATGCGTGCGGCGGTATCGATCGTCAGGTAGGAAGGGTTCTCAATGCCGGTAGTGGTGTGGGCCCGGGCAAAAAGGCTGTCCTGGTCCGGAGCGAGGGTGTAAATCCCGGCGGCTTTACCATCCACGTGCCCCAGCTTCTGCGTGTAGGTGCCAATCATCAGCATGTTGGAAGGGGGGGCTTTAGTACTGGAGGACTGGTCGGACGTTTCCTTCATGGTGCAAGCGTTGATTCCTAAAATCAGTACGAGTAGAAAGTATACCTTTGTCATGTTTTTCGTTTGCACTCAATCTAAAGCTTTTTTTACAAATGCCGACCGGTCTGATTATCTGTTTGGACAAACCGCACCCCTATTTACCTGATCAGCTTAGCAAGGCGGGTTATGAAGTGCGTGCTGCTTATACGGAACCCTTTGAAAGCCTGCGGGAAGATTTGCAAAGGGCCAGGGGGCTCATTCTGCGAAGCCGGTTTACGCTGGACCGCGATTTTCTGGAAGCCTGCCCTAAGCTGCATTTTATCGCCCGTATGGGCATCGGGCTGGAGCACGTGGATCTGGCTTACGCCGAAAGCCGGGGCATAGCCGTGCTAAACTCGCCAGAGGGCAGCCGGGATACTGTAGCAGAACAAACCATGGGCATGATGCTGGGCTTACTCAACCACATCAATAAAGCGCACCAGGAAATACAGCAGGGCATTTGGGACCGAAAGAGCAACCAAAGCTTTGAGTTGCACCGCCGTACCGTTGGCATTATCGGTTTTGGCAATATTGGGTCTGCGGTCGCTCAGCGCTTGTCTGGATTTGGCTGCCGGGTGATCGCTTACGATAAGTACAAGCGCGGGTTCGGAAATGACAAGGTAGAAGAAGTCAGCCTGGCGCAATTGCAAAAGGAAGCGGATATCGTTACCGTACATATTCCTTACGATGCGGAGAACCACTACTTCATCAACGAAGCGCTGCTCGCCGGCTTCAGTAACCCATTCTATCTGCTCAACACCGCCCGTGGCCTGGTGCTCGATACTGCAGCTCTGGTCAGGCAGCTGAAATGCGGTAAGGTGCAAGGGGCAGCTCTTGATGTATTGGAGTACGAAGAGCAGGCTTTTAATGTGTTGGATTTGAACAGCTTACCCGCTCCTTTTCAGTATCTTCGGCAGGCTGAAAATGTAATCCTCACCCCCCATACGGCAGGGCTTTCCCATGAGGTGATGGAAGCGCATGCGAGGGTGCTGGTTAGAAAGATTGCGGATTTGTAAGAATTTAGGTATAACGGGGATTCCTGATCCGGGGATAAGGAGGCTACTTCCTACCCAGCACCTGCACCCAATATCCATCCTGATAAGCCGCGCCCATCTGTTTAAAATCTGGAGACATCATATTTTTACAATGGGGCGGGCTCTCCTGCCAACCCGCGATTACCGCTTCGGCATTCGGATAGTTATAGGCGATATTTTCACCGATTTGCCGCCAGGAGTAACCAACCTCCCTTGCACGCTGACTTACCCGACTACCATCTGATCCGGTATGGCTAAAGAAGTCCCCTGAAGCCATATCCCCGGCGTGCCGTTGAGCAGCCAGGGCAAGGAGATCGTCCCACTGTAATGCAGGTACGGGAGGCATGCGTTTTGATCCACAGCGGCAGCCCCGCGCACGTAGTTCATTTACAGCTTTCAGCATAGCTTTCACCGTTCCCGGCTCCGATGAAGGCTCCACCGGCATTTCTGAAACGGTGCAATTAAGCACTAACATAGAGGTAAGCAGAAACAGCATTTGCTTCATTTAATGAAAATTTGATATGGACCTTTTCAGCATCCGTAGTGAAAAAACGTATTATTGTGAGCATAGGGGCATCTACAAGCCTTTTCACGAAAGCATGCTTGCTAAACCCCGACAAGCTAGCATAATGAGTACGCTAAACATCCATTAAAAAACACACTATGGCCCTCGATTATTATCTGTACCGTGGCTCAGAGCGCATAAAACTGGAACGTGCGGATCATTTTTTTACAGCAATCCTACCTGACGCCCCCGCCCGGGCGGTCCTGGCCGCTCAGCCTGGCTTACGTCAGGTCAAACAGGTACTGGGCCAGGTGTACAAAGTGGAAACAGAGGAGGGCAGGCGCGATGAGTTGATGGAGCACCTGCGCACGCACAGTGCCTGCCCCATGATTTGCCACCACGCCTATTGCCCGGAAGGCGATCCGGCGACCCGTTATTACCTGACGGATAAACTTATCCTACAATTCAGGGAAGTCCTGAGCACGGAAGAAAAGGAGGCGGTGCTACAGCAGTATGGGCTTCGTTTTCTGAAAAGCTATGATAACAATCAGGAAGCCTGCCTGGTACAGGTGACCCATGCTGCCCGTAAAAACCCGCTAAAGGTGAGTAACGAACTGGCAGAAGATGACCGCCTGGAATATGCCGAACCTAACCTAATCAACCGCTTTGCCCCACAGTACGCGCCTACAGACCCTCTTTTTGCAGAGCAGTGGCATTTGCAGGCCCGGGCTGGGCTTGAACTGGTACCTGAGGCTGGCGTGGATTGCACGGAAGCCTGGAAGCTCAGCCGGGGTACACGTGCTGTTACTGTTGCCGTTATTGATGATGGTTTTGACCTGTCTCATCCGGATTTGTCGGGCGAAGGGAAAGTAGTGGGCGCCCGGGATTACGCTGGCCGGGACAGTTACCCGGGGCCGGAACGGGCAAGCGGAGACTTTCACGGGACGCCTTGTGCCGGTGTAGCCATAGGAGAAGAAAACGGGACGGGAATAGTGGGGGCGGCGCCAGGGTGCAGCTTCCTGCCTATCCGCTTCCCGCTGAGCGCTGATGACAATACGCTTTTCGATATTTTTGACTACGCCGGCCGAAATGCCCATATCCTATCCTGTAGCTGGGGCCCCGTGCCTGTCTATGCCCCGCTGAGCTCCCTGCTGAGCAATCAAATGGAGCGCCTGCACCGTTCCGGCGGGCCCGACGGGCGCGGCTGCCTGGTCTTTTTTGCTGCCGGCAACTACAATGCGCCAATTCGGGATATGAACAATACCGGATTTACCTGGCGCCACCCCTCCCAGGGGTTGAAGACCACTACCGGGCCCATTGTGAATGGCTATGCTGCTCACCCTGATGTGGTGACAGTAGCGGCTTCCACCAGCCTGGCCCGCAAATCAGCCTATTCCAACTGGGGCGAAGGGATAACGGTCACAGCTCCCAGTGACAACTGGAACCCGCTCAATCAGCAGGAACGACTGCCGGGCAGAGGGATTTGGACCACGGATAATGAGGATACAGGGCTTGGCTTTGCTCCGGGTAGCCGCTATACGGGCAACTTTGGGGGGACCTCCAGTGCCTGCCCGCTGGCAGCAGGCGTGGCCGCGCTTGTCAAATCTGCAAATCCGAAGCTTTCAGCTTCTGAACTACTTGAGCTTCTGAAAAACACAACAGATAAAATCACAGATCAGAACCCGGATCCCATTCTTGGTAATCTGAAAGGAACCTATGATGCCATTGGGTATTCCGAATGGTTTGGCTACGGAAAGGTTAATGCGGCGCGGGCCGTACAGCAGGCTGCCCCGAAAGCCGACCCCGTTCCCGATGAGCCTGAGGTTCCGGAGGCTGAAGACCAGGCTGTACAAATTGTCGCTGCATTAATTAATCCCAGGGGCCCGGAGTCCGGCGCCGAAAAGCTAATGCTGGTCAACTTATCGGATCAGCCGGTAGCGTTAGGCGGGTGGAGTATAGAAGACCAGAACGGCAATACCGATCGGTTGGCGACTTACACGCTTCAGGCAGGTAGCGTTGTTCGGGTGGGCTTGGGGCGTGTCCGGTTGCTGAATGCCGGAGGCCGGATCAGACTTAAGAATGCCGGAGGGCAGCTGGTACACCAGGTGGATTATACCCGATCGGATACGGAAAAAGAAGGATGGTGGGTTAAGTTTTAATGCAAAAGCCCGGCAGTATGATTCCGCCGGGCTTTTGTAGCAGCTGAAGCAGGTCTTTAGTAACAACCCAAGTCTTCCTGAGACATGGGATCTGCATTAGGGAAGCAAAGACCGGTCGGCAGTGTTTCGGGGACGTAGCGCTCGAGGTTAGGGTCGTGAAGAGCATTTTCGATAAAAGCAACCAGTGCGTCAATTTCATCCTCTGTAAGCCCAAGCGGGACAAACTCGTCCGAAAGTTGAGCCGCAGGCACGGATGGTTTTTGGGGTATAGCTTCATTTTTATACTCAATCACTTCGCGTATGGAGCGCAGTGTTCCACCGTGTCCATAGAAGGGAGAATCCTTTAAATTATACAGCTGTGGCACTTTAAACTTATACATATCTTCTGCCCGGTTGGTAAAGCCTCCTCTACCCAGGTGTTCGGCGGCATTGACAGAGGTTAGAAATACTTCTTCCGGGCAGTCCATAAGGTCACCGAGTCCGATACCATGGAATTCCATGCTGTTCAGGGCAGGGCCGGTATGGCAGCTGCCGCATTGCCCTTTTCCAAAAAATACGAGCGCGCCTTCCTTTTCCAGGGCATTCATTGCATCTGTATCGCCACGCAGCCAGCGTTGGAAAGGCGCTTCATTGGCCAGCAGGGTTCGTTCGTAGGCGGCAATAGCTAAGCCGGTCGCTACCCGGTTATAACGTTCGGATTCCGGACGATCCGGGAAGGCCGCATCGAATAGTTCTTTATAATTAGCCAGGTCGGATACATCCGAAGTGTCCTCCAGTTGGCGATGCACGGAAAGCCCGGCAATCGCCTGAGTTTCCACGCCGTGAAAACCGAGATGGTTGAGTGCTTTCGGAGTGCCTTCAGTCCAGGCATATTCAGTGTTAGCATTAATGCCTTTGGCTCCAAACTGTCCGTTCCAAAGCATCGCAATTTGGTAGGCCGAGTTCAAAGTCGTCGGGCTACGTATGGGCTGAACATCAACGTTGAGGACATTATACGCCTCAATTTTATCCCGGGACTCTCCATTAAAGCCAAAACCTTGCCCACCTTCCCCAATGCCCTGATGCCGCCCGGCCTGAAAACCGGCTGAAGCAAAATGGCAAGAGGCACAGGAGTAAGTACCCATACCTGCTATATCCTGTGGGTTGCGGGCTATACCGGTTTCATGGTATAGCAATTTACCCAGTTCTACTTTTGCTTCAGTGAGCGGGTTGGCAGGGTCCTGAGGAATTTGATCATAATCCTCAGCGGCAGGCAGCTGGAAAAAGGCTAATCCACCGGACATGGAGATGTCTTCCAGTGCTTCGGTTAGTTCCTGATCGATCGAAGGTGTTTCCTCAATTGGATCATCTTTCTTGCATGCGCTGAAGGTCAGGATGACCGTAAGTGCAGCTATTAATGTTTTATGCATGCGGATGTCAAACATGTTGGTATATTGGTTTAATGTAGGTTTGGTGGTCCTTTGGAGGGTGCGGGACCAGCACTAAACCAAAAAAAACGGATAAACAAGACATTTACAGGGGAAAACTACAAAAACAAAAATACTACATTTAAGTAGTGGGTACAAGCAAAGTTGTCTGCTGGGCGAGAAAAAAACGAGAAATTTGACATTGTGAATACTGGCTTACGGGTAGACCGTTGCGTCTTCCAGGATGTAGTTCAGATAGTATAAATCATCGTCATTCAGCCGGAGTTGGCCCCGGAAGGTCATCCTGTCATCCGTAGTGAATTTTCGCTTTTCATCAGGACGGAGCTTGATATCCATGACAGACTCTGGCCCGGCACCGCCGCAGAAAAAACAGCTGCTGTAGGGTTGAGCGCTCAGTACAAGAATGGTTTCGTCTCCCGTTTCTTCAAGTGGGATAATATAGCCTTCGATCAGGACTTCTCGCCTCTCAATAGCCTGTAGCTGAGCCCCGAAGGTGGGGTAGGGGACATAGGCTTGTACTTCTTCACTGTACTCATCTGTAAAAACGACATCGCTGAGCATTTTCCAGGTTAGGCGTAGTACACCATCCTCGTACTGGAAGTGGCTCGTGTCCAAAGCAATACTGCTGATGGCTTGCTGAGGTGGCAGCGAATCAGTACGGAGGGTATCGCTAATGTCATTTGCCGGGGTATCTGATGAGGTATCGTTACTGTTTTCAGAGGCACAGCCTGCAAAGATGGCAGCAGCAAGTGCAATGGTCAGGAGCTTATTTATCATAGTTGTAATCCTTGAAATTTGGGCTAAAATAAGGAAAGGGAAGCAACCTGTAAGGCAGCTTCCCTTTTCATTATTCTGGAAAACCAGAAGGTTTTATTTCTTCACAGAGTCAACAACTGCTTTGAACGACTCAGGGTGGTTCATAGCGAGATCAGCGAGGACCTTACGGTTGAGCTCGACGTTATTTTCAGAAAGTTGGTGGATCAAACGAGAGTAGGAAATCCCGTTTTGGCGTGCAGCGGCATTGATACGTGCAATCCACAAGCGGCGAAAAGCGCGCTTTTTGGCTTTACGGTCGCGGTAGGCATAGACCAGACCTTTTTCTACAGCGTTTTTAGCTACGGTGTAGACTTTGCTGCGGGCACCGAAGTAACCCCGCGCCATTTTTAAAATTTTCTTGCGCCGTTTGCGGGAAGCAACGGCATTCACTGAACGTGGCATAGTTTGATTTTTTAGTACAACGCAGAGGTGCCATCTACCAAATGGGCGACGCTTTCGTCCTGCGCTCTCGTTAAAAAATTAGGAATAAAATTACATGCAAAGCAGGCGCTTCACGCGATCTTCGTTGTGCTCATGTACGACGGTAGAGTCGCGAAGGCGCAGTTTAGCTTTCTTGCTTTTGTTGCGCATCATGTGCGAAGTCTTTGCCTGGTAACGTTTGATCTTGCCAGAGCCAGTGCGCTTAAAACGCTTCTTGGCACTGGAGTGAGTCTTCATCTTTGGCATTGTTAATAGCTTTAATATTGAAATAGTCCTTAAAAAGGGAATGCAAAGGTAAGAAAAATAAACCCTACTGCTAAACAAATCCCAATAGTTTGTGAAAAAGTTTAGCGGTAGGGTCCTGATATTTCGGGTAAAGACCAGTAGTAAGCAGCCGGTCTATTTCTTCTTGCTCTTTTTCGGTGAAATCATTACGATCATCCGGCGCCCTTCCATTTTAGGCAGCGCTTCTGCAGAGCCATACTCTTCGAGCTCTTTGAGGAAGCGTAGGAGCAGCAGTTCGCCACGTTCCTTGAAGACGATCGTCCGCCCCCGGAAGTGTACATAAGCTTTCACCTTCGCACCATCCTCGAGGAAGCCCTTGGCGTGACGGAGTTTGAAATCAAAGTCGTGGTCATCGGTATTCGGGCCGAACCGGATTTCCTTGATTACGGTTTTGGCTGCTTTTGCCTTGATTTCTTTCTCCTTTTTCTTCTTCTCGTAAAGAAACTTGTTGAAGTCGATAATCTTGACGACCGGCGGCTTGGCATTCGGAGAAATTTCAACCAGATCAAGCTCCACCTTTCGGGCCCAGTCTTTTGCTGCGCGGGTAGGGTAAACGGTGCCTGCTTCCAGTTGTTGGCCTACAGCTTCGCCAATTTCTTCAACGTTATCGCCTACAAGCCGGATTTCAGGTACGCGAATGTGTTCGTTGGTTCTAAACTCGGGTTTGTTGTCAGTACGGTTATTGAAACCTCTTCTACCAGATCTCTTTGCCAATAGATTCTTTTTTTGTTAAAAAATAATAAAGTGCGCTTGTGGTTTTGACACCGGCACTACTAATTTAATTAAAAAATTCGAAAAAAAGTTCAGCCGAGCCCGGATTTGCGCCCGGGACAGGCATGAAACACAAAAAGCAGCCCGATTGACTACTGTCAAAAGGACTGCTTTTATTCATTAATGCCGTTTATGCATCTGTATTCACTTCTTTGCTCAAGGTAATCTTGAGCCCGGTTTCATCATCATTCATTACCGCTTCAAGGGTTGCGCCGGCATCCGGGTTCGTATTGAGGATGAACTCCGCAAGCGGGTCCTCAATATACTTTTGAATGGCCCGGTGCAGTGGACGTGCGCCAAACTGAGGGTCATAACCCTTTTCGGCAACAAACTTCTTCGCGTCTTCAGACAGGATCAACGTGTAGTCCATGTTTTCAAGGCGCTTGTGAAGGTCCTTCAGCGTGATGTCGATGATCTTAAAGATGTCGTCCTGATCCAGGCTGTTGAAGATGACCACATCATCCACACGGTTGAGGAACTCCGGAGAGAAGGTCCGCTTAAGGGCATTTTGAATGACGCCCTTCGCGTTATCATCTGCGGCACTCTGACGTGCCTGAGTGGCAAAGCCAACGCCCTGGCCAAAGTCCTTCAGCTGACGTACGCCAACGTTGGAAGTCATGATAATCAAGGTGTTCTTGAAGTCAACTTTGCGGCCAAGACCGTCAGTCAGTTGGCCATCATCCAGCACCTGTAGCAGGATATTGTAAACGTCAGGGTGTGCCTTCTCGATCTCGTCCAGCAAGATGACGGAGTAAGGCTTGCGGCGGACTTTTTCGGTCAGCTGTCCCCCTTCTTCGTACCCGACATAACCCGGAGGGGCACCAATCAGTCGGCTCACGGAGAATTTCTCCATGTATTCGCTCATGTCAAGCCGGACTAAGGCATCTTCGGAGTCAAAGATGTAACGGGCGAGCGATTTGGCCAGCTCTGTTTTACCTACACCGGTAGGGCCAAGGAAAATAAAGGAGCCAATCGGTTTGGTGGGGTCTTTCAGGCCGACGCGGTTACGCTGAATCGCCCTTGTAATTTTGGTAATGGCCTCATCCTGTCCAATAATGACATTTTGAAGGTCATTGTCCATGCCCACCAGCTTTTTGCTTTCGCTTTGGGCTACTCTTCTGACCGGAATCCCCGTCATCATAGAAACTACTTCAGCGATATCCTCTTCGCTAACGGGGTAGCGCTTGGTCTTTACCTCTTCTTCCCACTGAATCTTGGCAAATTCCAGCTGACGGACGAGCTTGGACTCCTTGTCCCGGAGGTCTGCTGCTTTCTCGTACTGTTGATTTTTCACGGCCTGATTCTTCTGATCCTTGAGCTCTTCAATTTTCTTTTCGAGCTCTTCGATGTGCTCAGGAACGTGGATATTCTTGAGGTGCACCCGTGCACCTACCTCATCAAGGACGTCAATCGCTTTATCGGGCAGGAAGCGGTCGCTGATATAACGGTCGCTGAGTTTAACACAGGCTTCAATCGCATCCTGAGAATAGTTCACGTTGTGGAACTCCTCATACTTCGGACGGATGTTGTCCAGAATATTCACGGCTTCTTCCGCAGAAGGTGGATCAACCACGACTTTCTGGAAACGGCGGTCGAGCGCCCCGTCTTTTTCAATATGCTGACGGTACTCATCCAGGGTGGAAGCACCGATACATTGCAGTTCGCCACGTGCCAGGGCTGGCTTGAAAATATTGGAGGCGTCCAGGCTGCCGGTTGCGCCACCTGCACCCACGATGGTGTGGATCTCATCGATGAAGAGGATCACGTCGCGGGATTTCTCCAGCTCATTCATGATGGCTTTCATCCGCTCCTCAAACTGACCACGATACTTGGTACCTGCAACGAGTGCAGCAAGGTCAAGCATTACAATCCGTTTGTTGAAGAGGGTACGGCTGACTTTCTTCTGAATGATGCGAAGGGCGAGACCCTCCACGATGGCTGTTTTACCAACACCTGGTTCACCGATCAGGATTGGGTTGTTCTTTTTCCGTCGGCTCAGGATTTGGGACACCCGCTCGATTTCGTTTTCACGACCGATGATGGGGTCCAGTTTATCCTCTTCCGCCAGCTTGGTGATGTCACGGCCGAAGTTATCAAGTACCGGCGTGCGGGATTTGGAAGTCCCTTTGCGCTGCTGGTACCGGCCACTGCCCTGTCCTTCATCATCTTCGTAGGGGTCATCCTGGTCAGATGGGGTCTGCGCAAATGGCTCGGACGAACTCGTAAAGTCCTGTTCCTGACGGACATATTCCAGCTCTGCTTTGTAGATATCGTAATCTACATCGAACTGATTCAATATTTTTGAAGCAGGGTTGTCTTTATGCTTGAGGATGGAAAGCAGCAAGTGTTCCGGGCTAATTTCATCACTTTTGAGCATTTTGGCTTCCAGGAAAGTCACCTTGAGGACCTTCTCAGCCTGCTTGTTGAGCGGAAGGTTGCCGACATTGAGGGCTGTTTGACCGCTTGGGATCCGTTGTACGGATTCTTCCACATTTTGCTGAAGCTCGGAAGGGTTGACATCCAGAGAATCCAGCACTTTAAGCGCAAGGCTGTCTTGTTCAGCCATGATGCCCAATAGCAGATGCTCGGTTCCAATAAAGTCATGACCCAGGCGTATTGCTGCGTCCCGGCTTCTGGAAATGACCTGCTTTACTTTTGGAGAAAAACGTTTATTGTTCATATTTCTTTCTTCTCTTAGCCTGTTGGGTTACCCAAACAATATTAAAACTAATTATCCAAGAATACAAAAGAAGGGACTCTTTAGTTTCTTCTGTTTCTTAAGCTTAACAACGCACTAACATTTTAGTGAAATGGAATTTGGGCAAATAGGTTTTTGTAATTTGTTGAAATAGGGAGCGGTATCGCAAAAAGCCACCCGAAATGTCTCCTTTGGTAAGCAGAGAAAATAGTGCCAATCTCCAAAAGCTGACAATATTTCCGGTCCTTGTGGCGGATCAGTTAATCTGGCAGGCTTTTATTGCTTTACTTCTGCGAAACAAACACTCAAAACAGGCTCAGTGTTTAGGGCTGACAGCACCTAATGCCTGCAGGACGGGTAAAATATACGGAACAAGCTAGGTAGACTGCCGCTTAATTGATATTTTTGCGTTCGCCCACAATCAAAATGACAACCATAATACTATATGGAGTATAAAATAAAGACCGAAGAACGCTATACCGTCTTCACATTGCAGGAAGAGAATTTCAACTCCCTCATCGCGCCGGATGTCAAGTCAGAGCTTGTGCTGCTCGCTGATAAGGATGTGAAAAACCTGATTATGGACCTTTCTGAGGTCAAGTATGTAGACTCTTCCGGCCTCAGTGCTATCCTTACCGCCGACCGACTCTGGAAAAAGATCGGGTCGTTTGTACTGGCTGGTGCAGAGCAGCCCGCTGTCAAAAAGCTGATGGAGATTTCCCGCCTTGATACCATCCTTACTATGGTGCCTACGGTATCGGAAGCCATTGATTATATCTTCATGGAGGATATCGAGCGGGAGTTGAACGATGACGATAGCGAATAAAAACTGGTCGAAAGGCTTAAAACTTAAAGAGGCACAGCTGAACTATTTTAGCTGTGCCTCTTTTGTATTGACATGCGATTTGATTTAACCATCCTTGGCTGCAGTGGTGCCGTACCTGCCTATAGCCGGTACCCAACTATGCAACTGCTCAACGTTCAGGAACAGTTGTTCATGATTGATTGCGGAGAAGGAGCGCAGATGCGCTTCAGTGATTTCAGCGTCAAATGGGGTAAACTGAGCCATATCTTCGTTTCCCACCACCATGGAGATCATGTGCTGGGGTTGCCCGGGCTACTGAGCTCTATGGGGCTCAACCATCGCACTGCACCGCTGACGGTTTTCGGCCCGCCAAAGGTGGGGGCGTTTTTGCATCAGGCGTGCGCTTTTTCCGAACGGTTATCATTCCCGGTACACTTTGAAGCTGTAGATCCTACTTGTTATGCGATGGTATACGAAAGTAAATACCTACGGGTTTACAGTTTGCCTTTGCGCCATAGTGTGCCGGCTGCAGGCTACCTTTTCCAGGAGAAGGAACGCCCCCGGAGCATGCGGGGCGAACTGATTGAGAAATTCCAAATTCCTTATCAGGCCATTCCCGGTATTAAGAAAGGAGAAGACTTTTTTTCATCCACTCATGGCTTAATCCCCAACGATGCGTTAACCATTGCACCGCCTAAGCCCCGTGCTTTCGCATTTTGCTCCGATACAGCCTATCAGCCCTCGTTAACAGACTATATATATGGTGTGGATTTGCTGTACCATGAGGCTACTTTCCTGCAAAAGCACGAGGCGCAAGCCAATGAAACCGGTCATTCTACTGTTAAGGAAGCCGCACGGACTGCGCTGAACGCTGGTGCCGGTACGCTATTACTGGGCCACTATTCTACACGCTATCCGGTGCTGGACCGGATATTACAAGAGGCTGTATCCATCTTTCCAAATACTATTTTGGGTTCAGATGGGCTTATCGTTCCATTAATGGCTCGCCAAGGAGCCGATTAAGAGGCTTTGTGCTAAGAAAGCTTGCCCAGGTCTCTGATCAGAATGGTGCGCCGGTTGAAGTAGATCAGGTTCGCTTTGCGCAGGTCGTTCATGACAGAAGTAACGGTTTGCCGGGACGTTCCGGTGATATTGGCAATATCCTGCTGGGTCAGGGCATGCTTGATCAGCGTTTCGTAACCTACCCGTTTGCCTTGTTTCCGGGCGGATTCCTTCAGGAATTCAATGATGCGCTCGCGGGCATCTTTGAAGATCAGGGATTCCAGCCGCTGTTCCGCGCTCTGAAGGCGGTTGCCAATGAAACTGAGGACGCGCATGGACAGTTTTGGGTCACGGCGCATCACCTGTTGTAGCTGTATCATCTGGATTTTTAGGATTTGGGTGTTCTTTTTAATGGCGACCGCAAAGTCCTTTCGCTTAAGTTCGCCAGCCAGGCAGAGCTCCCCGAACATGCTCATAGGATGGAGCACATGCTTAATGATTTCCCTCCCGTCGGAGGAATAACGGCCGATTTTGACTACTCCCTTTATGAGGAAAAGCAAACAATCGGACCGTTCGCCAGACTGGTAAATGGTATCGTGTTTTTTGAATTTGGTAAACTCGGCACGGGCCGCCAAATACTCGAGCTCGTTTGGCTCTACGCCTTCGAAAAGCGGAAACAGCTGTAGAAGCTCTGCGGTGTCTTTAGATTGAGATTTCTGCATCGGATGAAATGTTTTGGTGTTCTTTGACACTACAAATATGAATCTAATGCATCCGGGAAAAAACTACATAATTGCAACTTTGTTTGGGGTTGATTTTTTTATAATTTTTATTAAGTAGTTGAATATTAGTATTTTGTGTGTTTTTAGATGCTGTGATTGTTATAAAATTAGATTATTTATTGTTGAATATCTGTGCCCGGAACTTGTTTTGGTCAATCGAGATCAGGTCTTACTTCGAACCCAACTTTATGAAGGAGTACCCTGATTGCTGCCTTTGACGTCAGATGACTGACCCAATTGCGGGTTGGCGTTAGTGCATCGGAGATGTATATGGACCTGGCAGGCGGTAGCACAAAGAAGTGTAGGATGCCATTAGGGCATGTAGGTCTATGGTTGAAACTCCAAAAGCGTCAAAAAGCCTTTTTTGGGTATAACAGTGACAAAAAAATCGGAGCGGAGACCCGAGGCTGTTATTTATCGGCGAAAAATATATTTTTTTTACGCCTGGTTAGTAGAAATATATACAACCAGAAAAAATAAATACAAATATTTTGCGGCTAAGCGTCCGTGGTATTAATGTCACAAATTATATAAATACGTGTTGAGTTAATTTGCACAAGCCATTACATTTACAGTAACACAAAAACTAAAGCCCAGCCAGCTAAAATTCTGAGTCGCTTTAATTGTGACTGTTCCCCCCCAATGTATGCTGGCAAAACTGCCTTTTTAAAGCTAAATTGCCCCGTTTGCATGTGAAATATGACAGGGCGATATTTCGAATTCGCTACTGCATTCAACACTAAGGAGAGTTTTTTGATCATTAAATACCCAAATAATGCAAAAACTGTCCTGCTTAATCACGCTATGCTTTATTTTTTTGGCTTCTAATCCAGGCTACACCCAGTGTTCAATGGCAACAATTGCTTTCGATGATTTACTTGCATCTGGCACTACCGTTGTAGAGGCCCGGGTTAAAAGCGCCACCCCTTTCTGGGGGAGTGCAGGGGAAATGATTTACACACGCTATGAACTGGAGGTTTACCAAGTTTTCAAAGGGAACGCCCGGCGTTCAATTGACTTGGTTGCACTCGGAGGTGTGGTGGGTGATGCGGCCATTCAAGTCGCTCCTTCCACCGACCTTCAGGTTAATGATGTAGGGATTTTCGCCCTTAAGCCTTCAGTCTACAATCTACCTCTCGGATACGGGCAAGCCCTGCAATCCGTTGTGCCACAGGGCGCCTTAGTTACATACGATCCAACTGCTGAAGAAGCCTACCTGCTAAATGGGAAGACCATGTCGCGGGCAGCAGTGTATGAAGCAGTGGCATCGGCGGTGGGTGCTATTCCTGTCCGGGTCAGCTCATTTCCGGCTCCGGCGCTAAACCGCATTACGATGCCTCAGATCGATTCCATCACGCCCGAATGGGTAGCGGCAGGGGTCGGTGATGTGGTAACCATTCATGGTGAAAACTTTGGTGAAGGCACAGGCACTATATTCTTCCGGGATGCAGACCGGGGCGGTCAGGGCTATACCGCAGCCCTTCCCTGGCATATCGTTTCCTGGACCACAACAGCGATTGAGATTAAGGTTCCCCATAAAGCAGGGACAGGCACTCCTTTGATGCTTACGAGTTCCGGTGGCATTGGGTTCAGCCCTTTCCCTGTCAACGTTGCCTATGCCTATAATAATGTGATGAGCTCCGGGGCATTCCACGAACCCAAGCTTATCGACCACAACAGCCGGGATGACGGAGGTTACCTGTTTACCCTCAGTAACAATACGGACTATAATGGCGTATCCCTGGCATCAGTGGAGGGGGTACTCGAAGCCCTCAATGCCGCTGCCGGTGCCTGGCAGGATTCTATAGGGCTGCCGATTTATATAGGCGATGATTGTCCGATGGTCTCCGAATCAGTCAACGGCAGTTCCAATGATGGGCAAAATGTCATCAGTTTTGACCACGATGAATGGGATATCCGGGAGCAGCTCGGAGAACAAGTGCTCGCTGCCACCATCTCCCGCTACGCCCGTTGCGGTGACTCAGAGTGGGAGCTGACTGATGTGGATATGGTCATTCGGCGGGGCGCGGCGCATAATGAAACAGATGATGTGGTCTGGTCTTTCAGCGGGACCCCTGCTGCTAATGAGCTGGACTTCCAGTCAGTGGTGCTGCACGAACTTGGACATGCGCTTCAGCTGCAGCATGTGGTCAACCCGGACGGTGTTATGCACTACGCCGCTACCTTTGGCGCTACTCACCATGAACTGGGTTTCGAAGATGACATAGCCGGTGGGTTGCATGCGATGATGGAAAGCCGGGCCTACAGCCCTCCGGCGCTTTCCTGTTTCCCGGTGGAGCATTTCGACCGTCAGCGCCGGTTAGGGAAGTACAACCCCGGCCACTCCTGCGCACCAGAAGATGATGGACTTGGGATAGAGGGCCTGCAAGCTGGCAGCGCGGACTACGAGCTGAAAGTATTCCCTAACCCCAAACCAAAAGACACCCCCTTGCAACTATCTGTTTATATGGAAGCGTCAGGTGAAGTGTCGCTTTTGCTATTCAGCAATAACGGTCAGCTGATTGCACAGCGCCAAGTGCAGCTTGCACAAGGCAGGCACACCCTTGAGTGGCCTTTACCTGACGTACCTTCCGGATTTTATCAGTTACTGGTTCAGCTTGATCACGACCGAATACCAGTAAAGCTTGTGATACCTTAAAGATTAGCTTTAAGCAGGCAATTTTTGCGCTCCCCGCACCCTTGTTGGTGTCGGGGAGTTTTGCTTTTATGGCACCGCTGCGTAGGTTTGGCAAATTGCACAAAACAGGAAGTGACCACCGGCTATCAATACCAGGGGGCAACCCTCTGCATTTAAGCGCGATAGCTGCTGGGGTAGAGCTTCCTGCTCTGCTCCAGCTTATCCACGAATTCTACCAGGCTATTCAAGTAGGGCAATTTGTTACGCACACCAACGCTGCCGGCCGTCTGCCTGATCTGAAGTTTTTCCGTAATTTTAGCCGGAGGCCGATTATCTTACACACATGGAGTCTAGCCGGAAAATCATTCATATCGATATGGATGCCTTTTATGCATCGGTGGAACAGCGCGACCAACCCGAGCTGAAGGGGAAGCCCGTGGCGGTGGGCGGCTCCAGTCTCCGGGGCGTGGTCGCTTCAGCCAGTTATGAAGCCCGGAAGTACGGCGTGCGCTCGGCTATGCCCAGTGTCACCGCCAAGCGTTTGTGCCCCGACCTGATCTTTGTCAAATCGCGCTTCGATGTCTACCGGTCGGTCTCCCAACAGATCCGAGCTATTTTTGAAGACTATACGGAGCTGGTGGAACCGTTGTCGCTCGATGAAGCCTATCTTGATGTCACAGAGCCACTGCGGGGCCCAAGGTCTGCTACGCTGATTGCCGGGGAGATTCGCAAGCGTATTGAGGCAGAGACGGGGCTGACGGCATCGGCAGGGATATCATTCAATAAGTTTTTGGCGAAGGTGGCGAGCGACATCAACAAGCCGAACGGTATGAAGGTCATCCCACCGGAAGAAGCCCTGGCGTTTTTGGAAGAATTGGATATTGAAGCCTTCCATGGCATCGGCAAAGTGACGGCCACGAAAATGCGGCGGATGAGCATCTTCAAGGGGCGGGATTTGAAAGCCCTTTCGGAAATTGAGATGGTGCAACGGTTCGGTAAAGTAGGGCGGCATTACTACCGCATCGTCCGTGCGGAGGACAACCGCCCGGTCAACCCCAACCGCATCCGCAAATCCATCGGTGCCGAGCGCACCTTCAAGGAAAACCTGACTAAGGTGGGAGAGATGGAAGAAAAACTGACCTATCTCTGTCAGGTGGTGCATCAGTACATGGAAAAAAGCGACAACTTTGGACGGACTGTGACGTTAAAAGCCAAAACGCCGGATTTCAAAATCCTGACCCGCAGCCGCACCTTCAATCGCGAAGTGAGAAAAGAGGCCACCCTGCTGCGCACCGTTCGGGAGCTCTTGCTCGAGCACCTGGGGGAAATCGGTCAGGTGCGGTTGCTCGGCGTCGCAGTATCTAATCTCTCCAAAGAGCAGGAAAGCCTGGGTATTCAGCTGGAGCTGGATTTCCCTGGTGCGAAAGGGAGTGCAAACGAATCCAATGGAACTGATCATCTTTGATGTAGACGGCACCCTGGTCTACTCTGACAAACGGGACAGCCGCGTCTTTGCCCAAACCTACGAAGCGGTCTACCAAAAACCTTTTCCCAGTATCGACTGGCGCCAATTCCCACATGTAACCGACAATATCATCTTCGGCACGGTTATCCGGCAGCATTTTCAACGGACACCCTCCACTGAAGAAACCGCAGATTTCCAGTCTATATATATGGAGGCGCTGCGCAGGGAAAGGGAAAAGCAGCCTGAGCACTTTCGGGAAGTGCCCGGAGCCCGTCAAGCCATCACGCAGCTGCAGCAAACGGACCGGCTGATCGGCATCGGCACCGGTGGCTGGAAAACGCCGGCCCACATCAAGCTCTCGCACGTAGGCATTACGGTGGAAGACCGGCTCTTCAGCGGCGGAGACAACAAGCCCAACCGGGAAGCCATCCTGGAGGAAACCATCGTTGCTGCGGAAGACCTGAATGGCGGCGCACTGTCGAGGATCGTCTACCTGGGGGACGCCGAATGGGATGTTGCCACCACGCGGAACCTACAGATTGATTTCGTTGGCGTCCGCCGCCTGGGCGATTTGGAAACGCTCCACGCTATCGGGGCAGAGACTGTTATTCAGGACTACACCTGTTATGCTACTTTTGAGGCCGCGCTGCAAGCTGCCCGCCCGCCGAAAAAATAAGTCAGACTGGAAACTATTTTGCTCAAGTTCCTGTTTCTCAGTTATCTGTAAAGCGAGGGGGCGAAAAGAGTGAAAAAAATAAAATTTCTCCTTTGTTTTTTTCGCCAAACTGCCCTATATTTGCAACGCCTTAAGAAAAAGGCACCGCAACATAGCCAATTTAGGAACCCGTAGCTCAGTTGGCTAGAGCACTTGACTTTTAATCAAGGGGTCCTGGGTTCGAGCCCCAGCGGGTTCACGATGTTCAAACGCTGAAAAAGCCCCGTCTCTGCTGAGTTCGGGGCTTTTTTGTACGGTTCAGCCCCGTACGCGTACGCTTTACAACTTGCATTTTTTTGAGCTATTTTGAAGTATCTGGAATATTTGTTCGCAGTAGATTCTAAACCTCATTCCTTCCTCAAAATTTAGAATGACCGTGGCTAAAAAAAAGAAGGTAAGTGTGTCTCTTTATCTGAACACCAGGGTAAAGCCTAAAGAAGGAACAGATGATAAGTACCCAGTATATGCCAGGGTAATATTTGATCAAAAAGTAGCTACAATCAACCCTTTTCAAGAAACCGTCTACCTTTCAGAAAAGGAGTTTTCCTTGTTAGATTTAGAGAATGGCGGGTTAAAAAAGGGGGTTGAAATAAACGAACGTCAATACGAAGACTACCTGGAGGATATTTGTTTAAAGCTTTTTTGGTATAGAGAAATGCTTTTTAAAGTCGTCGAAGAGCATTCTGAAGTTTACCCAGGGTTCTCTCTTTATAATCTGAGTAAAATAGTTGCACCTTACCTTTTAGAAATAGAGCAAGTTCTTGCACACTCACTGTGTAGTGAAATAATAGCTTACATTGAATGGCGCTTAGGGAAAGATTTTAAAAATACTCATCTTTGGCCACCAGATCCCCCTTACTTTTTGAATAGCCCGGTTGAGTTATGGCTTCGAATATCTAGTTTAATACCTGATAGCGGGTTTGACACAATCGCAACCGACCGATTAAAAAGATTCATGACAGTTTATCTTGCCTTCCGGAGACTTGTAAAAAGTATTCCAAAGAATGTAGAAAGCCCTAAAGTATTTGACTGGATATTTAGTGACGAAGCCGGTTGGTTTGCAGATTCAGTAGCTAAACCCTTTCAAGCTTCTAGTCCAATAGAGGCTTTTTACCCTCCTAATTTAGTTGAACTGGAGGATATGTATAGCATTATTGAAGGAGAACTACTAAAGGTTACTCGAATGCCATACTTGTTTTAAAAAAAATATCTATAGAAAAAGAGCCATGTGTTTATGTGACACATGGCTCTTTTTTTTGCTAAAACCTAGCAATTTGAAAACATAAACTAATTTTCTCCATAAATAAAGTTTTCAAACATGTTTATTATTTGTCTGAAACAAATTTAAAATTATTAAAAGTTTGTTTAGTACAAATAAGTAGCTTAAATTTGTTTCATCGGTAACAAAATATACAAAGATGAAACACGAGAATTTCCTCAAAGACACCATCGACACGCATGAAGCTTGCAAGCTGTTAGGCGTTAGCCGGACTACCCTTTACCGGGCGCGTAAAGCAGGCATTTTGAAGGCAGTTAAGATGGGCAGGTTTTTCCGCTACGAGAAAACTGAAATTGACCGGTTCATCAAAGCAATGACAATCAACGATCACTCGGAGAAGGTTGCGGCATAGTAGCTGGGGAAAATCAGGTAGGTGCAAAAAAAAAAGCACGCGACCCCATTGGATGGACATCAGCGCACTTTGAAAATTAGGTATGTCGCGAATGTACGAAAATTCGCGTACAAAAACAACAAAAACAATCCATCCTTTGGTTCGCGTGTGAAAATTTTTAACAAAAAAAATGTTCAAAATGACACAGCGAACAACTTCCAATCCCTCTCTCATCCAGCAATATGATGAGCACATCAGTCGAAACATGGGCAAAGTAAAAGAAATCGGAGAGCGACTTTCCGCCTTAGGGGAAACGCTTGAAGATTACAAGCGGAAAAATATACTGGCCTGTGAGCTGCTCGTAATTATCCAGCAGACCATCGAACTACAGCGAAAGCAGAGCGAATTGTTCACTCCTCAACAGAAAGGAATTTAGAAAACCCCGGGCGATTGTGGGGACTTTTTCCCGGGTGCCTACGCAGCAAGCGAGGTGACGGCGGCAAAGCCGCTGTCGCCTCCTTACTCACTCCCGGTCATTTCTTGCTGACAGGCTAGAAAAGTCCCCTGTGGGCCCGCCCATCCATTCACAATGAAAG